>JAEIGA010018158.1_pt1 | contig 10714 bp, 7 predicted proteins | sample 9270691 | NCBI WGS metagenome assembly JAEIGA01 (sample SAMN17057246, study PRJNA624740) | gut metagenome | biome: biome; isolation source: fecal sample | host: Bos grunniens | place: China: Xizang | collected 2019 | reverse complement strand
GTTCTGGACCGAAAGCGATAACATCGCGGAGGGCCAGGATGCCAGCAACATCCTCAGCTATATGAAACTGATGTTCGATGAGGCACGCAAAGTGGGAGTCAAGCTTCGTAGAGAGGATTTCAGAACCTTCGGAGCTTCCGTAGAATTGTTCAACGGTGTTAAAGAATGGTTCGGACTCATAAATGAATATGGAAAGGAAAAAGGGGTAAAGATCGAACATTATATCAACTCGTCCGGCCTCGCAGAAATGATTGAAGGTACAGAGATCGCCAATGAGTTCAAACGCATATTCGCATGCTCATTTATATATAATTCGGAGGGCGAAGCAGAATGGCCTGGAGTGGCTGTGGACTACACAGCCAAGACTCAGTTTCTCTTTAAGATCAATAAAGGAATTTTGAGCGTGAGGGACAATAAGAAGGTCAATGAAAGTCAGGCGGAAGATAACAAGCGTATCCCGTTTCCGCATATGATCTATTTCGGAGATGGAGAGACCGACGTACCTTGTATGAAGATTGTCAAGATGTTCGGAGGTAACTCGATTGCCGTCTACAATCCTGAAATCAAGAAGAAAGTCAATGTCGCAAAAAAACTGCTGAGACAACAAAGAGTTAACTTCATTACCCCAGCAGATTATACTAAAGACAGCAGAACCTATCAGGTGGTCTGTGCCATAATTGACAAGATCAAGGCCGATTTCGACCTTGCAAGACTTTAATAAACCTTTACTTCAAGTTTAGCATAAGCACGCTCTGCCTTCGCAAGAGCCTCTTCAACTGTGTCTGCAGTTGCGAGGATCACACCTACACGGCGATGACCGATGATTTCAGGCTTTCCGAAGATGCGGATCTGAACACCTGGCTCTTCTACTACCTTCTCAAGGTTGCAGAACTCATACTCCTTTGTGTTGCCCTCTACAACGATAGCCTTTGATGCTGAAGGACCGTAGAACTTGATTTCAGGTACTGGCATACCGAGAATAGCACGTGCATGGAGTGCGAACTCCGACATGTCCTGAGAGATCATTGTAACCATACCTGTGTCGTGCGGACGAGGAGAAACCTCGCTGAAGATGACGTCCTCACCCTTGATGAAGAGCTCCACTCCGAAGATTCCATATCCTCCAAGAGCGTCTGTGATTGCCTTTGCAATAGCCTCTGCCTTCTCGATAGCTACAGGAGACATCGGCTGTGGCTGCCATGACTCACGGTAGTCTCCGTCCACCTGATGGTGACCCACAGGCTTTACGAATGTTGTACCTCCGCAGTGACGTACGGTAAGGAGAGTAATTTCATAATCGAAATTCACGAAACCTTCCACAATGACCTTTCCGCTTCCTGCACGGCCGCCTTCCTGAGAAATCTTCCAAGCTTTATCGATGTCCTCAGCACATTTAACTGTGCTCTGACCGTGACCTGATGAGCTCATGACTGGCTTTACTACGCATGGGATTCCAATCTCTGCTACAGCTGCGTCGAACTCCTCACGTGTCTCTGCGAAACGATATGGAGATGTAGGGAGACCAAGAGTCTCAGCTGCAAGTCTGCGGATGCCCTCTCTGTTCATTGTAAGTCTTGTAGCCTTAGCGGTCGGAATTACATTGAACCCTTCTTCTTCGAGCTTTACGAGACGGTCTGTTGCGATGGCTTCGATTTCGGGAATGATGAAGTCTGGATTCTCTTCCTTGATTATAGCCTCAAGAGCATCACCGTCGAGCATTGACAGCACATGATTTCTGTGAGCGACATGCATTGCTGGTGCGTTTGCATACTTGTCAAGTGCAACGACTTCTACTCCGTAGCGCTGGAGTTCGAGTGCAACTTCCTTTCCGAGCTCGCCTGATCCGCAGAGGACGGCCTTCTTGCCCGACTTTGTGAATGTAGTTCCGATCTTTGTCATGATAGGGGTTTTTAAAGGGTTTCTATAAAAGGTCCGCGAATATAGTAAAAAAAGGAAGATGTCCCATAATTATGGAACATCTTCTGTGAAAATTTTTATCTGTTCATTACACGGATTTTTACTTGAATGTAATTATCACCGCTCTGCTCATTTCAGGCTTGTCTTTAGCCTTTACAACCTCTGATTTGACGACTACCTTATCCTTGTCCATACCATATTTCTCTGCAAAAAGATTTGCAATGTATTTTCCTCTGGCCTCACTCAGGTAAGCATTTCTTTTTGCTGTGCCGGTGTTACTGTCTGCAGAACCCATCACCACGATTTCTACCATAGGATTATTTTCAGCTTTGTCGATGATGTTCTTTGCATAGAAATTCAGGTGCTGAAGTTCAAACTCGTCAAGAACAGCTTTACCCATTCCGAAGTATACTGTTATAGGCTGCATCTGCATGTATGAGCCATCAGCTTTCTTTTCTACTTTCTTCAACTCGCTTACAGTCTTGTTGAGGTTGTTGTTCTGTCTCACGAGATCCATGTTTTCTGCTTCAAGTGATGCATTTGCCACTTCAAGTGCTGCCATTGCAGCATCGAGAATCGCTGTCTTCTCTGCATTTGCGAGTTCCACAGCTCCAAGGATGCTTAATGTCCTTACGAAATTCGGCCATCCGAGGTCAACTGAGAGACCTGCAGTCACAGAAGGAAGCAGAGCTATTCCGGACGATTCCTGTACGCGACCATTTACAACTGTAGCTCTCATATCGATCACGATATCAAGTCTGTCAGTGAGTCTGAGATTGTGCAACAGGCCGATACCTGCGGCAAGTTCATTGTTTGCATAATCGGATCCGTCAGTGCCGTATGCGCGGAAGAAGCCGGTGTGAGCGTATGGTACAAAATTCCAGAATCTGGTTTCCTTATATCCTCCGATTGCATTTGAAATGTTCCACAGGAAGTCTCCATGGATGTACATGTAACCGAACTTCGTAGTATTCTCGTTCAATACGGAATTGAAGTTAAGACCTTGATAGCCTGCCCTCATTCCGATTGACGGAGTGAACCATTTGCCGAAGTATGCATCCAGGCTTGGAGCAATCTTGACATCATATCCTTCATTCAGGAATACGTTGATGCCTCCTCCAGCTCCGATGAACCAGTTATCTCCGAATCTATTGGTCTCATATGGACCTCTTACGACTTTTCCGTATTCATCCTTGTTGCCGTTTTCCTGGGCACTTACACTAACTTGTGCTGCCATCAGTACGGCAGCCAGAGCCGCAGCTCCATAAAATAATTTAAGACGTTTCATAACCACTAATTTTTTGTGTTATGAAACGTCCTATACAAATTTGGTGTAAAAACCGTTATTTTGAGAAAATTTTTAAATATTCAAAATTAATTCTCCTTTTTCTCTTCCTCTACTGTAGGTGCGGAATCCTTGTATTTGAAACGACGGATCTTTTGAGTCGCTGTCTTCTCGAACGGTTCCTTCATCACCTCTACAGAACTTACCTGTGATGACTTGTTCACGTTCTTATTGGTAACGCTGAGAATCTTGCTCTTCCATCCGTCAAGCTTTTCGTAAAGTTTGTCCTCGCTATCCTTGTCCCACTCTATGAAATTATCCATAGGCTGTACGAGAGCTACAAGTCGGCCGTTTCTCTCTACGACGATAGATTCGCTTACACCCTCCACATTGTTGATTACATTCTCGATTTCCTCAGGATAGATGTTTTCTCCGGAAGGACCAAGAATCATGTTGCTGTTACGTCCCTTGATGTAGAAACGTCCCTTCTCGTCCTGGACTGCGATGTCGCTTGTGCGGAACCATCCGTCCTCTGTGAACACACTCTTGGTGCGTACGGGGTCCTTGTAATATCCGAGCATCACGTTAGGACCTTTTGCTACAATCTCTCCCTCTCCGGTCTTAGGGTCGACATTGTGAAGCTTGAGCTTTACATTATATACAGGATAACCGAGTGAACCTACCGTTCTCCAGCCATGCATTGCATAACCGATGAGCGGAGATGTCTCAGTAAGACCATATCCGATGGCATACGGGAACTTTGCCTTGAGCAGGAATGCTTCCACCTCAGGGTCCAGCTTTGCACCACCGATTCCATAGAATGTCACATGACCGCCGAATGTCTTCTTCATCTTCATACCGATGATGCGACACATGAGTCCGTTCATATGCTCGTTCATCCATGTGAGTGTACGGCTCTTCTGGATGGTAGGAAGGACACTGCCCTTGTATACCTTCTCTATGATCATAGGTACGGTAAGCATTGTGGTTGGCTTTACAACCTTGAGAGCCTTCATCAGCAGAGATGCTGCAGGTGGCTTAGGAAGGTAGTATACTGTAGCTCCGCAATACATAGGGTAGAGCATACCGAGAGTCATTTCCAATACATGGGCCATAGGAAGTACAGAAAGCCATCTGTCTTTTTCTGTCCTCTTGCATGAATGATAGCATGTAATCACATTCGATGTGAGGTTTCTATGGCTGAGCACAACTCCCTTGGCACTTCCTGTAGTACCGGATGTGTAGATGATCGTAGCGATGTCGTCCGGTGTAGGGACAGCTGTCGTGCCGTCGCATGTGAACTTGTCATCGTCTGATTTCAGAATCTCTAAAGTGTCGAGGTCGATGACAAGGGTCATCTTTTCCTTCACTTCTTCACTGATTTTGCCGGCATTTCTCTGCGAAACGAAGAGAACCTTGCTCTCAGAGTGATTGATGATGTTTGTTACCTCATTTTCAGAACTGTCTGGAAGGATCGGGATCGCTATTCTTCCGAAAGGAACGATGCTGAAGAAAGCCACCGACCAGTTCGGCATGCTCTGAGCAAAAATAGCAACCTTGTCTCCGACTCCAATACCATATTGTGTCAATTTCTTTGAAAGACTGTCACATTTAGCCTTGAATGAACCGAAGGTATAGCCACCCTCCTTTGTGTCGTACCATTGTGTATACTGTTTCTTTGTATACGCGGTAGTACCATATTCGTACAGTTTGGCGAGGGTGTCAATGTACTTCTCCCTCATCCTCTGCATTCTTTTGTACAAATGAATCATATGTATATGTTTATAGTTAGGTTATAGTACAGATAATTATTTTGTGATGTAAAGCTCCGGATGTTTTCCGACAAGGTGCATCTCCTCATAAAGAGCCTGGATGCGTACCATGTCAGCCTTTGCATCATCTGTCAGTTCGACCTTGTGACCTCTGCTGATGCGTTTGGTTCCCCAGTCGAAATACCCCATGTATACAGGACATCCCACTTCGCGTGCGATAGTGTGGAAACCTGTCTTCCATCGTTTTACCGGTTTGCGTGTACCCTCCGGAGCAAGAGCGAGATGTACGATATCTTTGCTCTTCATCTCCTTGATTACGCTGAGAGCCACATTGCTGCCTCTTTTTCTGTCCACAGGTATACCTCCCATCTTTCTCAGAAGCCATCCAAGAGGCCCTACAAAGAATTCTCCCTTCACCATGCAGTACGGCTTACCGCCTACTGACGTATAATAAAGATATGAAATGACGAAATCCCATATCGATGTATGAGGTACACCGAGGATGATACATTTCTTTTCTGGGGCTACAGGGTCAACGGCAGTCCAACCCAATGTGCGGAGCAGCCATCCGCAGAATTTTCTCCACATATTTCTAACTTTTTTCTCTATCGTATGTTGTATGTTATCATCTCTTTGTCCAAAGGACGTGCATGCATATGTGTTTTTGTCTTATACCCACCTCCTAAATCCTCCTCCTCGGAGGAGGACTTGGTCACTTCGTTCCGAATGATTAAAAGTCAACGTCTTCAAGTTCCTGAGCCGAACGAAGGTTACGGCTGATGAAAATCTGCCTGTCTATGGTGTTCTCGCCCATGAAGAACTCCATGATATCCTTTATAGATTCTTCATCGCTGAGCCTTACCTTCTCAAGTCTCATGTTTTCACCGATGAATTCTGTGAATTCATTCCACGATATTTCTCCGAGACCTTTGAATCGTGTGATCTCTACCTTGCCTTTCAATGTCTTGAGGGCCTTTTCCTTTTCTTCTCGGCTGTAATAATAACGGACATCACTCTTGGTCTTGATTCTGAAAAGAGGAGTCTGAAGTACGTAAACATGTCCGCGTCTTACCAGATCCGGATAATATTTAAGGAAGAATGTCACTACAAGCATACGGATATGCATTCCATCGTCATCGGCATCGGTAGCGATGATGATCTTCTTGTAGCGGAGGTCTTCGATATCCTCCTCAAGACCGAGTGCATTGATAAGCAGATTCAGCTCTTCGTTCTCGGCAAACTTCTTTGCACCTTCCTTGTGGCAGTTCAGCGGCTTTCCTCTGAGTGAGAAAACAGCCTGAGTTTCTGCATTACGTGCCTTGGTGATGGTTCCGCTTGCAGAGTCTCCCTCGGTGATGAAGATACTTGTCTGGTCACGAAGTTCTTCCTTCGCTGCAGGAAGCTTATCCTTGTAGTGGTATTTGCAGTCGCGCAGCTTCTTGTTATATACGCTCGTACGTTTGTTGCGTTCCTTTGTCTTCTTCTGGATGGATGAAATCTCTTGTCTTTCCTTTTCCGAAGACATGATTTTTTCCTGAAGGGCAGGGATTATCTCCTTGTGCATGTGGAGATAGTTGTCGAGAGTGTTCTTTACGAAATCATTGACGAAGCTTCTGATGGTAGGACCCTGTTCGCTGCTGCGTGTTCCGTCTTCGTTTTCGATCTCGGTAGTCCACATATATGTAGAACCAAGCTTGGTCTTCGCCTGATTAGCGAATATCGGCTCCTGAATCTGGATGCTGATTGCTCCGATGATGCCCTGACGGATGTCTTCAGGTGCGAAATCCTTCTTTGCGTATGTCTTGAAGAACTCCTTGAGAGTCTTTGATACAGCTTCCCTTATGGCAGTGAGATGGGTACCTCCGTCGCGTGTGTTCTGGCCGTTTACGAACGAAGTGATGTTCTCTCCGTAATTGCTTCCGTGAGTAATCACGATCTCTATATCCTCGCCGCTGATGTGGATCGGTGCATAGAACGGTTCTTCAGACATGTTTTCGTTGATGAGGTCAAGAAGTCCGTTCTCTGATTTGTACGCTGTACCGTTGAGATTGAGAGTCAGACCTTTCTTAAGATAAGAATAGTTCTTTATCATCGACTCCACATAATCCATTCTATAAGAATAGCCGACAAAAAGGAGCTCGTCATGAGTGAATTTTACGAATGTTCCGTTCTTCTCTTTGGTCTCCTTCATGCCGGAGTCCGTAATCTTGCCGGCGCTGAAAGTGGCATATGAACACATACCGTCACGGTAGGCCTCCACATGGAAATATGACGAAAGTGCATTCACAGCCTTCAGACCGACACCATTCAGACCTACGGATTTCTTGTAACCCTTAGAGTCGTACTTACCTCCGGTGTTCAGGATACTTACGGCCTTTACGACAGAGTTGAGGGGAATGCCTCGTCCGAAGTCCCTTACTGTGACCTCCTTCTCTGATACAGTGATCTGTATCTGCTTTCCGAATCCGGCAGAGAACTCATCGATGGAGTTGTCCACCACTTCCTTCAGAAGTACATAGATACCATCCGCAGGGTCGTCACCGTTTCCGAGGGTTCCGATGTACATACCGGGTCTGAGCCTGATATGCTCTACGCCTTCGAGGGTTTTGATGTTGTCGTCGCCATAATTGGCCATTGTATTTTCGATTTCCTTCGCCATATTCTTATAAAGACATAATCGCACAAAGGTAGTGATTTTTCGTGAATCCACCGATTTTTGTTTTTAATAAAATTATTCGTAACTTTGTCCCGAATATTCTTAACCGTAAATGAGACAAATTTGCACACGAATAGTGCGTTTGATCTCTGCACTTGCTGGCATATTGCTGATTTCATCCTGCGTGGGTGACTTCGGGTTCATATCGTCCCCTCACGAAAAAGTGACGGTGGGTTTTCATGCCGGAGGTGTGCAGACACGCACTACAATGCTTTCAAACGGCCTTTCGGCCAAATGGGAAAAAGATGACCAGCTTGCTGTATGGGCGGTTGGTTCGTCTGGTACATATACTCTTTCCAATCAGATTTTCAGACTATATGGTTCCGACTATGGTCGCGGATTCTTCACATCAGAGCTGGATGCACCTATGCCTGAAGATACTTATACTTACTATGCTTCATATCCCGTACCTACCTCAGTCGATGGTACAAAGGTGACATTCAATATTCCAGCAGTGCAGGACGGAATGGCATCTCATGGCGTCGATGTCATGATAGCAACGCCGGTAAGTCACGGAAAACTGACTGCTGTCCCTGATCCTGAAGACCATTCGGGAATGAGGATGGAAATGAACCGCATGATGCATCAGTTCAGGTTCTGGGTACCTGAGGATGACCAGATACTTGGTGATGAAAGGATCGAGCAGATCTTCATGACGTTTCCTTCTGCAGTTGCAGGAAATCTTACATTTGATCTTGCTGACATTGATACCCCGGCTGAATTGACTGATGGACAGACTGACGTCGAATTGAAATTGGATAACCCTATTGGTAAAACAGTCGGCGAGGATTATCAGTTTGCATGTTTCTCCATGGCTCCGGTACAGTTTACTGAGGAACAGAGTTTCTCCATCAAAGCATATACTGACGACAAGATTGCTTATTTTGATCCAGTTGGCCTTAAGGGGAAGAATTGCGAAGCAGGACACTCTACTCCTGTAAGACTCGATGTAAGGGAACTCGTTGATTTTGCCGGTATCATATACTTGAATATTTCGGCTAACAATCTGGGTGAGAATCCTCGCAAGATTACATTCACTGCACCGGAAGGATGCAATTGGGGAGACGGTGGAACTAATGTGCTTGTATATGATCCCGGTCGTGAAATCCCTGTCGGTGAGATCATTGCCCTTAGGTTTGAAACAGACGAAGATGCATATAAGGCATTCAGCGAAAAGGATATCACTATTGAATATGATTCTGATAACGCATTGTTGACTGAGACTGTGAAAATGCCGGCAATAACTGCTCCGGGTAAGACAACCTTACCTGTCACTGTTCCATATCTGTTGTTTGAGGATTTCTCTTGCGTTTATGCTGAAAGTGAAAGTTATGGTAATAATAGTTATGATTCGGAGGACAGAAATCAGCCTGGCGTGAGTCTTGATGGATATATGTCGCACACCGACTGGAATGCAGCAAGATTCTGGACCAAGGGAAATTCTATGAGAATCAATACACGCTTCCAGTGTGTCAGCGTGAGTCTCTTTGGCTATAAGATTACATTCTCTTCATATCACCACGGACGTTTGGATACTCCTCCATTGACTGGGCTGAAAGCTGGTAAGAAGGTTAATTTGAAGATGAGTTACGATGCCGGAGGAAATCTTCACTCGAGCAGCAATTTGACTGTTTCTGATAGTAAACTGTGTGTCGCCATGCATACGAATACAGGAGTTTTGGATGGTATTCCTACCGGTTCCAGTGGCATAAGCAGCAGCTATGATACGACTATTTCAGATTTCGGTTCGCGTCAGGACTCCAACACGATGGCAAATGATTTCGGGGCAGAGGATTTCGCGGCATCATATCCGACTTATGAATCGACGATTTCTGGTGCGACTTCGGATTCCAGATTAGTATTCTATACGATATTCACAGGAGCTGATGGAATTGGTAATGCCGAATTCAATGTATATATCGACAATATAAAAATACAGATAGCGAAATAGAAAAAACAATAAGATTTAAAACCATCAAAATGAAAACAATGAAATCATTCATGGGTCTGCTTGCTCTCTTGGTTGCATTTTCATGCACTAAGAATACAGTGACCTCCGGGGGGTATGTTTCGTTCGCTGTGTCAGCGGATGAAGTCCTTGCGGATGTTACTAAGAGCAACGTGTCAGACTATGCAACTGTACCGACAGCTGCTGCTTTTACTCTTGAGGTTACAGACGCTTCCGGAGGTGTGTTCTGGAACGGAAATCTCTCAGACTGGGATCCTGCCACAATGATTCCTGTAGGTGAGTACACCGCAAAGGCGATTTATGGGGATCTTGAAGATGAAGGTTTCGACAAACCTTTCTTTGAGGGATCTCAGACCTTTGCTGTAAAAGGTGCGGAGACAACTCCAGTTGCTGTTTCTGTCGCTCTTGGTAATACTGTAGTAAAGGTCAACTGCACAGACAATTTCAAGAATTATTATCCTGACCATACATTCAAGCTTATGCGTGGAATATCTGAGATTGTGACCTTTGCAAAGGATGACACTCGTGCTGCTTTTATCGACGGATGGCAGGTTCAGATTAAGGGTACGCTCATGACCGAGACTGGTGCTGAAAAGGTTTTCTCTGCAGAATATAAGAATCTCAATCCGGCTACAGCATATACTTTGGTACTTGATATTGCGAATACAGGTAGCGGTGCTGTCGCTCTGTCGTTCAATAACGATGTGCAGACAGTGGAAGTGGAAGAAGTGGAACTTAACGACTAACAGGAGGAAAGAAAATGAAAAAGATATTATTTGTAATTTCTACGGCCCTTATGATGTTTGCTTCGTGCCAGAAGACTCCTGTGTCTATGCCTGAAGCTCAGGGTGTATTGTCATTCAGTTCATTTGAGCTGTCAATAGATGAAACTCTTGAAACTAAGGCGACAGAAGCTTCCGGTACTTATACGATTACAATCCTTGATGCTGAGGGAAAGACGCATTTGACGCAGATATATTCAGAAATAAAGAATAATGGAAACAAGATTTCTCTCCCAGCGGGTGACTATACTCTTGTAGCTTCTTCGTATGATG
>JAEIGA010018157.1_pt1 | contig 10715 bp, 9 predicted proteins | sample 9270691 | NCBI WGS metagenome assembly JAEIGA01 (sample SAMN17057246, study PRJNA624740) | gut metagenome | biome: biome; isolation source: fecal sample | host: Bos grunniens | place: China: Xizang | collected 2019 | reverse complement strand
GCAGCTGAGTATGAGAACGCAATAGCTGCATCACAGATGCTCTTCGGCAATGCTACAAAGGAGGCTCTCATGAGCCTCGACGAGAAGACATTCCTCGCAGTGTTTGACGGTGTACCTACATTCGAGGTACCTGCAGAAAAATTCCCTCTCGGCATAATCGATCTTCTTGCAGGAGAAACTCAGGTATTCCCTTCAAAGGGTGAGTGCCGCAAGATGATTCAGGCTAACGGTGTAAGCATCAACAAGGAGAAAGTTGCAGACATCAATGCTCAGATCGGAAGCGAGTCCTTCATCAACGGAAAGTATGTCCTCGCACAGAAGGGTAAGAAGAATTACTTTATCATCAAGGTTGCATAATGGAAAAGAACATTGAAAGCACAAGACAGCTGAAAGTTGCAAAGGAAATCCAGAAGCACATGGCAGAGATAATACGCAGCAAGGGTATGGCTGCCTTTGGTGGTGCGCTGGTTTCTGTAAGCGGAGTAAAGATCAGTCCTGACCTTTCAGTTGCGAAGATCTATGTCAGTGTTTTCCCATCTGACAAGGCTGAAGCTGTCATGGGTTCTCTCGAAGAGAATAACAAGTCCCTGCGCGGAGAGCTCGGAAGCAAGGTCGGAAAGCAGCTCAGAATAGTTCCTGAGATTGCATTCTACCTTGACAACTCCCTTGACTATGTAGAACATATCGAGGAACTTTTGAAAAAATAAGTGAATTTAGCCGCATTCATAGCAGGAAGATACCTTTTCGCCAAGAAGTCCCACAATGTAATCAACATAATCTCGGCGATAAGTGTCATCGGTATGGCTATAGGAACAGCTGCGCTGATAATAATCCTGTCAGTATATAACGGGTTCGACTCTCTCATCAGGTCCATGATGAGTTCGGTCGAACCCGATCTTATGATAACCCCTGCTGAAGGCAAGGTATTCGTACCGGAAGGAGATGTCTATGACTGGATATACGATCAGCCGGAAGTTCTGAACATGTGCTGCACACTCGAGGAAAGCGTATTCATCAACTACGACAGCAAGCAAGGTCTCGCCAGAGCCAAGGGAGTGGATTGGATATATGAGGAAGAATCTCCTCTGTCATCCCACATCACAAACGGAGAATTCAAGCTTCACAGAGGAGATATTCCACTAGCAGTTGTCGGTGCCGGACTTGCATACGAAATGGACATAAATCCACGTTTCCTCTCCCCTATCGAAATATACTACCCGTCCAGAACAGGCAGGATATCACTCGCAGATCCGACTGCAGCCCTTGAATCTGTCAGAGTATTTCCATCCGGACTTTTCGCCGTCAATGAGGACGTAGATAACGAACTGATGATAGTTCCTGTCGAGACCATGAGGGAACTTCTCGGATATGACGATGAGGTTTCTGCCGTTGAGATCAGAGTTGCTGAAGGCACAGACAAAAGAAAGCTGAAGCAGCTTCAGGCAGAGATTTCCGAAAGGCTGGGAGACGGATTTATGGTAAAGGACCGCTTCCAGCAGAACGAAGCTCTCTATAAGATGATGAGATATGAAAAAGCTGCAACATATCTGATCCTGATCTTCGTGATAATCATAATAGCATTCAATATCTTCGGCAGCCTTACCATGCTTATAATAGAAAAAGAGGGCGACATAAAGACACTCAGAAGCATGGGAGCAAGAAAGAGCCTCATCCGCAACATATTCGTATTGGAAGGATGGATGATATCTTTGAGCGGACTTGTCCTCGGACTTGCAGGTGGTATCTCCCTTTCCCTTCTTCAGGAGCACCTGGGAATAATAAAGATGCCCGGACATTTTATTGTCCAGGCATACCCTATCATATTGTCTTTATCCGACATCGTCATCACTGCAGTCGGTGTTTCGGTCGTAGGCTATATCATAGCCCTTCTCCCTGTCATTTCTCGACGTCAGAAGTTGGAGGAGTAATCACAGATTCTTCAATCATAGTGACAATCAGTTCTGAACTATTCCTGTAATAGCCCTGATTCCAGCCGTGTCCATCTTCATATTTCTCGATGTCCACCATCACTGTCTTCGATATATATTGCTTACCTGAATTGTCATCATCTACAAATCTGAATGCAGCAGATTCCGCAGGTTCACTTCCGCCTTGTAATGTAAACATCCCGTCCGCATCAGTCTGTACTGGATCAGCAGACTCAGAAGAAACGGTTATTCCCTCTATCGGAGATCCGGACTCATCAACGACCTTACCTGTCACCTCAAACCAAATATACATAAGGGCGTTCTCCTCTTCATACGGTCTGTCACATGATGCCAAAGACATCATGAACACAAGTCCAAGGAAATATATGCTCTTCTTTATCACCTTGTTCATTAATTATGATGGTGATGGCCGTGATCGTGACCGTGACCATGGTCATGTCCATGATCATGAGAATGATTGTGTTCTACCTTCTGACCAGGTGCAAGTACTCCTTCGACAGCATATCCAAGATCCTCGATTGCTGCCTTAAGAGTTGCCTCAGAGGTCTTATTCGAATCATATTTCAGAGCTACAGTCTGCTCCTCCAAAGTAATCTTGAGATCCTTCACTCCCTTTTCAAAAGCGATATTCTCCTGAACCTTCTTCACACAGTTCTCACAGTCGATAGCTACAACAAAAGTAACTTCCTTGATTTCGCCTTTCTTTGAAGGCTTCTTCTCAGCAAATGCTGGCAGCGCCATCATGCATGCAATTGCGATTGCTAATAATTTCTTCATATTCTCTATTTTAAAATTTATTTCATTATTCATACCGCCCCTATGCTTTCTTCCAGAGGGTAAAACGGAAACCTATATGAGCCTTGATACCCATGAGCGGTCCCCAGATACAGCTGGCATCAAAAGAAGCCTGACGAGGATTTACAACGCCCTCAGCATCTTTGACTGAACCTAAGATCACATCCTTCTGTCTGAAGTTTGTAAGGTTTTCCGCTCCAAGATAAATATCCCAACCCTTGAAACGCTTGGTAACCTGTGCATAAAGCAATGGATATACAGGAGTTCTGCCGTTCTTATAAACCAGATTTCCCTCTGCATCCTTCATTTCAGCCATAAAGTCATATACTCGGCATGAACCGTTAAGAGATGCAGTAAAATCAAAGATCCACTTATTCAGATTTGTTGCATACTGAAGATTGAGCACACCCTTGAAACGGCTTGTCATAGGTCTTTCCACAAGTCCCTTACCTGCAAGATCCACCTTAGCATTTGTATAACGGAAAGTTGCAGTAATATTGAATCTCTCTATCGGATCCACAGAGAAATCCAACTGATAGTTATCTGTATATGAACGCTTGCCATCAAGTGCATAGAAAGCTATCGCGTTCGGATATCGTTCATAATCAACCACCATCTGCTGAGTGAACTGTGTTCGGAAATAGTCGAAGCTCAAGTAAGTATTGGATGATGCACCAAAAGGGAAATAATATGTAATATTTCCTCCGAATGTCCATGCATCCTCAAGAATATGGTCATTGTATGCACCCACAAATTCTTTTCCTGTAGAGAACACTCCGATATTGTCAATCAGAGGAGTCGAATATCTGACACCACGACCTCCGTTTGCTCTGACCACAATTTCCTCCGCAGGAGTATATTTCAAAGTCACACGAGGCGAGAACCTTGCCACTACCTTATCACCTGTCTTCTTGTAGAAATCCTCTCTCAAGCCCACAATAGCAGAAAACTTTTCTCCGGCATGATAGGTATACTCACCGAAAAAGCCTGCAACTGTCATATTGGTAATACCATTGTAAGAAACATCCTGATAAGCCACAAGACGTCTGAAATCTTCATCATAAATATCGTGAGTCGCGCTCATTCCGAGAGTGAACTTATGAGACTCATTTGTCTGGTTCTGATAAAGCAGATTTCCAAAGAAAGAGTGCTGATCTGCAACATATTTTGTAGAACCGAAATACGAGTCCATATCCTGATAGGTATAGTCACCCACAAAAGCGATATTCTGGGTATTATCCTCATTCAAAGGGAAACCAGCCTTGAAATATCCGTTCAATGAACGGTTAAGGATATCAGATCCCCACGGATCAGGATTACCCTGCTTCGGGAACAATGTATATGTATCCTTATTGTAGAACACATGGTTTCCTTCCGCGTCTCTGAGCACCTGACCGCCGAGTCTGCTATCCTGCAGTGCCCTCACACCAAAACGGATCTGCGCGCCATTGTCTGCCTGATAGAGCCAACGGTTTGCAAGGTTGAGCTGAAGCATCTTCGGGTCATCAAGGAAACCGTCCTGATTCATATCATGTGCAGCAATGTTACCTGATACATGTCCAAGAATCACAGTACTCCATTTATATCCCATCTGAATAGAAGAAGCGATGTTGAAGTCCATCTTGGTATCACTCATCACAGCTGCATTGAGGAAAAGAGGCTTTTCATCTGTCGGTTTACGATGTTCCATATTGATCTGGCCCGTCATAGACTCGACACCATTGATGACAGAAGATGCACCTTTGGCAATCTGAATGCTCTCAAGCCACTGTCCTGGGACATATGACAGTCCGAATGGCGCTGAAAGACCACGCATCACAGGACGATTCTCGTCAAGCATCTGTGTATATACTCCTGAAAGACCCAGAAGCCTGATCTGACGAGCTCCTGTCACCGCATCTGAGAATCCTACTGTCACGCTGGCTGAATTCTCAAAGCTTTCTGCCAGATTACAACAAGCCATCTTGCAGAGACCTGCAGCAGAGATTACCTCTGTACGCACCGGCTTCACCTTAGAAAGGTAGTTTCCTGCCTGATTGGAAACGAATACTGCAGCATCAAGGCTATCCGCTCTTTCACCATAGATTGCAGTAGTATCTACTGCATGGCCATGCTGATCGACAACCTGTGCCGAGGCAGAAAACGCCGCTATCATAAACACGGCAATATATAATATTGTATTTTTCATAAAAAGAAATTGTTTCATATCTGATTTCAAGATAGGGAAAATAATCTGCGCTTTTGTGACGGGGAACGTTTTATAAAACCGCAACAGTCCTCGGTCCTCATAACTGGAGGTTCCCGGACATACTTGGGATAGGTTCAGTTTAATGTACTGTTTCCCGTCCCAAAATCATATGATCAGATACGCCAGATGCTGAAAAACGACTGCACATCATAGCCTGCAGCCAACCCGGATTCGGGTTCATATAGATCTTTTAGAAGATAATCGTTCAGATAGACTTGTTCAAGCGCAGAAGATGAATGCGCAATATATAGGCAATCGATAAGACTGCTTTCACAAGAACAAGCATAATTATCGTCAGACATGAGTCCTGTAACCGACAGGACCTGAAATTCGTCAGAACAACAATCATCCTGCTCATCTGATCCGCAACAGCCTTCTGCTTCATCAGAATGATGATGAGTATCTGTGCAATGATGATCCGGATGGATATCAGAACAAGCTGTTCCTTCGATGAAGGTTGTAACAAAAGAATGGCCCTCTCCGTGACATGTATGCACATTGAACCCTATGACACTCATAAGGTACCAAAGCACGAGCAGAACAGAGCATATTTTCATAGCCAAACTTCTCATTATAAGCCACAAATGTACAAAAAACATTCAAAACTAAAAGAAATTTGTAGTACATTTGTATTTCACGCGTCAAATATTGCAGTTACAAACGAACTAAACACAAAAGAATCATGAAAAGTTTTGTTAAAATGACCCTTGCCACTATCGCAGGACTCGTTATTTTCAGTATAGTGGCTTTCTTCTTCATGTTCGCCATATTCGGAGCTCTTGCATCCATGGGAGAAAAACAGCCTGTAATGCCTCGTGAGGCTGTACTGAAGATTGACATGAGTACATTCACACTGAGTGAGCAGAGCAAGGAGGCTGACCCGATCGACATGATTATGGGAGGAGGTACTGCCGTAACTCCCCTCGGAATATATAATGCTGTCACTGCCATCAACGCAGCAGCACAGGATCCGGCCGTAAAGTTCATATACATGAAACCGGACGGAGTCACCGGCGGAACAGCACAGATCGAGGAATTCCGCAAAGCACTCGAAAACTTCCGCAAGAGCGGAAAAGCCATCGTGTCATATACAGAGAACCCGAGCAACGCAAGTTATTATCTGGCATCTGTATCAGACAAGGTATTCATGACCCCTCATGACGGAGCCATAAACCAGTTCCTTGGAGTAAGTTCACAGATGATCTTCTTGAAGGATATCCTTGACCGACTTGGAATCAACGTACAGCTGATCCGTCACGGAAAATACAAGTCCGCAGGCGAGATGTTCATAAGAAATTCATCAAGCAAAGAAAACCTCGAGCAGAACACAGAGATGGTCAAGTCCATTTGGAACACATGGGCTGCGCAAATAGCCGCGTCACGTGAAATCAGCACAGAAAAGCTCAACGGAATCATCAATAATCTCGAGCTCGTATTCCCTACTGACTGGATCGAGTGCGGACTTGTAGATGAGCTGCTCGACTATAGCCAACTTGAAGACAAACTTTGCGATCTCTTTGTAGTTGAAAAGTTTGAAGATGTGAAAGGCATATCACTCTGCGACTACGCCACCCTCAAGAAAACCGTAAACTTCAAGGCCAAGAACAAGGTTGCAGTCATCTATGCAGAAGGAGAGATTGTTGACGGAGATGCAAAGGAAGGCGTGGCAGGAAATCACTTTGCAAAGATCATTTCCGACGTAAGGAAGGATTCCACAATCCAGGCAGTTGTGCTCAGAGTAAACTCTCCGGGAGGAAGCGTACTTGCATCAGAGAAGATCAAGTCAGAGCTCACTCTTCTTCAGCAGAGCAAGCCTCTCATCGCTTCGTACGGTGACTATGCCGCATCAGGAGGATACTGGATATCTGCAAACTGCGACAAGATATATTCCGACGCATCGACACTTACTGGTTCAATAGGAGTATTCAGCATGATTCCTGACTTCGGAGATGCTGTAAAAGACAAACTCCATATTACGATCACACACGTAAATTCCAACACTCACTCTGATATGTACACTGGAATGAGGGCTCTTGACAAGTCTGAACTGGACTACATGCAGGCTTCCGTAGAGAATATATACGACAAGTTTACAAACTTGGTATCAGAAGGACGTGACATGCCGGTGGCAAGAGTTGACGAGATTGCTCAGGGAAGAGTATGGACAGGTGCAGATGCTCTCAAGATTGGTCTCGTGGATGAAATAGGCACACTCGAAGATGCCATCAATTATGCAGTTTATTCTATTGGAGCGACAAGTGTAAAGGATGTACAGCTCGTTGAATATCCGAAGCCACAGACCACTATGGAAGCACTCCTCGAGTCATTCGGAGGCAGCAACGCCTTGACCGGAACACCATTTGAGAGTATAGGAAAAGCATTCAAGGAATTTGGAGAAGAGGAGACAGGAAAGGTATATGCCAGAATGCCTTACGTGATTACAATCAAGTAAGGTCAGGAGAAATGCTGATGCGGATCACGGATTTCGTATTCTGAGTTATCCGATACATATTGTCAATCCGCACTCCTGCTACTCCTGCAACATGTCCGGCTTCAGACATGCCAGAGGTCTGGACATCTGAAATCATCAAGGCAGAAGCCTTCATAAAAGTATCATATTTAAGGTCAGTGAAAAGGTCACTGACCTTTTTCTTTCCCTTCATTCCAAACGGAATCAGCCAGTCGCCGCTGCGCCAGCCGCGGAGAACAAAAGGGAATCTGAGTTTATCTGCATCCAAAGCCAGCACACCTTCAGGCTGCTTCAAAGGCATATCTGAAGACCATTCCAAAATCTCAATCTTTATTACCTGTCCTTTGAAATGATATGTTCCGGCTGCACGCACAGGCATTATGAGATCTTCTGCCTGACCGACAATCTTAGGTACAATCCTAAGCCCATCCCTTTCGGTCAACACCACATGATCCTTTGACTCAAAACGTTTTCCGGAAACAGTCCTGTCAGAAGACAAAAGTTCCTCCAAGGAAGCAAGGGTCGCAGAATTGAAGCCATAAGGTTCGAGCATATGATATAAAAGGTATTTCCAATGCTTACGAGAAAGGAGAGACTCGTAGGAAACCCTCACATCGTTCCGCTCTCCAAGATGACATACCATATCATCAATCTCCTTTCTACAGTAATCTGAGACAATATCAGAAGCCTCGGCAAAATAGCCCATCTCGCGATTGAATGTCATTATCACAGACGGATTCAACTTAGCCAGTACGGGGAACACCTCGTTACGGATTCTGTTACGTTTATAATCGGACAGAGCATTGGTTCTGTCTTCCCTATATTCCACTTTATGCGCAAACACATAACCTTCTATCTGCTTACGAGTAAATCCTAGAAGCGGACGAATCAGCTTGACTGATAAGTCTTCGGAATACGGCAGCTCAGAAACAGCTGACATACCGGTCAAGCCATCTATTCCAGCACCTCTTACAAGATTAAGTACAAGTGTCTCTGCATTATCATTGGCATTATGAGCCACTGCTACGGCTCCATAGCCTTCTGAAGCACAAAGCTGCGCAAACCATTTGTAGCGCAACTCACGGGCAGCCATTTCTATGCTTACACCATTAGCTTCAGCAAAACCTTCTGTATCAAACGACATGACATGGCACTTGATTCCATGAGCATCAGCCCAGCTACGCACTAGCGATTCATCCCCATCACTTTCTTCACCACGGAGATTGAAGTTGCAATGAGCTATAGCGATGGAACTGCACACTCCTGTAGAAGCAAAGAGCTCGGACATACACATAGAGTCCATTCCCCCGCTTACAGCAAGGAGGGTTGACCTTTTATCGATCAACCCCCACATGTCATTTATCGTCTGTACAAATTTACGCGTCATTAGTTCTTGCTGGCGATAGTCCAGGTAAATCCGAAAAGGAGAGACTCCTTAAACTGTACTCTCTGCTTTGTCTCATTGTCCACAGGACTGTAGATCTTCACCTTGTCGTCATAAATGAGGTTTGTAGTCAAAGTAAGAGAGAAATACTTTGCAAGTTTCCAATCGAAACGGTTATCCCAGTTCACACGGATATTCTCAGGATGATCAAGGTAGTTCGAGAAGAGAACGAGCTGAGTAGTATATGAGAAGTTGTCGTTGATCTTCAATGCGATATCTGCCTTGATCTGGGCACCGAATTCAAATCTTGCACCGCGATAGTAATTTCCAAGTTCAGTGGCATTGACACCGCTCAGATCTGCATCCTCATACTCTTCCTTAAGGTTCATACCATAATTCTGTCTGAGGAGCGGATTCCTTACGATAACGACACCACCTGTCACAGGGGCGATATTGAGGGAAATCCAGTTTGCAGGCTTAAGGTCAATACCGACCGCGAGATTTGTGTATGCCGGAGCAAGGAAACCAGACTTCACCACTCGAGCATCCTTCCAGGCATTTACAAGCTGATCCATAGGCATATCCTCGAGTTTCTCAAATCCTTCCGGAGTAGATGGAGTCTTGTAATCATAACCCGTATTGAACTGAGACTTAAAGTCATAGTTGACAGTAAACGCAAACTTCTTCATATTCTCTGTCTTGTAACCGAGCTTGCTTTCAAGATAGATACGGTCGTCACTCTTCTGAAGGATAGGCTTTGATGAAGCATACACGAAACCATAATCAAGCTGAAGACGATTATTCCAGAACAGGTCATTCTTCTTGTAGTTTGCATTACCGTCAAGGTAAGCCTGAAGTGTCACTGTATTGTCACCACCGGCCGCCCAGTTTGTAAGCGATGTCTGACCGAACTTGATATTGGTCATCAATGACTCTGTCCAATACTTAGGTTTCTCAACAACCGGTTCTTCCTGAGGAGCTGAAGTCATTTCCAGAGCAGCTTCTGTAACTGCCTGAAGAGCATTGTCCTGTGCAAATGAAGCAGCACAGAGGGATGCGGCAATAATAGTTAAAAATATTTTTTTCATAGTATCTGATTTTCTAATAAGTATTAGTATGAAATAGCGAAGAGAACTCTCTGGTTTGAAGGTTTGCCGGTATAGATGCACTTACCCTCTTCCTCGCACACAGCGCTGTCAACAGGGATACAACGGATCGTAGCCTTTGTCTCTTCCTTGATCTTCTCTTCTGTCTCAGGAGTACCGTCCCAATGACAGAGAAGGAAGCCACCCTTTGTAATCTCTTCCTTGAACTCTTCCCATGTATCAACCTTGCGGATATTATCGTCACGGAACTTGAGGGCCTTTGCATAAATATTAGCCTGAATATCATCGAGAAGTGCCGCAATAACATCAGCAACACCCTCCTGAGAATGCGATGACTTCTCGCAAGTATCACGACGGGCAAGCTCCACTGTACCGTTCTCAAGATCACGTCCACCCATGGCAAGACGTACTGGCACTCCCTTGAGCTCCCATTCTGCAAACTTGAATCCCGGACGGAGAGTGTCACGGTTGTCGATCTTCACTGTGATTCCCTTAGCCTCAAGATCTTTCTTGAATGCATACATCTTGTCAAGGATACCGTTGTTCACAGCCTCGTCCTTACCTGTAATAGGAACCATCACAACCTGTATAGGAGCAAGCTTCGGAGGGAGCACAAGACCATTGTCATCGCCGTGAGCCATGATGAGCGCACCCATAAGACGTGTTGATACACCCCATGATGTAGCCCATACATACTCCTGCTTTCCTTCTTTATTAGTGAACTGAACGTCAAATGCCTTCGCAAAGTTCTGTCCAAGGAAGT
>JAEIGA010018156.1_pt1 | contig 10715 bp, 23 predicted proteins | sample 9270691 | NCBI WGS metagenome assembly JAEIGA01 (sample SAMN17057246, study PRJNA624740) | gut metagenome | biome: biome; isolation source: fecal sample | host: Bos grunniens | place: China: Xizang | collected 2019 | reverse complement strand
GACACATACGAGGCTTACTGTCAGCTTCACCCAGATTTTAAGAACAACTATGCGGTTATTGCGAGTGAACACATCAAGAGGGTATATGCCGAGTTATTGGATAGCAAGGAGTGGAAGATATGAGTGTTATAGATAATGCGATAGCGTGGGCGGTTGGAATTGCCGAGGATAATTCTCACGGCTACGATCAGATACATAGGTGGCTCAATCCCGATATAGATTGCTCCTCGCTTGTGATAATGAGTTTTGAACAGGCGGGAGTCCCTGTAAAGGAAGCGGGAGCGACTTATACAGGGAATATGAAGTCCGCTTTTACCAAGTGTGGCTTCAAGGCTCTTCCGTACTTAAAGGGTATGCCGTTGCAAAGAGGCGATGTCCTTCTGAACGAGAAACATCATACGGCACTCTATCTTGGCGATAAGAAGATAGTACAGGCTTCTATCAACGAGAAGGGCGGTATCACAGGAGGAAAGGGCGGAGATCAGACCGGGAAGGAAGTCTTGGTCTGTAACTTCTATGAGTATTCCAGAGGTTGGGACTACATCCTACGATACCAAGAACAGGAGGTCAAAAAAGTGACAGTTGATATTAGAGAGCTTCATCAAGGCGATATATGCTCCGAGGTCGGACTCCTCCAAACGCTGCTTAATTCCCTCGGCTTTGTCGGCAAGAACGGAAAGAAGCTCACAGTTGACAATTACTTCAAAGAAGGAGGCAACGTGGCTTACGCTCTCGGCAACTATCAGAAGTCGAAGGGGATGAACCCCGACCTCATTTGTGGACGTAAGACTTGGACTTGCCTGTTCACGGACAATTATGGTAATTAAGAGCGAGTAGGCTTTGGCTCTTGGTTATATAGGTGCTTCCGTTACCAAACTATTCATATTAAGACTCCGAAAGATATTATCTGACTCCCCACCTACTCGGGGAGTCTTTTTTATTTGCTTCAAAACTTCCCCAAAACTTCACCCGAGGCAAAATAAAAAGCCTCGTAACCCTTGCGGCACAAGGCTTTGAGTTGGTGGAGGTGAGGAGAGTTGAACTCCTTTATGTATGTATTCCAAGATACAAAAATGCCGTAAAATCTACGTTTCACGGACATTAAGTCCGACTTAATCCTTGACTCGTGGACACTTCTTCCCCCAAAACTTCACCAAAGGTTAGGTCAATAATCTCGGCTGACTTCCTGTTCTCTCCGTCAACGTGATGTCCGTAGACCCCAAGTGTGTCCATAGAAGCGGAATGTCCGACAATGCCCTTGAGAACACTCTCGGGCAAAGTCGCTTTAGTAAGGGATATGAACGTATGACGGAGGGAGTAGACGGTTTCCTTCAAGTCCCGCTCTGCTTTCAGCTCGTTCCATTGGTTACGCATAGTTGATTGATTGCCCTTATCTCCGTGAATGTCACAGAATATCCAAGGAGTTCGGAGGTTCTTCCTGTTATTCCTTGCGATCGTCTCCGTGATTATCTGCCTTGCATACGATGAGAGAGGAATTATCCTCCTTGCGTTTTCATTCTTACCCTCGGTAACAACTCCCTTGGCATTTACGCTTCTTCTGATATATGCCTCTTCTCCGTGAATGTCCTCTATCCGTAAGCCAAGACCTTCTCCCGGGCGGAGTCCTGTCAGAACAAGGAAGCAGAAGAGCGGGTGATACCATTTGTCACTCGGCTCGAAGAGCCTTGTTAGATCGCTCGGTTGTAATATCTCCTTCTCCTTCTTACTGTGACCGAGAGGGATATACAGGTTCCCTCGAAGCGGCTCACATTGGTAGTCAGCATAGCCGTATTTGACGATACCCGAGATTATCCCTCGGAGGTTCATCAAGGTCTTATGGCTTAACGGCTTCCCTAACGCTCCACAGGCGGTGTTTATGACGCTCTGCCATTCTCGGAGGGTCATTTTACACATCTTCCGTCCCTCGCATTTAGGGGCGATGTAGAGCCGTATATAACGCTCACTCTGAACGTAAGCCTCCGAGTCAAAGCCTCGCCTGTTCCCCAGGTCATCGAGATATTCCTCGCAGACCTTCTTGACGGACTTGTTTCCGTCTCCTTGGTCGAATAACCACCTCTCGTACTTCTCCCGACACTCCTTCTTGCCTTTTGCTCCGGGAACGGAGGAAGAGAAGGAGTAACGCTTTCCTTCCTTCTGGACTTGGACTCTCCACCTCTTGCCGTCAAACTTCGGACTTATCATCTTCGCCCTCCTTCTGTTTCGAGAGTAGAAACTCGATATACTCGACCAACTTCTTCTGATTAGCGGGAGACAACCTCTCGATCAACGCTTTATTCTCGGAGACCTCCGCCAAGTAGTCTACGGCTTCTATCATCGGCACGTTGTAGCCGATGAGCCAAGCGGGATTGACGTTAAGGGCAGAAGCCATTTTCTCGATTGCCGTTGTCCTTGGTAAGTTCTCTCCCTTGAGGTAACGAGAGATAGAGCCTTTATCCATACCCGACTTCCGAGCAAGGTCGGAGGCGGTCATTCCTCTATACTTCAACGCTTCGTTGAGCCTGTCCTTAAAGATAAATAAGTTCATTTCCATTTCTTCCACACTCCTTTGAGTTGATTATATTGCAATTCTGTTACAGTTGCAAAATTCTCAATTTTGCCTGTTGTAAAAATTACAACTGAATGGTAGAGTTTAGACAGTTGCAAAAAGTGCAACAGAAAGGAGGTAATCAGATGAACAAACTCAAAGAGCGAATTGACTCCCGCTACAACAAGAGGAGCGAGTTCGCAGAAGCGTTGGGAGTAGACAGTTCTACACTCTCGAGAATGTTGAAAAATGGTAATTGGAAGTATGCAACTGTCCTCAAGGCAGCCGATCTACTCGACATTCCCGATAGCGAGATCAGGTCTTATTTTTTTACTGACACAGTTGTAAATAAACAACTGTCGAAGGTATGAGAGCCGACACAAGACTCTATCCCTCACTTGGTCGCTATTTCAGAACGAGTACGGAGTTAGCGGACGCAGCCTGTATGAAGCGGAACCGTCTTTATCACATCTTGCGAGGCGATAAGGAGTTCACAGAACAGGAGAAGAAAGCAATAGCGAACTCGGTCATCGGAAAGATGATAGCGGGAGAGATAGACGATACGGAACTCGATCAAATGGTCGAAGCTCGAACAGACTTCGACAAGGTATTCAAAACAAAGGAGTGAACAAATGAGCATAAGAATACTTTTATTGCTGACGATCATCGGCATTATCCTTGTTACCCTCGGTCTCCTTGGTCTGTATGTGGACGTTACGATGAGACTCAAGAGGATAAACAATTCCATTAGAGAACAGAAGAGAGAACTCGGAAGAACGAAGGACAGGGTCAAGGTCATCGAGGACAGAGACCGGGACTCCTCTAATCACGTTTACTTTGCAACTGACAACGAGATCGAAGAGGAAAGACCTGACTATTCCAACATCAAGTACGGAGGTGAGGGTATATGACACTTTACGACTTAACGGCTGACTTTGAGAAGTTCACGGACATACTCGACCGACAGGACGTAGACGATGAGATGAAGTCCGCTATCTCGGAGGCTCTCGAAAACCTCAAGGACGATATAGAAGCCAAGATTGACAACTACGGCAAGGGCATTAAGAACCGACAGGCTTCTATCAAGGCTCGTAATGAGGAGATAGCAAGGTTACAGGCTCTTAATGACTCGGACAACAAGGCGATCGAGCGAATGAAGGAGATAGTCGAACTCGCTATGAAAGCCACAGGGAACCCGAAGATCAAGACCTCGATGTTCACGTTCTGGGTACAGAAGAACCCCGAGTCGGTCGTAGTAGATGAGTCTTACATCGAGAACATTCCCGAGGAGTTCCTCGTATATCCCGAACCGAAGATAAACAAGGCAGCCATAAAGGAAGCCTTGAAGGGAGACGATGAAGCCTTGAAGGAGAGGCTTGAGGGAATTGCTCATATCGAGAGTACGACAGGCTTGAGGCTCAAGTGATAAAGGAGACATCAAATGAACGAATTTAAGACACAGACAGAGGAATTGTTAGATTACCTCAATACCCACGGAACAATTACACAGATGAAAGCGTGGAGGGAGTTGGGAATTATGAGACTCGCCTCTCGTATTTCCGACCTCCGAGAGCAAGGCTATGTCATTACTACGGAGATGATAACTGTCAAGGCAAAGAACGGACGCAAGGCTTCCGTTGCGAGATACAAGTTGGAGGTTTGATTATGGCGGAGTCTAAAAAGTTAAGTAATACTGAACTTTCCCTTGCGGAGAAGTTGAACAGAATACAAGTCGAGTTGAAAGCTCCCAAGGACAAGGTCAACAAGTTCGGAGGATATAACTATCGCTCCGCAGAGGGAATACTCGAAGCCTTGAAGCCTTTACTCAACAAGTACGGAGTATATACGACCCTGTCCGACTCTATTGAGGAGATAGGCGGACGAGTATATGTCAAGGCTACGGCTCGTATCACGGACGTTATCTCCGAAAAGAGCGTTGAGTCCTACGGCTTCGCAAGGGAGGCGGAGATCAAGAAAGGAATGGACGAGTCACAGATAACAGGCTCTTCCTCTTCTTACGCTCGTAAGTATGCCTTAAACGGCTTGTTCCTTCTGGATGATAACAAGGACGCTGATACGGAGGAGTACGCATTACAGGGCAACAGAGAGCCTAAAAAGGCTATGTCTACACCCAAGGCAAGTGCAACTTTAATCTGCGAGCGTTGCGGGAAGCCGATAGGTGCGGTCGGCAAGTTCAACTCTTCTGATGTGGCGGAGCAGACAAGAACCAAGTTCGGAAAGCAGATGTGCTTTGAGTGCGGTAAGGCGGTCAAGGCAGCGAAGGAGGCTTCAATACAGGACATCATCAAGGAAGAAGAGACTCCCGAACTTCCATTCCCGATCGAGGACTAACCTATGAAGCATTTTGGAGACATCACAAAGATAGACGGACACAAAGTCCCTCTTGTAGACATCGTAACAGGAGGAAGTCCCTGTCAAGACCTATCCGTTGCGGGTAAGAGAGCGGGTCTACAAGGGGAGCGATCAGGTCTGTTTATGGAACAGATAAGAATAATCAAGGAGATGAGAGATGAGTCAAAAAGGAGAGCAGATAGATATATCCGACCTCGGTTTATGGTTTTCGAAAACGTCCCCGGACTTTTGTCCTCCAACAACGGAGAGGACTTCCGAGTCGTTCTCGAAGAGACCGCAAGAGTCGTGGAACCGTCCGCCATTATTCCTCGATATGAGGGGGGGTGGACTAATAGCGGAGTCGTTCTGGGACGAGAGTGGTCTATCGCTTGGCGCATACACGACTTACAGTTTTGGGGTTGCCCCCAAAGACGTTGTCGAGTCTCGCTTATCGCAGATTTTGGAGGACAGACCGCTCCCGAAGTATTGTTTGAGCGAAAAAGCCTGTCGGGGGATATTGACCCGAGCGAAGAAGCGAGGGAAGGAACTCCCGAAGTTATTGGAAGAGACCTTAATCAGACAATCTCGTTTCAAGAACGAGCGGGTCGAGAAGGGGGGGTAAAGGTATACTCATTCAATCAGAACGGACAGGAGCATTGTCGACCCTCAACAACCAATACGTCCTCTGATACCAAGGTCTATGGAATATCTCCTTACTCTTCCAACTCTATGAAGTCCGATAACCCGCACTCGGGGATATATGAGGCAGACTCGGCAAGGACTCTCGATCTGAACGGAGCGAACCCTAACTGTAATCAAGGAGGAATGATGATAGTCGAACCCTCGGGAGTTGCTTTCCGTAAACAAGCTCACCTGAGGACGGCTGACGAGGGACAAGGTTGGGAGAACACAGAAGTCAACGATACCCTCAATAACTCCGACAACACAGAGAAGCGGACTCCGACTTTAATCGTAGGTACTCCGACCTACTCACAGGACTCATACGATGAACTTAACGAAAGTGACAACGCTGCGAGTCTAAAGGCGAGTGGCGGCAACTATGGGGGGGGGAGCGAGACACTTGTTATATCAGAAAGTGACAGGTCCCTTATGTGCGAGAGACGTTAAAGGAATAGGTAATCAGTATGCCGAAGAAGGAAAATGCGTTATCCAACTTACCGATGAGTAAACAGGGGGGGCGAGACCTGGAGGAAGATGTCTATTGCATTGGCAACGGACAACTCATAGAGGCGATGACTATGTCCTACGAGGTAAGCAGAACTCTCAACTGTATGCACGACCCTATGGCGATTTTGATTATCAGAAGGAGCGAAGATGACAGAACCAACAATATATGACCCTTCCGTTCATCACGGCTACAAGGAATTTAAGGAAGTGACCGAGACCATAAAGGCTCGGTACGGAACCGGGGGGGGGGAATGCACCAATGGTAAAGCAAGAGGCTATGGTAAGGAGACTCACACCAAAGGAGTGTGAACGTCTCCAAGGTTTTCCCGATGATTGGACGAACATAGGCGAATGGACGGACACCAAGGGAAAGAAGCACAAGACAACCGACTCCGCACGTTATAAGGCTCTCGGTAACTCAATAGGACTTCCTTTTTGGGAATGGAGCGGAGGACGGATAGTCAAGATTTTGAAGGAAAGCGGAGTAGATCACCCGACAATGGCAAGTTTATTTGACGGCATAGGCGGTTTTCCGTTGGTCTACGAAAGGCAAGGTTGTAAGGCGGTGTGGTCGAGTGAGATAGAGGAGTTCCCGATAGCCGTCACCAAGAAACATTTTAAGGAGGAATAATCAAATGAACGTAGTTATCTTAACAGGCAGACTCGTAAGAGACCCCGAGACAAAGACTCTGAACACAGGCTCGACCATAACGTCATTCACTATGGCGGTCGACAGAGGAGGCAAGAGCAAGGAGACGGACTTCATAGATTGCAAGGCTTGGGGAAAGACAGGAGACTTTGTCTCACAGTATTTTTCGAAGGGTAAGCCTATCTCGATCGTTGGTAAAGTTCAGACTCATACCTACGAGAAGGACGGAATGAAGAGGAAGGTCGTTGACATTCTCGTTGACTCCGTTGAGTTCGTTCCCGGTTCTACATCAAGTCAACCTACACAGAGAGACGATGAGGAGCTGATATTCTAATGGCTATTCACAGTTTTAACACAGAAGTTGCCAAGAAGGTCGGTGTTATTGCTGCGGTCATCTACGACCATTTCGCTTTTTGGTGCGAACAGAACAGGCAGAGCGGACTTAATGAGAAGGACGGCTTGTTCTGGACGTACCATAGCGTAAAGGAACTCCAAGAGGCTTTTGACTATCTGACTATATGGCAGATAAGAAATGCGATCGACAAACTCGTTGATGAGGGTCTCGTCAAGGTCGGTTGTTACAACAGGCTCGGCATAGATAGGACGAGGTGGTTCTCGGTCACAGATGACGATTTGCGGAAAACCACAAATGATTTGATGAATACCACAAATGGTGGAGCAAAAACCACAAATGGTTTGCGGAATACCACAAATGGTTTGATGAAAACCACAAATGCATTTGCGGAAAACCACAAAGCAATACCAAATACTACAACAGATACTACATTACAGATACTACATACAGATAAGAATAGTAGGACGTTCCGTCCTCCTTCCGTTGATGAAGTCCGAGCCTATTGTCTTGAGAGAGGTAACTCTGTGGACGCTGAACAGTTCGTTGACTTCTACACATCGAAAGGTTGGAAGGTAGGCAAGGACAAGATGAAAGATTGGAAAGCCTGTGTCCGTACTTGGGAGAAGAGAGACGATAAAAGACCCGCAGCCAAGAAGAAGGACACTAACCCTTACAGAGAACTATTGAAGCAGAAAGGACTATTTGATGACCCCACAGGAAATAACTTCCCTTTTAAGTGACTTGCACGATGAAGGTCTGATAAATGAGCCGACCGACATCGAGAGTCAGCTCAAGACTTGGTTCCTCTACTTTAAGGATGATGACCCGAGGGTAATCTATAAGGCTTGTTACATCTACATACACATAAGACATAACAAGTTCTTCCCTCACCCTTCCCAGATAGAGGAGTTGAAGCAGAGAGCGATATGGCTTCTTGAGATAGACGATCGGGAGGCAGAAGAGAAGAGGCGGAGGACTTTAACCACAGAGAAGAAGTATATCCCGGGCGGAGAGGCTCATTGTCCTATGGTTAAGACTTGTTTCCTCTATCTTGACCTCTGTGACGGTCCCGAGAATAACAAATGTCCCTTTGAAGGAGTGTAACTATGGCGAGACATTACAACAACAGATACGAACTCATAAAGGCAAGGAAGCAGCGAGGCTTGAGTCAGAAGGAGGTAGCCGAAAAGACCTTTTACTCCCGAGTGACTATAAGCAGAGCAGAGTTAGGAGAAATCTACAACAAGGAGAAGTCCAAGGCGGGAGCAGAGTTCTTCAAGTCTATGGCGGACTTCTATGGCATACCCGAAGAGATATTAAGAAAGCGAGGCTATAAGGAATGAACGATTTTATAGACGAAGTAAAGGATAAGGTCATCGACCACGAGAAGAAGTTATTAGAGGTTCAACAGATACTCGTACTTCTGGTTAAGCGTGGAGCGGTCAATATCAACGCTCTGTCGGAAGGAGAGCAGAGATCAGTTATGAAATTCATCTCCGAGTGGCTTGAGGAATGGAGGAAAGCGAAGTGAAGATAAAGATATTCCTTCCCGAGAACCCGACAGTAACCTCACAGGAGAAAGGCTTTAACCGATACACAGGACAGTTCTATACCAAGACCGAGGTTATGGCTCTGAAAAATACCTATCACTTCGAGATCAGGAGAGCATTAGTGATAAACAAGGTAGCGACTCCGAAGTTCAAGGGACCTGTCAGACTCAAGGTCATCTTTACATTCTCTACATCTACAAAGAGAACGTGGGGAATGTTCAAGACTACAAAACCCGATTGTGACAACTGTGTCAAAGCCTTACAGGACGTTCTTGGCGATATGGGGTTCTTCGAGGTCGGAGATCAACAAGTCTGTGACCTCCAAGTAATCAAGAAGTGGGGAGATAAGCCGAGCGTTGAGATCGAGATAGAGGAGGTAACAAATGACTCTGACAGAATTTAAGGACGAACTCTATCTTGTAAGAGAGAACAGGCGGTCTATCAATTCCCTCATCGAGACCATAGATAACTTGACAGAGGAACTTTGCGACAAGTTGGGCGGAGGAGTGACCGACTACTCCAAGGACAGACTACAAAAGACTCCCGACCCGGACGGAAAGATGATACAGGCTATCGCAGACTCACAGAAGAAGAGGGCGGAGTGTACCGAGAAACTGAACAGGCTTCGGGAGGCTAACGAGAAGTACGAGGCGGTCATTATGGCTTTTGACACTCTCGGAGGCGAGATATTGAGGCTCTACTTCATCGAGGGTATGTCAATCAAGGCAATAGGTAAGAGGATAGACTATTCCGAGCAATATACTTGGGAACTTTGGAGAAAGGCTATCAAGGACTTATACGAGAAGGAGGAGAACAGATGAAATACAAGTGCGGTTGCTGCGGTTGCGTCTTTGATGAAGAGGACGCTATCAGAAGGACAGAACACGAGGAGTTCTGGGGAATGACGGTTCCTGTTTACTATATGGTCTGTCCCGAGTGCCGAGAGGACATCTCCGAAGAGGACGAGTACGAGGAGGAAGAGGAGGAAGAAGAGTTCACTCTCACGGATGAACAGATAACCGAGATGTGGGAGAGCGGGTATATCAAGGAGGAGACGCAAGATGAATAAGGCTATCCTGATATTTACCATAGTCAGCATAGGACTCAACGCTCTGACTTTGAAAGCTCCTCTGACCTTTGAGGATATGAGCGTGGAGACGAGAGCCGAACTTGCCGAGATGTCGACCGAGGAGTTTATTCTCATAAGTTCCGTAGTAGAAGCGGAGTCAGACAGGACAACAGAGTCGACAGAAGGAAGAAGGTACATCGCTCTTTGTATTCTGTGTCGAGTAATGGACTCACGGTTCCCGGACACGATCAGCGAAGTTCTAACCCAGAGAGGGCAGTTCTCAACAGTAAGAAACGGACACTCGGTCACAGAGCGGACGGACTTATCAGACCAAGCGGTCATAGAGGCGGTCGAGTGGATAAATAGCGGAGAGGACTATCCTTGGGTTCTGTTCTTCAACTGTCGGGGATATAACTACGGAACGGCATACGACAGGATAGGTGGGAACTACTTTATGACATTAGAGCCGATGAGAGAGGAGGCAGAGAATGAACTTTGAGGAAGAGCCGTATATCTACTATGTGAGATGTAAGAACCACCCAAGCCTTGCAATACAGGCGAACAGCAAGGAAGAGTATAAGGCTATGCTTGAGGACTTCCGAGCAGAGAATGACATCAAGATTATAGATGTGGAAGTGATGACAGTTGCCGAGTATAAGCGAAGGTATAAGTAAAAGTTCCATAGAAAACAGAGGAAAACAGAGAAAAACAGAGTAAATGGAGTGTTAAAATGATACTGTCTATTCAAAGTTCATTTGAGGGACACTCCTTTAGCCTCCGAGCCGTCCACATCGGAGGCTTTTTATATGGAAGGAGTGAGGCAAATGAGATCAATCGAGCAGAAGTTTTATTGGTCTAAAGAGTGGAAGAGATGTAGAGAAGCCTACAAGCAATCGAAGAGTTACCTTTGTGAGAGATGTCTTGCAAAGGGTATTTACTCGCCCGGGAAGATAGTTCATCACAAAGTCTATCTGAACGAGAGCAACTACAAAGACCCTTCAACAAGT
>JAEIGA010018155.1_pt1 | contig 10716 bp, 10 predicted proteins | sample 9270691 | NCBI WGS metagenome assembly JAEIGA01 (sample SAMN17057246, study PRJNA624740) | gut metagenome | biome: biome; isolation source: fecal sample | host: Bos grunniens | place: China: Xizang | collected 2019 | reverse complement strand
GGTCACCACATGTGGGTTATCCGTTGCAAGGAGACTAACGATCGCATCACTGAGCTCTTCGCTGGTATTCCTGCTTTGTATGTTGCTGATGGTCACCACCGTACAGCTGCTGCTGCACGTGTAGGCCAGGAGTGTGCTTCAAAGAACCCTAACCACACTGGCGACGAGGAGTACTGCTTCTTCCTCGCTGTTACATTCCCAGCATCACACCTCCGCATTATCGACTACAACCGCGTAGTTAAGGATCTCAATGGTCTCTCTAAGGAGGATTTCTTGGCAGCTGTAGGCGAGTCATTCGTAGTTGAGAAGAAGGGTGCAGAGATCTACACACCTAACGCATTGCACAACTTTGCAATGTACCTCGATGGCGAGTGGTACTCAATGACTGCTAAGGAGGGTACTTACGACGACAACGATCCTATCGGCGTTCTCGACGTATCAGTTCTCTCTAACCTCGTTTTGGATAAGGTTCTCGGCATCGCTGACCTCCGCACATCTAAGCGTATCGACTTCGTAGGCGGTATCCGTGGTTTGGGTGAGTTGCAGAAGCGTGTTGATAGCGGTGAGATGAAGGTTGCTTTCGCATTGTACCCAGTATCTATGCAGCAGCTCTTCGACATCGCTGACACTGGCAACATTATGCCTCCAAAGACTACTTGGTTTGAGCCTAAGTTGCGTTCTGGCGTTGTAATTCACTCTTTCGAGTAATCTTCGATTCGTATAGGACATCTTTGTCCTATCCTATATTTAATATCGTGGGATGTACGTCAAGTATGTCCCACGATATTTTTTTATACGATAGAATAAATCTGTTACTCTGAATAGGTTCAGTGACGTTCTTGCTAAAAAGTGTTGAATGGATAATACACTTTACTTCATTGAACTCCTTAATGATGATCTTTAATGAGATGTTATTTAAACTACTAGACTTTTTGAATCTTAAAGGACAAATGAGATAGTGTTGTGTTGCGAATAGATTGATGCAAATTTGAAGAAACAAGGATTAAATATTATATAATATAAATGTGTTGTATAAAGTTTGCTTATATGGCTATCAATAATAAGAATCGAAAATAGTTGTATTTCAGGAAAATAGGCATTTTCTTTGCAGTGTGAAAATTAAGAACAACTAATAAGAAAAGTATATTATGAACAAATATTTCGATTTATCAGGACAGGTAGCAGTAGTAACAGGAGCATCAACAGGCCTCGGACTTCAGATGGCAAAGGCCTTTGCAAGTCAAGGTGCAAACCTCGTGTTGTTGGCACGCCGCGAGCAGCGTCTTGAGGAGAATGCACAAGTTCTTGCAAAGGAGTTTGGTGTCGAGGTCTTAGCTATGAAGTGCGACATAACGGTCACCGATGAGGTTAAGCGTGCTGTGGCGGCTGTTCTCAAGAGATTCGGTAGGGTAGATATCCTTGTAAATAATGCAGGCACCGGAGCGATAGGCAACGCCGAGGATATTACCGACGAGCAGTTTATGCACGAGGTAAATGTTGACCTCTTCGGCACGTTTATATGTGCCAGAGAGTTTGGCCGTGCGATGCTCGCTGCGGGATATGGTCGCATCATTAACATCGCCTCGATGTATGGTCTGGTAGGCAATATGATTGCGGGCAGTGCACCATACCACGCGGCTAAGGGTGGCGTGGTAAACTTAACTCGTGCCTTGGCTGCGGAGTGGGGTAAGAGTGGCATCACTGTAAATAGTATATGCCCAGGATACTTCTACACCGAGCTAACAACAGCAACGCTCGACAGCGACTATTTCCAGGATATGGCTAAGCGTAGCATACCTCTTGGCCGCTATGGCCGTGAGGGCGAGCTCGATACCTGTGCATTATTCCTTGCCTCGCCAATGAGTACCTATGTAAATGGTCAGAATATTGCCGTTGACGGTGGCTTCACTTGTGTATAGTCTTGACGGGGGGTATCATCGGTAGTGTGGCGTTGATGATGTATTGCGGTATGAGCTAATGACAAGACCTACGCCCGTGAAGATTACAAGGGCGAATAACAGGGTGTCGAGGTGTGGTTTGTCGAGTCGCATAGCAACGGCAAGGCCAATGGCGACAACAGGTTGTAAGTAGGCATAGACACTCGTAATGGTAGGCGTTACAAACTTTAGCGAGTAGTTTAATAGTAGGTTCGGAAGGTATGTGGGAACTACAAGCACGAAGAGCGTTGCAAATATTATGCGGCCATCCATCGCAGCATAATCTGTAGTTATGATGTCGCCTATGCCAAATGGTAGCATAACAAATGCTGAAGAGCAGTATATCCATCTTAGCAGTGTTGTTATTCGGTACTTGCCAATGATACGCTTAAACCATACCATATATGCCGCAGAGACGCAAGCTGACGTGGCGATGATGATATTGCCCAAGGCACTCGACTGCTCGTGACCTTCGTTATTGCTCGACGTGATAACCAATATAGTGCCAGCTAGACCTAGAAGTAGTCCGCATAGTCGTTGCTTGGTAAATCTGTCTATGCCAGCAATCACAGAGAGTAGCAATACAATTAGAGGTGTTGTCGTGCTAATTATCGAGCCGTCTATGGCTGAGGTGTGAGAGAGACCATACATCATACATAGCTTACGCATAACTCCCATAAGAAGTGCTAAGCCGAGAATTTTGAGTCTATCTTTTGGCTCGATATTCTCGGCTTTCTCCCATATTAGAGGCACGAGAGATAGCACGGCTGCCACAGCTAATGATGCTGAGACCATAGCTAAGGGCGAAATATATTTTCCTAATATGAGCGTGTAGAATGGGTAGTCGCAAGCCCAGATGATGTTGCAAAATATAAGCGATATGTGTGCGTATAGAGTCTTCGATATTGCCATTACGATCTTGTTTGTTTAGCCTATGTGAGTCAAATATTGTGCCTTTATATTGCCGTAAAACAGATATTTATGATAAGTTACGCATATGTGTTGTGTGATTGGTATATGTTTTGTTTATGATGGTATAAGAATATATGATTAAAGATTTTGCCTAAAAATGTTTGTGTTTAATTTATTTGTTCTACTTTTGCACCAGATAAGATTTGGTTATGGTAAACAAAAATATGATAACTGAATATTTATAATAGGCTAAACAAAAATATAAACAATAAAAAAATTACAATTATGACATCTATTATTAATTCTCAGCTTCCAGAGTTCAAGGTTCAGGCATATCACAATGGCAACTTCACATCAGTATCAAGCGACGATGTAAAGGGTAAGTGGGCTATATTCTTCTTCTATCCTGCCGACTTTACCTTCGTATGTCCAACAGAGTTGGTTGACCTTGCTGAGAAGTATGAGAAGCTAAAGAGCTTAGGTGTGGAGGTTTACTCGGTGAGCACCGATTCGCACTTTGTCCACAAGGCTTGGCACGATGCCTCTGAGAGCATTCGCAAGATTAACTATCCTATGTTGGCAGACCCAACAGGCGTGCTTAGTCGTGGCTTCGGCGTTATGATTGAGGAGGATGGTATGGCCTATCGAGGCACCTTCCTTGTAAATCCTGAGGGTAAGATTAAGATTGCTGAGATTCAGGATAATAGCATTGGCCGTAATGCTGATGAGTTGGTGCGTAAGGTTGAGGCGGCTATCTTCGTGGCTAACCACCCAGGTGAGGTATGCCCTGCGAAGTGGAAGCAGGGTGCTGAGACCCTAAAGCCAAGTATCGACCTTGTAGGAAAGATCTAATATAAACACTTGGAGTGCTCGGGGTATTATCCTCGCAGCACTCCAAAACCTAAAACGAAACTACTATGATAGACTCATCTATACTTCAGCAAGTAACAGATATATTCTCCAACCTCGACTCCCGCTATACACTCTCTGCATATATCTCTTCGGAGCATACGAGTGGTGCCCAAATGGCTGAGTTTCTCAATGATTTTGCAACAACATCCTCGCATATTAGCGTTGAGTATCACGAGGCGACTGGCAACACTCTATATTTTGACCTTCTCAAAGAGGATAGACCCACAGGTATTACTTTTCGAGGCATCCCCAATGGTCACGAGTTTTCATCGTTGTTGTTAGCAATACTCAATGCTGATGGCAAGGGCAAGAATCTTCCTGATGAGGGTATTGCTCGCCGCATAAGTGCTTTGCAGGGTGATATACGCTTGCAGACATATATATCGTTGAGTTGCACAAATTGCCCCGATGTAGTGCAGACACTCAACGTATTTGCGTTGCTAAACCCAAATATCAGCCACGAGATGGTTGATGGAGCATTGTTCCAAGACGAGGTCGAGGCTAAAGGTGTTCAGGCTGTGCCAAGCGTATTTGCTAATGGAGAGTTGCTGCACGTGGGTCGTGGCTCACTTGGCGAGCTGCTCGAGAAACTTGAGGCTAGGTACCCATCAACGAACGATTCTGAAAACTCTACCATCGAGCCTATTCTTCGTAGTTATGATGTGGTGGTAGTGGGTGGTGGTCCTGCTGGTGCTTCCGCAGCTATATACTCGGCACGTAAGGGTCTTAAGGTGGCAATCGTAGCTGAACGTATCGGTGGTCAGGTTAAGGAGACTGTGGGTATAGAGAACCTTATATCTATACCTTATACCACAGGAAGCGAGCTTGCTGATAACCTGCGTACACATCTTACGCACTATCCCATAGAGTTGTTTGAGAATCGTCGTATCGAGCACACCGAACTCCAAGGCAAGCAGAAGCTTATTAGGGTAGTGGGTGGCGAGCTCTTTACAGCTCCTGCCGTTATCATAGCTACTGGTGCTGGCTGGCGTCGCCTAAATGTCGATGGCGAAGCAGAGTATATAGGACGTGGTGTTGCCTTTTGTCCCCATTGCGACGGTCCATTCTATGCTGGTAAGAGGGTTGCTGTGGTAGGTGGTGGTAACTCGGGCATTGAGGCTGCTATCGACCTCGCGGGTATATGCCAAAAGGTTACAGTTATTGAGTTTATGGATAGCCTCAAGGCCGACCAAGTGCTTCAAGATAAGGTGCGTAGCCTGCCAAATGTCGAGATATTGACATCGACACAAACCACAAAGGTTGAGGGTGATGGCGAGAAGCTAACAGCACTGCATCTCAGAAATCGCCAAACCGATGAGGAACATACTCTTGAGCTTGACGGAGTTTTTGTACAGATAGGACTGAGTGCTAATAGCAAACCATTTGCCGAGCTTGAAAAGACACGTATCGGAGAGATTGTTATCGATGCCCATTGTCGAACAAATATCTCGGGAGTATATGCCGCAGGCGACGTGTCGTCAGTTCCCTATAAACAGATTATAATTGCTATGGGTGAGGGTGCTAAGGCTGCACTTACAGCCTTTGATGATCGAACCCGAGGAGTGATATAGCTCTACGTCAAATAGGCATCATAGATGCAATGCTGTTGTACTAAATAGATAGCATAAGCAAGAGAGATAACCATCAATTAGAATTGAAGTTATCTCTCTTGTTTTTGTCCGTTAGACAATATTGCTCTCGACCGATTCTTGATTTCAGTAGTAGGATAATAATGGCTTTGTTATGCTTGCCTCCCCTGGGTTGGATATTTGGTTCTCAGGGTGCTCATCTATTACTTCATTTGCTGCAGTTCGTTAATCTGGGCAAGTATCTCGTTGGTCTCCCTGGCTATCTTATTGTTAACTTTGAAGCCAGCAATAGAACCAACCACTATTCCCACAAAACTACCTACGCATATACCGATGATATATGTCTCGTTGTGGTATGTTGTAAGCATCTCGTACATCCACCAACCATACCATAGTAACAATATTGGTAGTGCCGTCTTCCACCAGCTACTGTAGTGCTTGTTTATTTTTGTTAGTCGCTCCACAACGTCGAGTATATGGTCTCTTACAAGGTCAATGCGGCGAAATGAGTAATGCTTGTAGATTGTTATTGCAAGGCAGGCACTGATGAGTGCCGCAGTGGCAAAGGTAAAGGCCGGCGATAGACGCATTGTTGTGGTGAAATACCAGGTGCAGTATATCAATGCTAAAAATCCTAATATTATGGTTCGAAGCATTGTTTTGTCGATGTTCGACATCTTGTTGGTCATTGAGTTACGTAGCTGCTGCTCATTGATAATCTTCTGATTCTCAAGCTTACACTTGAGTATCTCTATCTGTGATCGCATCTCCTCGAGCTCGCGTGATATCTCTCTATTCTCCATAACTATAAATTGTTTATTCGTCCGACATATTCTTTAGTTGTTCCTTGATTCTATATAGGCGTACCGACACATTTTTTGCCGTAATGCCCACTATTGCACCAATCTCCTCGTAGCTCATATTCTCAAGCCAGAGTAGCACTATGGCTCTGTCGAAGTGCCCGAGGCGACTGATACGTTTCTGAAGTAGACGTATCTGCTTCGTGTCGTCATCAGTGTCGGTGAATAGGTTGATGCTAAGGTTAAGCCGATCCTTGTCGTGGCGGCGTTTGTGCTTACGGTCTGCTGTGATACAGGTGTTAAGGCTCACGCGGTATATCCAGGTCTTTATGTTGCTCTCATTGCGGAACGAGGCAAAACCACGCCATAGGTTGACGAGTATCTCCTGGAAGAGGTCAGCTACCTGATCCTCATCTGTCGAGAACATATAGCACACGGTGTATATCGTGCTCTTGTGTTCGTGTACTACTTGTGTGAATTCTTGTTCAAGTTGCTCCATTTCAATTCAAGTTTTATCTATTAGACGCACTACGTGGCCTAAAAACTACACTAAATTACAAAAAAATAATTATTTCTTGTCGTGTTGCTCTCTTTAGTTCAGGTAGGGTGTATATCTCTGAATTTGGGTTCACTATTTGGATTTTACCGATATTAATACTATATTTGTAAGATAGAACGTTTTCTTTGAAACGAAATTAACGTGTAGCAGATGAAGGGTATTGTTTTAGCAGGTGGTAGTGGCACACGCCTCTACCCAATCACCAAGGGTGTTAGCAAGCAGCTACTCCCCATTTTTGATAAGCCGATGGTCTACTATCCCATCTCGGTGCTTATGATGGCGGGCATTCGCGACATTCTCATTATCTCAACACCGACAGATCTCCCGATGTTTAGACGACTGCTTGGCACGGGCGAGGAGCTTGGTGTAAGGTTTGAGTATGCTGAGCAGCCACAGCCTAATGGCCTTGCCGAGGCATTTATCATTGGTCGTGAGTTTGTTTGCGACGATGATGTATGCTTGGTGCTTGGTGACAATATCTTCCACGGTGCTGGCTTCGACGTGATGCTTCGCCGTGCTGTGGAGTGCTGCACAAACGAGCATCGTGCAACGGTCTTTGGCTATAAGGTGCAGAACCCTGAGCGTTATGGCGTTGTGGAGTTCGATGATAAGGGTCGTGCCTTGTCGATTGTCGAAAAACCCTCTGAGCCACGCTCTGACTATGCTGTGACTGGCCTCTATTTCTACCCCAATAGTGTTGTCGATGTTGCTACCACGATAACACCTTCAGCACGCGGTGAGCTTGAGATAACATCTGTAAATCAGCACTACCTTAAGCACGAGCAGCTCAATGTCGAGATTCTTGATCGAGGTTTTGCGTGGCTCGACACGGGTACTCACGACTCGTTGGCCGAGGCCTCTATATTTGTTGAGGTTATCGAGAAGCGTCAGGGGCAGAAGGTCGCTTGCTTGGAGGAGATAGCCTATCGCAATGGTTGGATTAGTCGAGAGCAGCTACACGCCCTTGCCGAGCCGATGTGTAACAATCAGTATGGACAATATCTGCTTAAGCTATGAAGTTGATAAAGACCGATATAGCGGGTGTGTTTATCATTGAGCCAAAGCTCTTTGAGGATGATAGAGGCTACTTCTTCGAGAGCTTCTCTGCGTCTAAATTTCAGGAACTTACAGGCCTAAATACCACCTTTGTGCAGGACAATGAGTCACGCTCAAAGGTGGGCGTGGTGCGTGGTTTGCACTTCCAGCTCCCGCCCTTTGCACAGTCTAAACTGGTGCGTGTTGTGGAGGGTGAGATTCTTGATGTTGCTGTTGACATCCGCCGTGGCTCGCCAACGTTTGGTCGCTCTGTCGCTGTCGTGCTTAGTGGCGAGAACCATCGTCAGTTGTTTGTTCCTCGAGGCTTTGCCCACGGCTTTGTGGTGCGTAGGGGTGATGCTGTGGTGCAGTATAAGTGCGACAACCCATATGCTCCAGAGTGCGAGGGCTCGATAATTTGGAACGATGCCACCTTGGCTATCGACTGGGGTATTAGCCCAGAGAGTGCTATATTGTCGGCTAAAGATATGCTCAACCGCTCGCTTGCAGAGAGCAAGGAGCTCTTCGATTATAGTGTAGATTACTATGCCTAATGTCGTGATTCTTGGTGGCGAGGGCCAGCTTGCACGTGCCATTGTGCGAGTGTCGTGTGGTGCAAAGGGTAGATATGTGGCCCTAAGTCGTGCAGAGGTAGACCTTTGCGATGCCGAGAGCCTTCGTCGTGCTATCGCTATGGCAGATGTTGTTGTCAACTGTGCCGCTTATACTAATGTCGAAGCGGCCGAGGATGACTACGAAGGGGCGTGTGCCGTTAATGCTCGAGACGTAGAGGTGCTCTCGCAGCTCTGCTTGGAGCGTGGTGTTAAGCTGGTACACATCTCTACGGACTACGTTTTTGGTGGTGACACTGAGCGAAAAACTCCGTACGTCGAGTCTGATGCTATATCTCCTATAAACGCCTACGGACGTAGCAAGGCCGAGGGTGAGCGTGCTGTGGTCGAAAGCGGTGGGGTGGTGATTCGCACATCGTGGCTCTATGCCCCCTGGGGCAAGAACTTCTGTCGTACGATACTATCGCTGAGTGCCACGCAGAGTGAACTGCGAGTGGTTGATGATCAGCGTGGTATCCCCACCTCGGCATTAAGCCTTGCACGTTTTATCCTTAGAATCATCGAGGATGATACTCTGAAGCATATGAGAGGCATATATCACTTTACAGATGGCGGCGAGGCTACGTGGTACGACTTTGCCTCTGAGATCGTGAACCTTAGCGACAATCAATGCCGAGTGCTCCCTTGTCGAAGCTCGGAGCGAGTAATGCATGCCCAGCGTCCACAATACTCGGTGTTAGGTAGCGAACGCCTTGATGCGTTAGGTGTCTCGCTGAGACCGTGGCGAGAGGCTCTCTGTGAGGTCATTGAGATAATAAAGCAAGAACTATGAATAAAAGAAATATACTTATAACTGGTGGTGCGGGCTTCATCGGAAGCCACGTCGTGCGACTCTTTGCAACCAAATACCCTGACTATCGCATAGTAGTCCTCGATAAACTGACCTACGCGGGTAACCTCGAGAATATTAGCGATGTGTATGGTTTGCCAAATCTCCTCTTTGTCGAGGGAGACATCACCGACTCAACTCTTGTAGATAGGCTCTTTGCGGAGTATGCTATTGATGGTGTGTTGCATCTTGCGGCTGAGAGCCACGTCGATCGCTCGATAAGTGCTCCGTTGGTTTTTGCTCAGAATAATATCATTGGCACTCTTGTACTCCTTGAGGCTGCACGCAAGGCGTGGGCGGGAGACTATGAGGGACGTCGCTTCCATCACATCTCGACCGATGAGGTCTACGGTGCTCTGCCGCTTGATGGTGGCGTGTTCACCGAGGAGTCTCGCTATGAGCCACACTCACCGTACTCTGCATCAAAGGCTTCATCTGACCACTTTGTGCGTGCCTATCACGATACCTATGGCCTGCCTGTTGTCGTTACAAACTGCTCGAATAACTATGGCGAGAACCAGTATCCTGAGAAGTTGATACCTCTCTTTATATATAACATTGTCAACCGCCGTCCGTTGCCAGTCTATGGCTCGGGATGCAACGTGCGTGACTGGCTCTATGTTGGCGACCACGCCGCAGCACTCGATATGGTGTTCCACTCGGGAGTCGTTGGTCAGACGTATAACATCGGTGGCAACAACGAGTGGCGTAACATCGACCTTGTTAAAATACTTATCAAGGTTGTCGACGAGGAGCTTGGTCGCGAGGCTGGCGATGGCGATTGTCTTATCACCTATGTCGAGGATCGTGCGGGTCACGATCTGCGTTATGCTATCGACTCGTCTAAGCTGATGTGTGAGCTCGGTTGGAGACCTAAGATGTCGTTTGAGGAGGGTTTGCGTCGTACCGTTAAATGGTATTTGGCAAATGTAGAATGGGCTGAAAAGAGCCTAAAAAGGGGCTAAATGCAAAATAATTGCAAAAAATATTGGAAATATTTTGCATATTCACAAATAATACCTATATTTGCACCGCATTTCAGAGAAATCTGTTGCCCAGATGGCGGAATCGGTAGACGCGCTGGTCTCAAACACCAGTAGGTTCACCCCTGTGCCGGTTCGACCCCGGCTCTGGGTACAACAAACCCTCGTAGAACAACTTCTACGGGGGTTTCTTCTTTTCAAAACCTCACAAATGGTCACTTTTGGTCACCACTTTGAAATCTCGGCTAATTGTAGCTGCACACAGCGTCGGGATGACGCGGTTTGCTTATTACGATACCAAGTGATTACGGTAATGCTATCTGAGTAGATAATGCGAGGTGCTTCGGGGTGTCTGAGGGTATATTTGACAGCCTCTACGATGGCAAGAAACTCTCCGATGTTATTCGTCTTGTTGCCTATGGAATGGTTGAAGAGTTCCAATCCAGAAGAGAGGTCAACCGCCCTATAGCGTGTCAACCTCTCCTTCGTGGAATGTGCGCCGTCAGTGGCTATTCCTACTGTCGGGCG
>JAEIGA010018154.1_pt1 | contig 10716 bp, 4 predicted proteins | sample 9270691 | NCBI WGS metagenome assembly JAEIGA01 (sample SAMN17057246, study PRJNA624740) | gut metagenome | biome: biome; isolation source: fecal sample | host: Bos grunniens | place: China: Xizang | collected 2019 | reverse complement strand
TCGCAAAGTGCTATACGCGCACGATACTCCTGGATCATTCTCTTTGTCTGGCCTGCACCGATCTCGGCAGCGATACCTGAAAGAACGTTCTTTGTACAGTTGTTCCATACCCATGGAACAGAACCCTGTCCGATGATCTCACCGAGGAATGTCGGGAACATCTCACTATACTGGATACCACCGATTGTCTGACGGAAGTTGTTGTTCACACCCTGTGCCTGAGGACCACCGAACGAGCCGTCGTGGAGCCAGCCTGAATAGCACTCGATAGGAATGAACGGAGCGATTACGCTACCTGTTGTAAGCCATCCCATATCATTTGCGATGTAATTTCCGTCAGGATACTCCCTCTGATATCCCATCGTAGCCTGAAGCCAGCAGTTTGCTCCCTCATGGAACCATGCAGACTCGCGGCAACCAGGCATAGATGCAAAGATAGCGTGGATGTACTCATGGGTCACAGCCTCAGTCTGATACTTCTTGTCAGAGTTTGTAGATTCAGGGTCAAAGCATGATGTAGGATAATACGAAAGAAGCACGATAGGATAGTTCTTCTGGCCGATCTGTATACCTGACTGCCATCCGCCCATCTCCGTATTGCTGGCATTGTCCGTACCGAGACCAGATCCATAAAGGAATACCGCATCGCGGTAGCCATCGCGTACGGAAGTTGTCGGAGGCCATCCCATCTGGTCACGCATGTAAGCCGCATCTGCCTCAAGCTGCTCGAACATCTTATCTATTGCAGCTTCATTTCCCTTGATCACAGAGTTTGCGTTCCTTCCTTCGAAATATGACCAGTACTTGCCGTTATCATACTCTACAGCCGGCTTGTTCTTATAGAAATTGTTGTAAGGCATGTTCTTGGTCGGCATACCCAGATCCTTGAACTGAGGGTCCTCCTTAAGGTCGTAGTGGATAGTCGGGCTGTAGCCTGGCCACTCGTTGAAAGTTCCTGTTGCAGCACCTGTATAAGGCATTCCCTGGATTGTATCAGGGATAACGGTCTCCTCAACACAGGATACAACGGCAAACGTCATCGCTGCGGCACCGAGCCACATAAGCATATTCTTCATTGATTTCATTGTCATTTCAATTTAAAGTGTGAAACTCAGTGGTTTAGAGAAGTCCGAGATCATCAGTAACCTCAGCAACGATCTTGAGCTTGAATGTGAGAATAACCTCCTTGCCCTCGTGGATGAGAGCTATCTTCATATCGTAGCGTGAACCTACCACATTATTTGCCTGAGCCTGACCGAGACGGAAGACCATTGGTGACTGACGGTCCCACTCGATGAATGCACCCCATCCTTCATCCTTCCACTCGCAGATGTTTCCATCCTGGTTGAACCAGTATCCTGCCACATTTGCAGTGTATTTCGCATAGGTGTCATATGAACCGTCAGCATTGATTCCACGCATTGTGGTATCATATGCAGTATCACTCTGCATTGCAGTAAGAAGCGGTTTCAGGGACTGAAGTCCGAGAGCCTCCTTCACAGCGTCCTCGTTGATAGGAATCTCAAGAGCCTGATAATCCGTATTGACCTCCTCGTATACTGTGTATGTAAGTCCGTCAGGATGCTGGAGAGACGTAGCCCATGGGAGCTGCTCCTTGATCAACACGCTGAACTTCACAGGCTGCTTCTCTGTCTTTGTAGCAAAACCAAACTCAAGAGTGTAAGTCTCGCCTACAACGCAAGCGTCAGGAATCTGACCTATAGCGATGCTCTGCGACTCAGGATAGTACTCGACAAACATCTTCGCGCCTTCTGAGCTGCGCTGACATGCTTTTCCTTCTCCTGTCATGTAGAATCCATACTCAGCAGAGTACCAGTCCTCACCGCACCAGTCTGTATTCTCATCATGAGGTGCATAGAATACAGCATCCGCAGCCGGAGTCACTCCGAGCTCGGCGAGAGTAAAGTTTACAGTCCTGTACTTCTGATCGAAGCGTACAGAAATGTCTTTTGTCACAGGATCAAGCACCTTTGCATCAGCATAAGGGGAAACCGGTGCCTCAAACACATCCAGAGGATCATTCTCTTCCTGACAAGCGGAAAAGAAGGCTCCGGCAGCCATGAGACACATAAAAAACTTTGTGATCTTCATAATAGAATGGTTGTTATTTTGTTGGTTGTTTGAATTCTGTCTATATCTATGCAAAGTAACTTATTTACATATTATAAGAATGACACAAATTTCCACAAAACTGACAAAATTTTCCATTGCGGTATATATATGAAAAACATCCGGAGGCCTCGAGAGGCTCCGGATGTAAAAACTCATTTCAAATGGCTTAGAACGCCATATTGATATCGAATCTTGCTTTGTACTGCTTGCCGCCCTTTGTGTAGATGAGGGTTGGCTTGATAGTATAAGTCTCACCGGCAACAGTATGTCCAGGGTAGTGGCCGTATGTAACTGTAAGGCCATCGAACTCTGCATATACATATGCATCGGCACCCCAGCTTACAAGGTTTCCTTCAGCAGAACACCAGAAGCCATTGTTAGCTGTGCTATTATAGGCATAAGATCCGTCAGCCTGCTCAAGGGCCCAAACGATCTTACCCTCGGCAGGAGTTGAACCGACACTCTGGATGAGTCCCTTCATTGTAGCAGGAGTCATGACGAATGCCTGTGCCAGAGTCTTGTTAGAGCTGAAGTCGATGGTACCGAGCGGATAGCTTGCGTTGGCAGCATCACAGTTAACATCGAAGTTCAAAACAACATCCTTAGGATCAGCATCCTCATCAATAGAGAAGTTGCCGAGAAGGTCTGTGTCATTGAACTTGACCATGTAAGGCCACTGGTCGTCATCCTTTGCATCATCGTCCCACTCGTTCTGACGATACTCTGTAGGAGCACCGAGAACAACGAAGTAGAGAAGCTCAGCGTCAGCAGGAACTGTGAATGTCGCAGTACCCTCCTTTGCATCGAACATATCACCGTAAGTTCTTGAACCGTCCTTGTTGAGAGATACGAAACCATATCTCCATCCCTCGAGACCGGCACCTACCTTATTATATGTCCGTGATGTTCCCTTGACTGTCTTAAGGTCTCCGTCAAGATAATCTCCGCTATCCTGTTCAGGAATAGAGAAACCTACAGGAAGTCCCTTGAAGTCAGCTGAAACAGTTGTTCCAGGCTCATCAGGAAGGTTGAGAGCGATGATGTTGAAACCTGTTGTAGAAGGACAATCACCGTATGATACCTGATAATATCCGCCATCCTGCTTGTAAAGAGTGGTCTTGAGGACGTTTGCCTTTACATTACCGCCTGCATACTCACGTACGCCGTCGATGTCAAATGTAGCCATACGCGCTGCATAGTCATAAAGCTCTGCTGCTGTCTCATTCCAGTCGCCGCCGTTATAGAGCTTTGAGTAAGTCTTGATCGCGTCCTCAGGAAGAACTGACTCGCGCCAAATCTCACCATAAGCCTCAACACCTCTCTTCTCTACCCAGTAGCTCTGGAGCCAGTAGCTTGCATAACGCATCCACTCGTGGTGGTAGTGACGGTTGTACTGATTCTTGAACACATTGAGGTCACCGCCGAACTGCTGGTTAGGATAGTCCTGGAAAGACTGCCACTGTGCGCACTGCTCCCAATAAGCACATCCGCCCTCACCCTTAGGACCGAAACCGTAACGGAATCCGTACTGAAGGTTGTTCGGCTCGCCCTGGTACACCTTGTCACAGTAAGTCTGATACTGGAATGAGTGACCGATCTCATGGGCGATTGTAGAACCTACCGGCTTACATGTAGCAGGATTTACCCAAAGAGCACCGATTACATTGTCATAGCCCGAACCTGTGGCAAGCCACTCAGACTGCCAGAGGATATAGATCTCCATCTTGTAGTCATCAAGGTAAGACTTGCCTACTCCGAGCTCAGCCATCTTGAGCTTGTTGACGTTTGTATCGAAGAACTGCTCCGCCTTAATGAGAAGGTCGTCAATATCGACATACATAGAGTGTGTTTTAGCAAGAGTAGCCGGAGATGTGTTCTCCTGATCCATTCTCTCTCCGTAAAGACCATACTCACCATACTTGATGTCCCAGAACACGATGAAGTGCTCAGACTGCTTAGAACGGCAGAAAGACCACTTTGAATCACTTCTGAGCATATCGAAACCGAATTCCTGCGGCTTGTAATATCTGTCATAATCCTGAACGTCAGATGGTGAAAGAACAAGCGTAGCCTGCTGCTGTGCAACCTTGATGTTCGCGGTAGTGATACCTGCAACCATCTTGAGCGTAGCCTTACGGGAAGGGCCGTTATTTGCGGCAAAACTGAGCTTGAATGTCTGACGCTTAGAAGAACCTTCTCCCTCTGCAGGATCTACAGAAATCCACTCCTGAGCATCTTCTGGGATGATTATCTTCCAAGGACCGTCACATGTGAAGACAACTGTCTTTGTAGATTCTGTTGACGGAACCTCATATTCTGCCTTAGCAGAGAACTTGATGGTATACTCAGAAGAGTCTACCGGCTCAGGCTTCTCGCAGACGCAAGGGTCCTCACCACAGTTCTCGCAAACTTCAGTTTCTGGCTCTGGCAGCGGATCCGGCTTACATGAAACCGAACCTGCGATCAGAGACATCATGATAAAGCAAATGCCAAGTAACCTTGGCATTTGCGATTTGATATTTGAATTGATAAACATAATTACTCAGCAATAGTAACTGCGAAGTTCATGTTAACAATTGTAGGATCCTGGTCTGGAATGAAGTCAGCGTCAGCGTCAGGAATGTAAGTGATAGTGTAAGTCACGTTGAATGTCTTACCTACGCAAGCCTGAACTGCTGGTGTATAGAATGCCTCCTCAGCTGGGAATACGCATGAGCTTGCATACATGTCAAGTGCATTGAAGATCCACTCAATACAGATTACACAATCCTCTGTACCCCAAGCTGTTACAGCATTGTCACCGTTAAGCCATACGTTAGTGCCGTTGCCTGTTGTTCCGTCAGGAAGAGTGTAAGTAAGCGCGCGACCAGTATAGAGCTCACCCTCGTCATCGAATACATTCTCAAATGATGGGTTTGCGAACTGATACTTAGTCATACCAAGCTTAGTCTTTACTGTCTCGAACTGCTCCTCCCAAGTAATTCCCTGGTAAGCGAACTCGAGTGTTGAGAGTGAAATAGTTCCCTCGAAGTCAACATCGAAAGTACCGGCAGTTGCTGTAGCAGGGTACATGCCATCCTCAGGATCCTTGAAAGCCTCAACCTTGATTGTCACCTGAACACCAGCGCGAAGAACCTCATCAGCTGTTCTCTGGAAAATCATACCGAACTTGTATGTGTCGCCCTCAGAGATGTTGCCAGGCATTACACCTACAGTACATGTAGGAGCAAGGTAACCAGTCTCCTCGCTTCCGAATGCCTCAGTATAAGCACGTACAGTCTCTGAACCCCAAGCGTCAACAACACCGTTTGCGTCTACCCAATAGCCGAAACCGTTAGTGTTGTAAGCAGAAAGGATGTCTGACTCTGAACCGAGGTCGATACCGAAGAGCTGAGTCTCTCTGTCGAACATCTTAGCCTCGTCAATTGTACCGATAGCCTCTGCAAGCTCCTCCCATGAACCGAAACCGAGGTACTCATGGATAGTCTGACCCTCAGCGTTTGTAAGAGTTGAGTAGTCGAATGAAGCGAAACCATAACCAGCTGTCTCATCAACTGTATAGTTTACCTCGAAGAGTGAAGTACACCACTCTGGACCAACTGGAGTTGGTGTGCACTCGCAAGGATTCTTACCGCAGTCTGGGCAAACCTCCTCTGTAGGACATGTACATGGATTGTTACCGCAAGTCTCACACTTCTCTGATGGAGTTGGAGTCGGAGTTGGCTCTGGTTCCTTGTTGTCACATGCTACGAAAGAGAAAGTTGTAGCAGCTGCAAACATGAGAGCCCAAATAAACTTTTTCATGATTTTTAAAGATTTTATTAGTTAGTAAATTGTGATTGGTTTATATCATTATTCTGCGTCTCTCTGTGGATAACCTGGATTCTGAACAAGCTTGATGTTAGAGTTCATGTTATCAGTAGAGATAGGATAAAGGTTCTTGTGGTAGTCGTTAGGATCTGTTTCAGCGCGCTTGCAGAACCAGCTCTTAGCGTTCCATACGTTGTTACCTGCACCGTTCTTTGTACGGAAACGGATAAGGTCCTGACGACGGTGGAACTCACCTACGAACTCCCATGCAAGGTCATCAAGGAGACCACCTAACTCGATGTCCTGACCGCCCTCGAGAGTCTTCTCGAAATCCTCGTCATTCCAAACCTCCTCATAAGAGAAGTTCATGCTTGGAACCATGTATGGAGTGTCAGTCTTGGTAGTAGTCTGGGCACCGTTCTCGTCAAGATAGAGCTTAGACTCCTTACCAGTTGTACCGTTGGATACTGTGATACCCTGAATCTGCTTTCCATCTGTGTTGTGGTAGTCACGTACACCGTAGTCGTAGATACTTCCGCCAGTGAGGTCAGCAACAGTACGTACTGCATCGTTATGATTGTCGAATGCACGTGCACGAACCGCTGTAACGAGCTCAGCTGCCTTGTTCTGCGAGTACTCAGCGATCTTCTTTGATCCGCCCAGACGAAGAGCACACTCAGCTGCCATGAAGTAAGCGTCAGCAAGACGGAATACAGGAGAGTCGTTACCGAATGTAGAAGAAGAACCTGCTACGACCTCTGACTTGATGTAACGATAACCCTCGAACATGTAAGCACCTGGGTTGTCGATAGAGTGAACCTCCTTAGTGTAATATACGCGCTGTGTACCAGCCTGGTCGCAATCACCATAGAGAGACACCTTACCGTTTGAACCATAGAGATACTGCTGGCCGTTTGCCCATGTGTCATAGAAACGCTTGTCGAGATAGTTTACCTTTGGATATCCGAGAACGTCTACAGCCTGCTTGCCTGTCTTCTTGTCGATAACCGGCTCGCTCTTGTAAGTATCGATGAACTGAGGGATAGCGCAACCGCCGTTCCATCCAGATGAGATACCGAATGCAGCTACACCCTGCTGTGGAAGACATGCAGGAGCAAGGTAGCAACCTGTTGCCTGTGCCTGGTCGAGGTTTACACCGAAGATCACCTCGTTGTTTCCTGTAAGCTCCTGACGGTGGTTGTCAGCGTAGTTTGCAGAAAGAGTGTAAGGACCGTCGATAACCTTGTCTGACCAGTAGAGAGCCTCCTCATAGTGGCTTACCTGGCTAGAACCGTCACCTGAGTAGAGAGTAGTCGCTGTCTCCTTGTAAGGAACTGAATCCTGGAACCATGCATAATAGTTGAGATGCATCTTAGCGAGAGTCATGTAAGCCATATACTTAGACGGACGGTCATAAGTATTTGTCTCAGGAAGATTATCGATAGAAGCCTTGAGCTCAGCTACGATGTAATCGAATGCCTCCTGTGGAGGTACCTGTGTTGGAAGGAATCCAGCCTCAACCTCACCCTCAGGAAGGATCATGATGTTACGGTAAGAGTCAAAGAGGATATAGTAGAGGAACGCGCGTACGGCACGGATCTCCGCTACAGCCTGTGGCTGGCTCTCGAGGAGTGTCTGGTTTGAAAGACACTGGTTTGCATACATGATACCAACGTAAGCGTGATACCAGATCACATAGTTGATAGACTCGATGGAAGGAGTGAACTCATGCTTGTGGTATGAGATATAGTAGTCTCCCCAACCCACACCGATACGTGAAGGGAACATATGAAGGTCTGAAGCATCCTCGTTCCAGTCCCACATACCATAGTATGTCCAGTATGTCTTTCTAAGGTAAGAGTAAACATTACCAGAAAGCTCAGAAATAGTCTTCTCGCTTGTGAAGTCGAGAGTCGCGTCGGTGATGAAGTCGTATGGAGTCTCATCAAGGTTCAGACATGAAGATGTGAAGAGACCGGCAACTGCCACACCCAATGCAATGAATATATTTCTCAATTTTTTCATAATTTATTCTTTCAATTAGAATGTGAGGTTAACACCGAATGTGAATGAACGGATAGTAGGATACTTGTCACGGTCATCGATACCAGCACCCCAGAATGGGTTACCGTTTGCAATCTCCGGATCAAGTCCTGAGTAACCTGTAAGAACTGCGAGGTTATCACCTGAGAGGTAAAGACGTGCAGCCTTCACATGCTTGTTCTTCTTTGTATTGAATGTGTAACCGAGGGTTACGTTGTCAACCTTTACATAGTCACCTCTTTCAAGGAACTCGCTCACGAATCCCTGAGTCTGAGTTGTAGAAAGGAGCTTAGACTCGCCTGTAGGCTGCTTTGTCTCAAGGTCGTATACAGGGAGAGCGTCAGAAGCACATCTGAGACGGTTGTAAGCGATAGAGTTGTTCTGGTAGAACAGACGCTGGTTGTTCAGGATGTAGAATCCGAGCTGGCTGCTGAGCTGAACGCCGAGGTCGAATCCCTTGTACTGGAATGTGTTGCCCCAGCTGAGGTTCACCTGAGGAACACCTGTTCCGAGGTACTGACGATACTGGTCGTCATTGAGCTCTGTTGAATACTCAACCCACTGGCCTGCAGCATACTTTATAGAACCGTCAGCATTGTAGACATCTCTTGGAATCTCAACGATCCACTTTCCGTTAGGAGAGATGGCGCCTACTGACTTGAGTCCCCAGAATGTACCTGTTGCCTTACCTACCTCTACACGGTGAGTTGAAACTGATACAGGGTCTGAGATACCACCGGTGTTAAGGTAGTCAGCTGTCTCATAGAGATCATTTGAAAGGCTCACGAGCTTGTTGCTGTTGTGAGACATTGTAAGAGTAGATACCCACTCGAAATTCTTTGTCTGAACAGGGATAGCATTGATGAATACCTCGATACCCTTGTTGTTCATCACACCTACGTTTGCGAGGATAGAGTTATGCAAGTTTGGTGGAAGCGGAACTCCATAGTTGTAGAGGAGGCCGTTTGTTGTCTTGTTATAAACATCGATCGAGAATGAGAGGCGGTCTGCGAAGAAGCCCATGTCGATACCGACGTTGATCTCATTCGAAGTCTCCCAATGAATGTCTGGGTTAGGGTTCTGAGTTGCTGCAAGAGCCTTCTCCCACTGACCTGTAGCAGGGTTATAGAACTTGTTATATGTATCGTAACCGTATGTAACGAGCGATGCATAAGAAGAACCAGGGATGATACCTGTCACACCCCAACCAGCACGGAGCTTGAAGTTAGAGAGCCAGTGCTTTGTGTCAGCCATGAACTCCTCGTTGTGGATGTTCCAGCTTGCTGATGCTGAAGGGAAGTTACCCCACTTATGATTCTTACCGAACTTAGAAGAACCCTCACGACGGAATGAAAGCATCACGTTGTAACGGTCATCGTAACCATAAGAGATACGGCCGAAGAAAGCTACGAGCTTTGAGTCGTTCTTGTAAGAGCTTGCACCTGCAAGGAGTCTCTCAAGCTTTCCGTCCTCATCAAGGATGTAGTTTGAACCCTGTCCGAGGCTGTTGTAAAGGAATGCCTCTGTAGGGAAATCTGAGTTCCATCCTGAGAATCCCTGATACATATTATATGTATAAGAGTAACCTGCCATTGCAGAGAAACGATGCTTGCCCCAAAGTGCATCATACTGTGAAGTAAGGTCGAGGTAGTTAGAGATAGAGTTGCTCTGGCTCTTTGACGCGCTACCGTTGTAACCCTTTGAATCACCTGAGTTGATCCACTGGCTGTAGTTCGAGTAGTAGTACTTCGACTTGAAGTTCTCTGACATTGAGTTTGAACGATGTGTAGACATCATGAGGTTTGTTCTCCATCCCTTGATAGGCTCGAGGGTGATGTTACCTGCAAGGTTTGTCCACTCGCTCTGAGTGTCACCGATGTTCTCAGTAAGGATTGATACCGGGTTATAGTACTGGAAACGGCCGAACTCCTCGTGATATACCTGTCTGCCTGAAGCATCCTCAGTATAAATCGGTGCCGTCGGGTTACGGATCAACGCCTGACGATATGCATATGATGGATCAGCTGATGAATTCTTATGAATACCCTTTACGAGATTGAGGTTGAGCTTGAGGATATCATTGAAGAGATACTGAGACACGTCGAATGTCATCTTGAGCTCATTGTTGTCTGTACTCTTGATCACACCCTGCTCATCACGGTAAGATACGCTGGCTGCATATGTTGTAGACTTTGTACCACCTGAAATAGAGAGCGAGTTGTTGTGAGTAAAACCTGGACGTGAGATTTCACCAAGCCAGTCTGTCGAAGATCCGGCATCTTTGAATGATGTGAGCTTGTCACCCTCGATTCCGTTGTATCCGTTCTTGATGTCCTCTGCTGTGAAGAAATCAGCCTTCTTAGCGAAAGTTGAAACAGCAGCGTAACCAGAGTAAGTAACGTTTACATTGTCACCGCGCTTTCCTGACTTTGTTGTGATGAGGATAACACCGTTCGCACCACGTGTACCGTAGATTGCCGCTGCAGAAGCGTCCTTGAGGACAGAGATGTCAGCGATGTTCTCAGGTGCAACTGTACCCATGTCACCAGGGACACCATCCACGAGGATGAGAGGAGTAAGGTCACCGTTGATGGTTGTAGTACCACGAAGACGGATTGTAGATCCTGCGTTAGGGTCTCCTGAAGACTTTGTGATGCTAAGACCTGCAACCTTACCACGGATCATGTCTGATGCATCCTGAAGGTTACCTACTGTAAAGTCTTCCGGCTT
>JAEIGA010018153.1_pt1 | contig 10717 bp, 11 predicted proteins | sample 9270691 | NCBI WGS metagenome assembly JAEIGA01 (sample SAMN17057246, study PRJNA624740) | gut metagenome | biome: biome; isolation source: fecal sample | host: Bos grunniens | place: China: Xizang | collected 2019 | reverse complement strand
ATGCAGAAGCCTGCCACTTCCTCTTTACCGAGCGCAAGCTCCATCCTGGTGTCATCCGTTGGTGCCGGCTCCACTCCTTCACCGACCGACACGGCACCCACTGGCTCCAAATCCCCTATTTTGATGTAGACGGACAATTGATAGGCATACAGAACCGAAGACTGGATACCCTCGCTGACCCTTCCTTGAATGGAGGAGATAAGAGCCATCCCCCTTTAAGGGGGAGCGAGAGGTTCCCTCCCCGTTTCCTCTTCCCACGGGGAAGCAAATGTAGCATCTATAATCTCCCAGTATTGAAACTACTGAAACCCGGAGAAGAACTCTGGATAGCCGAAGGTTGCTCCGACTGTTGGGCACTCCTCAGCAGCGGTCGCAAAGCCATCGCCATCCCCAGCGCCACTCTGCTCAATGAAAAAGACCTCATACTGCTCTCCCCTCACTTTAAGGGAGGGGATGGGGAAGGGTCACTCCATATGTCCCCCGATGCCGACATCCCTGGCGAAAAGCTCTACCTCCAGCTCAAACAACTTTTCCCCCAGTTGGTCCGCCACAGTCTCCCCTCGGGAATCAAAGACTTTGCAGAGTACTACATCTCATCCTCGCTAACAGCTAATCGCCAATAGCCAACAGCTAACAGCCAATAACCAACAGCCAAAACCCCATAACCAATAAACTATCATGCAAATCCTCATTAATCGCACATACAAAAACAAGTTCTACACCGAAGGAGTCATAAAAGTAAATGGCAAAAAGATAGCCCATACCGTAGAAGACACCCTCACGATGTTATCACCAGGCACATACCAAATCCGCTTATGCAGGTATAAATCCAAAAGGCGCATCATCCGAATATCCAATACCAGTTGGAGCATCGGGATAGGCCTGTCATGGATAAGGTCAGAAAAGCACCACCTCATTGCCATTGGCCAACCCCTCATTCCCGGGGTCGTGTATAAAGCCACAGGCACCTACGGACGCCTATTCGACCGCATCGAAAAATGTCATCTGCGAAGGGAACAAATCACCCTTGTGATCAACGGCTTAAAGTGTCAACCATGCACCCCCAGCCCACACTGGACAAAAGCGTAACCGTAACCCGTAACCAACAGGATTGAGCGGTGAGCCTTTGAGCGATGAGCAATGAGCAATGAGTCGCGAGTCCCCTAAACTCTAAACACTAAACAAATAATAGCCAAAAGCCAACAGCCAATAGCTAAAGTCAAAAAACGTCTGTTGTCAAGGCGAAGCCTCTCTAAACCCTAAACTCTAAACTATAAACCCTAATCCCTAAACCCTAATCCCCCTAAACTCAAACCACCAATGAACATTACCAAACATTTCACTTTAGAAGAATTTCAGCGTTCTTCAGTGGCCGACGCCCACGGTATAGACAACACCATCCCCGCACAGTACATCCCCACCCTGGAGCAACTCTGTCGCACCATCCTCGAACCCCTCCGAGCGTTCGCCGGACAACCCATCATCATCAGTTCCGGCTACCGCAGCCCAACCCTCAACGTCAAGGTTGGAGGCGTCTATGCCAGCCAGCACACCCTGGGCGAAGCCGCCGACATTGCCCTGCCCAAAACCGACTACACCTCTTGGGCAGACGGGCAACGCCACACCGACATGGAGATTGCCCACCGTTGGTTCACCTACCTCAAGGAGCACACCGACTTCGACCAGCTCATCCTGGAGACAAAGAACGGTCTCGACTACTGGATCCACGTCTCCTGCCGCAAGAACCGCAAGAAAAACCGACACCAAGTGTTGGAGCTAGACAAGGTGTAGGGTTTAGGGTGTAGAGAGTAAGGAAAACCATCCGGAGGCAAAGTCCCTACACCCTAATCCCTAAACCCTACACCATTTTTAGTATAAAAAATTACCATTATGAAACAGAAAAGTAAAGAAATCCTGAAAATCGTCCTCAGAGTAGTGATCGAAATCATCCGTCACTTCATCATCTGCAAAAAGCAGAATCCAAAGCCAGTTCACCCCGAGCAAAGCGAAGGGAAAGAATCTGAAAACAAGTAACCCCTGAAACGAAGAAGAGAGAAGATTGGACCTATATATGTATTCCATCATAAAGCCGAGGGCTTAAAAGCCCCCGGCTATTCGTATTCCCGTCTTTCAGACATCTTTCGTTCATAGTTATACGTTTATCTTCATGATGTTTTCACTCAGCGCTCATTACTCAATGCTCAATGCTCGAAGGCGTCTGTAAAGACGCGGAACGGCAACGGTCTTTAACATAGGACGTTTAGTGTTGGACGAAATTTAGTAGGATATATAACATAATTACAACTTAGCTCATCGCTAATCTCTAGTCGCTAATCAAATTATATTCTATTCGTGAGCTAAAACAATATCATCACATGTGTTGTAAATTTATGTTCACAGAATTACCTTATGATAACTATTCTTAAACGACTAAACGCACAAGCGGCACCAACATCTTTATGGCACATTAACAAAAAACAGCAATTGTTTGTCGTTATTGTAAATTATTTGTAAATTTGCCAAGGTTATGATAGTCTTGATGGATATATTAAAGGATTATTGATATATGAAAGTTTTTCATGGTAGCGATATCGAAGTTAAAGTTCCCGAAATCAGAACTGGCAAGTTCACCAAAGATTTCGGAGAAGGTTTCTACTGCACCAAGCTGAAACGGCAAGCTAAAAGATGGGCAATGAGAAAAGAAACTCCCACCATCAACACCTATGAATATACTCACGACAAGACCTTGTCCATCTGCGATTTTAAAGGCTTGACAGATGATTGGCTGGATTTCATAGTAGATTGTAGAAAAGGCGTTCCACACAACTACGACATCGTAATCGGAGCCATGGCAAACGACCAGATCTATAACTACATTGAAGACTTCATAGCAGGTGTAATCACACGAGAGCAATTTTGGGTACTGGCAAAATTCAAATACCCGACACATCAGATCTGCTTTGCCACAGAGGAATCTCTGAAATGCCTGAATTTTGTTGAATCCGAAAAACTGAGCAAAAAATGACAGGACGCGAACTAAAAAGACATAACGACCTCTTCTACCTCTGCGCCCTGATAGAATACGTGGCCAGAACTACAAAAAACAGAAACAGAGTCATAGTCAACGCCCTTGGCGAAGAGCGTCTGACCAAGATATACAAACTGGCCGATATCTACCATAGCGACAACATCGCAAGAGTAGCAGACGACCTGATCAAGGAGTGCAGCATAGAAAACGACTATTTCGACATCACGAATGTCAAATATGCTGTCCCCACCCACTGGGATATAGCCAAGGTATACAAACGGCTTATCATAAGCGTCTCGCAAGACAATCCCAAACAGTACATCAAAACCCTCATCACCGTATACAACTCCTGGATTGCCGACAAGATAGACGACTACAATAGCAGTTTCTACTACGACTCATCAGACTGCATCTACCAATCCTACCTCGTTGGCAAACCTTTATAAACAGTATCAACTATGCGGATACACCAAAGTCCACAGCCTAAACACACTAAAGGAAGCACTAACACAATTTTACATAAACGCATAAAAAACGTCCCGTGACTATCACAGTCACGGGACGTTTTATTCATTCAGTCTTAAACTTATCGTTTTCGTCAACGGTAAGCATTCGAGGCCATCATCCAAGTAGGGGTAAAAGTTGTACCCCACCTGAGATTCAATTCCGGATTGCTAGCATAGTCACTTGTATTTTATCCTTAACGGGATTCCGATTAAATCAGAGATTCCCGTTGGTATGTAAGAAAGCTATCATCGTATAGAACTCACCGAAAGGTGAACGGGTATTATCCAAATGAACAGCAATTTCTTCTTGAAATTCTTCATCATCGAGATCAAGGAAGTAGTCTATCAAAGACTTTCGCTGCCTATTCAGAAGTGTGGAATCCAGATGCAACATCTGGATGGAAACATCACCACGGTTATCAGTATATCCAATAGTTCCATCCAGCTGATAGGAGAAATGTGATGAGCAGTCCATTTCCAAAGGCGACACCAAATCAGTGGTATAGTCACATCCTTTCTTGTGGCCACAATGTTCGTCAGAGCCTAGGAGCGGACGTATACCACAGGATGCCAAGAGATTTGAATAATCAAGTTGCAATGCAGAATAGAGAGGATCTCCTTTCGGCTTGAAATGTTCTATGTGGCTATTGCCTGGCTGAATGCGACACTCACAATAACAACACAACCCACCCTGCTCTGCTATCAAGGCTTGCTTTAAAGCAACCTTAGCAAAAACAGAACCAGGGAATTGTCTGTCCGATAAATCCCGATAGGTAGCTTGCGGATTTACGGCTTTCCATTGAGTGAAAACCGTCGGTTCCACACCCTTACAGATATGCTTCATTGAGTCCTCCTCCTTTCCAACCTCTCTGCCAGTTTGTACAGTCGGGACAATTCAGGATGTCCGGGTGCTAACGTTTCCAACTCAGTTATAGCTGGCTTAACCTCAGCCAGATTGTTCTGCTGTAATAGCTCATAAATTCTTCCAATCAATTTTTCCACCATTTCAGGTTGGTCATTGGTAAGTCCCATCACATCTTTTAGAATAACTTCCGACGGCAAACCGAAACTATAGTCCGCATCCTTAACATCCGCTCCGGTCAAAATACGGATAGCCGATGCTTCCACCCGATTGATGACATGGGGCGAATGGGTAGTTAGCACAAACTGGATATTGGGGAACACCTCTGTCAGGCGAGCAGCAAAACTTCCCTGCCACTCAGGGTGCAAATGCAAGTCTATCTCATCTATCAGCACAATGCCTTCTCCTTGAAGCGGATTAGCCATGGTTGGGTTTGCCAAAGCTAACCGGTGACACAAGTCGCCTATCAGAGCCAGATATATTTTCTCACCGTCAGATAGTTGGTTCACATCCAGCGTTTCGCCATGCTTGCGTACCTGCATCCTGAGCGGACTTCTCCTCACATGGATATCCTCGTATTCTGGCATAAAAATCTTCAGCGCATTGCGGAAAGCATCCAAATCTCGGGTATATAACTTGCCATCATCGTTTCTTTCACTGGCTTTATACTCGTTTTCAATATCTTCCTGATTGCGGAACCAGCAAAAAAAATCACGGAAATTAGCAGCTCCATTGAAACAATCCTTATAAGCATCCAACAGGAAATAGTCGTGTCTATTGATGCGCAATGGAATGTCTATCACAGCTCGTTTCACTCCATAATAGACCATTACAGGAATCGAAGTACGGAAGTTTTTCAGTTCGAACTCATTTCTTTTGGCAACTGCATATTCTTTTACTGCATCAATGCTGAGGGAGAATTTTTTCTGAATTCCTTTCTTTGCCTTATTAGGGATAGTGATTATGGAAGAAAGCATATCAAAATCCGCCTCCAGTTGGGCATGCATCTGTCCATTGGTGATGGAATCTTCCTCAATATAGAAACCATTAGCCTTGTCCGACTTCAGACGAGCCACAATCCAACTCATAACAATGTTGGCAGCCGACAAGACAGACGACTTACCCGCTCCATTTTTTCCTACAATGACGGTAAGATGATCGTCAAACGATAACTCACCCGTCTTCAATCCTCTAAAATTAGTATATCTAATGCTTTTGAGTTTCATATTTGTCTATTGATTATGTCTAAAAAACAGATATCTCCTGCAAAAATACCACTTTCTCCCGACATTCAGCTAATTCACTGACGCAATTTTACTTAAAGGGCACAAAAAAAGCCCCACGACACATCGACGCGGGACTTTTTTTAAGCTGATGGGATTTAGGTTAAAAACTATCAACTGCCGTGAACGATGAGCGGTGAGCAATGAGCAATGAGCTCTCTAAACCCTAAACTCTAAACAAAAAACGCCAATCGCCAAAAGCCAATAGCTAAAGTTGTCCATCGTCCGTTGTCTGTTGTCCGTTGTCAAGGCGAAGCCCCCACTCTAAACCCTAAACCCTAAACCCTAAACTAATAGCCAACAGCCAACGGCCAAAAGCCAACCGCCAAACCACCTACAAATCAAACTGCACTCCCAGTTGGAAATCCGTGAAGGCATTGAAGCCCGTACTCACACTCATGCCCGTTACGCCAACTCCACCAGTGAATTCGCTGGTAATGATTTGGAAAGCCATATCACCATAGATGCTCCAGCGCTCCTTGAACCTGTAAGTCGCGCCCACGCCCACGCCCACCATAGGTGAAGCCGAGTCAATGGCACGGTTGCTTGCCAGTCCGGCACGTGGAAACACCAATACGGCCCACTTCCTCTTGGCATCATAACCGCAGAACAGATTCTTCACGTCCAGCAACACATCCATATAGGCGGCAATGTAACCACCCTTGTCCATGTTGATGCCGTTCTTTCCTGCCGGAGCCACCCACTCCAGTTTCTTGTTCTCAAAAAGGGGAAAGCCGTTCTCCCAGTTCAATCTTGCCCTCAGCGCCACTTCCGGTGAGAAACGCTTGCCCACTGCCGCATCCAGACCAAATGTCCTGCCCTTGGAGAACACATGCGCCAGGTTCTTTCCATAAGGAAACTGAAGCGACATGTCCAGACCCGCCTGCACAAACCAGCCATTCCAAAATGAGCCGATGACGGCCGTGTCCGCCTTGCATGTATTTTCAGCATCCTGCGCATTCACCTGCTGCAGGGCTGCAAGAGTCAATAATATGCCTAACAATATCCTTTTCATATTCATTCCGTTCAAAATCCATTACCTTATCATTGCACACGAGTAAAACCCCATCTGCCAAGATTCACCTGCACACCCACATTGATGTCAAAATATCCGTTGCTGTTCGTCCCCATTCCCGTAGCCACTGGGATAAAACCGCTTGAACACATCTGGTATGCCGCATCCAGATAGAGGGAGACCCGCCTGTGTATGCGGAACGTATTGCCGAAACCCACACCCAGTATGGGCGTACCCTTTGAAGAGCCAAAGTTATAGGCCACACCCGCACGCGGATACAGTTGGAAGTTCCATATCCGTTCCCGGTTGTATCCCCAGAACAGGTTATGGATGTCAAACTGAATGTCGCCATACAGCGCAATGTATCCGCCCCGATCCATGTTCACACCCGGCTGTCCCATAGGAGCCAGCCAAGAGGCATGTCCGTTCTCGAACAGCGGAATACCATTCTCCCAATTGAACTTGGCACGCAGGCCCAGCCCTGGAGTGAACCACCTTCCTGCAGCCACATCCACACCAAACGTCTTTCCGTTGGGAAACACTTTGGAAAAATCATACCCATAAGGGTTCTGCAACGACATGTCCAATCCCGCCTGCACATACCAGTTATCCCACAATCCAGCCATCTTCACGTCATACTTCCCCCTCTGTCCCTCAGTCTGTTCAGCCCAGACCGACACCGAACACAGCAAAAGCATGACAGCGGCATAAAATATTCTTCTCATTCCTATACCTTAAATTACATTTCTAATTTGAACGATAAGTCCTCTATACAAAGTGATCAACGGTCAGCAATCATTTACCCTAAACAGATTCGAGCGATGAGCGATGAGTTGTGAGCAGTGCCCCCCTAAACTCTAAACCCTAAACTCTAAACAAGAAAATAGCTAATAGCCAAAGTCTTTAAAAGCCCTAAACTCTAAATCCGCCAAAAGCTAACAGCCAATAGCTAAAGTCCAAAACGTCCGTTGTCCGTTGTCTGTTGTCAAGGCGAAGCCTCTCTCTAAACCCTAAACAAATAATAGCCAACAGCCAATAGCTAAAGTCTAAAAACGTCCGTTGTCTGTTGTCTGTTGTATATTGTCAAAGCGAAGCCTCTCTCTAAACCCTAAACTCTAAACCCTAAACCAAATCAATACGCCTTCTCCTCTCCGATAATCACGTTCGCAAAAGTCTTGTAGATGATCAACAGGTCCAGCAAGAAGCTCCAGTGCTCCATATACCAGATGTCCGCCTGCACACGGCCCTCCATCTGATACAGTTCATCCGTCTCGCCACGGAAGCCCGTCACCTGAGCCCAACCCGTTATGCCAGGCTTCACCAGATGGCGCACCATATAGTTGTCAATCAGTGCGGAATACTCCTCCGTATGCTTCAACATGTGCGGACGCGGACCTACGAGCGACATATCACCCAGGAACACGTTGATCAGCTGCGGCAGCTCGTCAATGTTAGTCTTGCGCATGAAGTTGCCGAACTTGGTCTTTCTGGGGTCGTTCTTCGTGGCCTGCACCTTATCCGCATCTTTGTTCACCTTCATGCTCCGGAACTTATAGCACCAGAACTCCTTGCCGTTGATGCCATTACGTTTCTGACGGAAAAAGATCGGGCCAGGCGAGGTGATCTTGATGATACCCCCCACAATCAGGAACACAAACGGGAACACAAGCAGCAGGAACAGTCCCGACATCAGCAGGTCAAATGCACGCTTCACAATGCGGTTGTCCAGTCTGTTCAGCGGTTCGTTGTGCAGACTCAGTACCGGCACATCACCCACCGCCTCAAACCACATCCTGCGGTGCAGATAGCTGCGCACGTTGGGCACACAGAAGAAATGGATGAAACTCCGCTCACACCATTTGATGATAGGCATTATGGTCTCGGCATCCTTGGAAGGGAGGCTACAATATATATTGTCCACCTTGTGCGTCTTCAGCCATTCCACCACCCCATCCGGCGTACCCAGATAAGCGGCCAGTTGTGACATCTTCTCATCAGGCGCAAAGTCGAAATACCCGGTTACATGGTAACCCGCCTCCTTCTCGCTCATCTCCTTGAAGAGTTCCCTCATATTCTTTCCGCTGCCCACAAACACACATTGCAACTGGTTCTTGCCACGCTCGCGCAGCCCCCTCAGCATGTGGTACGAAACAAAACGCCACAGCAAGATTACGGCAAAGGCCAGCACATAGAACAATATCAGGAAGCGGGTTGACAGACTCTCGTAGCCCGCCAATGCGATGAAGGCTACGGAAACCGCGCCAAACTTGAGACAGTTCTTGAACACCTTGCCCACAATGTGCATACGCCTTATCTTTCTCTTGTGCAGCACCACACCATGGTTATACGTACTGATGAAATAACACAGCGAGTTGAATGCCGCCATTTCCCAGTAGTTTCCGCTATACACAGGACCCAGATGCAGTGCAGGCCACACGTTGTACAACAGGCAGAAAAGCAAATTCATTAACACCAGGTCACCCAAGATGACACAGGACACCAACAGACGGGAGTCCTTTCCCTGTACATTATTCATAAAGGAAAATATTTAAATGGTGGATAATTATCACACAAAAACCAGATGAGCGTTGAGTTGTGAGTTGTGAGCCTCCACTAAACGCTAAACCCTAAACTCTAAACAAGAAAACAGCCAATAGCCAAAGTCTTTAAAAAGCCTAAACTCTAAACCCTAAACTCTAAACAAGAAAATAGTTAACAGCTAATAGCCAAAGTCTAAAAACGTCTGTTGTCAAGGCGAGACTCTTTAAACTATAACCTAAACCTCGCCTCCCCTAATCCTTAGTTCTGACGTAATTAAATGATAATTTACAACTTTTTCAGGAAATATGAAGTCAGAAATTGCAAATATACTATTTGTCTTTTGTATCGACTCGGATTTGTGACAAAACGATAGAACCACTCCATACCAAGATTTTGAATCCATCTTGGAGCTCTAGTTACTTTTCCTGTATATACATCGAAACTCCCACCCAAGTTTAGATATGTAGCACGATGTTGTTTATGAAGTTCATTCATTAAACGTTCTTGAATAGGAAATCCCATGGCTACAAATACAAAATCTGGTTGTTTCTCTTTTATATCTGCAATTAGTCTTACTTTTTCTTCTTGCGTTTTTATAAATCCGTTTCTAAAACCAACTATTTGAATACTTGGGAAATCTATCTTTAATTTATCTACAGTTTTATTTATGGTTTCTTCTGTACTTCCAATAAGGTAGAATTTACTATCGGGGTAGAATTTTTTTATTAATTCTAACCAGAGTTCACAACCAGGAATACGTTCAAGATTCCTTTCTCCTTTTTGGTTCATGGCTTTTATTGCACCATACCCATCCGCATATCCGATGTTATTATTGATAATCTCTGCAACATCATCTTCGGCTTTCATTATGATTTCTGCATTCAAAGATAAAAGAAGTTTCTTTTTATCAACTGAATAATCTATCAAACTTTGCATATCCTTGAAGGGATATACAAGTACGTTCTTTATTTTTATAGGATTTATATTCATATTAATCTAATGTTTTTTTAACAATTCTTTTGCAAGCCAAACCATCACCATAAGGATTTACAGCCCTACTCATAGTATTATAATATTCTTGATTATTTAGCAAATTTGAAACTTCCGATACGATTATATCATAATTAGTTCCCACTAACTTTACAGTACCTGCTTTCAGCGCTTCTGGTCGTTCGGTCGTATCTCGCATTACTAAGACAGGTTTGCCAAGGCCTGGAGCCTCTTCCTGTATGCCACCACTATCGGTAAGTACAATGGTAGATTTTTCCATCAAATAAACAAATGACAGGTATTCCAGCGGTTCGATAAAGAACATGTTTTCGAGATTGTGTAGGTCTTCTCCGAACACTTCATGGATGGGCTTGCGCACATTGGGATTCAAGTGCATGGGATAAACAAAGTCCACTTCAGGATATTTCTGTGTTAAATCCTTGATGGCGGTACACATATTGATTAAGCCGTCTCCGAAATTCTCACGCCTAT
>JAEIGA010018152.1_pt1 | contig 10718 bp, 8 predicted proteins | sample 9270691 | NCBI WGS metagenome assembly JAEIGA01 (sample SAMN17057246, study PRJNA624740) | gut metagenome | biome: biome; isolation source: fecal sample | host: Bos grunniens | place: China: Xizang | collected 2019 | reverse complement strand
TTGAACCTCGTTTTGTGGCAAAACCCGCCTCGGAAGCTGTCGGCTTTCAGCCTTTTCCTCGCACCTGCTCGGCGCCTCCTCGGTAGTCGGTTCAAGTGAATAAATAAAAAAGACCGTCACAAGACGGTCTTAATGGAGATGATCGGACTTGAACCGACTACCTTTTGAATGCCATTCAAACGCTCTAGCCAGGTGAGCTACATCCCCGTGTTTTTTATGATAGCAAAAACTGTTGTTTGGTGTCAATATTTGCGCAAGGCATGGAGTTGTGGGCGAAGCCCAGTGTTTGCGCAAGCAAATACCGAGCCTCTGGCGGGCAACGGAACGCCGTGTTGGAAAAACCAACTTCGCCCTATTTATTCAAAATCCAGCCCACTAGCGCAACAACCCAACCTGCAACTATCATGTAGAATCCTACGAATAAACATTTTGCAGCTGCGTCTTTTACAAAATCACCAACATTGAAGAAACAATAAAGTCCGCCAACTACGGAAATTACGATTGCTATTAGTTGTATAATTTTTGCCTGTGGAAGTTTTGGAAGTAACGCTAAAATTACTCCAAGAACTGCACCGATAAAAATTAAAAGTGCCATGATTTTCATTGTTGAATCGCCATCACCAACTAAATCAAATCCGTTGATTGAAAAAAGAACTGCTGTCTTTCCAAAAGCGTCAATTGTTTTTCTGAAAATTGGTAAAATGTATCCAATTGCTGTAACAAGCATTCCAATACAGTAAAGCATTGGCATTGATGCTTTTCGTTTTTTTGCCATTTTGAACCCCTTTAAATTCGTTTGGTTTTTCAATTATCCCATACTTTTTTTGATTACGCAATAATTTATCATCTTTCTTCTATATAAATGGGATAAATATGCAAATTCATCTATAAAAGGCATCACATACTAGTGAAAGCTTTTCTTTTATGATAATCTATCTTTATGGCAAAGACATTTGATGATAAAAAAATTATTTACACAATGAGCGATGTAAGTCGTGCTTATGGAACAAAAGTTGTTCTTAAAAATATTAGCATTTCTTATTTTTATGGTGCAAAGATTGGTGTTATCGGGCCTAACGGTTCTGGTAAATCTAGTTTGTTTAAGATTCTTGCAGGAATTGATAACGATTTTACTGGTGAAACAACTTTGGCTCCTGGATACACAATCGGCTACCTTGAACAGGAACCACAACTTGAAGCAGGCAAAACTGTAAAAGAAGTCGTTAGTGAAGGTGTTAAAGAAATTACTGACCTTCTTGCTGAATTTGACAGAATTAACGAAGCATTTGGTGACCCTGATGCTGATATTGATAAACTTTGTGCAAGACAAGGTGAAGTTCAAGAAAAACTTGATGCCCTTGATGCTTGGAATTTGGATAATAATTTGGAACTAGCTATGGATGCTCTTCGTTGTCCTCCTGGTGACCAAATTGTTGATGTACTTTCTGGAGGTGAACGCCGCCGTGTTGCTTTGTGTCGTTTGCTTCTTCAAAAACCAGATATTCTTCTTCTTGATGAACCTACTAACCACCTTGATGCAGAAACTGTTGCTTGGCTTGAAAAACATTTGCATGATTACCCAGGAACTGTTATTGCAATCACTCACGACCGTTACTTCCTTGATGATGTTGCTGGTTGGATTCTTGAATTAGACCGTGGCGAAGGTTATCCATTCAAAGGAAATTATTCTTCATGGCTTGAACAGAAAAATCAACGCCTTGCTCTTGAAGCTAAAAATGAATCTCAGCGCCAAAAAGAAATTCAGCGCGAATTGGAATGGATTCACATGAGTGCAAAAGGTCGCCAGGCAAAACACAAGGAACATATCACTAGATATAACGACTTGATTGCACAAGGAACTAAAGTTCAGCTAAAGGATACTCAGATTTCTATTCCTGCTGGACCTCGCTTGGGAAATCAGGTTATTGATGTAGAAAATTTAACTAAAGCTTTTGGTGATAAATTATTGTTTGATAATTTGACTTTCCACATTCCTGCTGGTGCTATTGTGGGTATTGTTGGACCAAACGGTGCTGGTAAAACTACATTGTTCAAATTGATTGCTGATGCAGCAGGCCAAACTGTAGAAAGAGCAGACGGTCAACCAGGCGGAGAAAAACCAGATAGTGGTTCTATTAAAGTTGGTTCAACTGTAAAACTTGTTTATATTGACCAGCTTCGTTCTGGATTGGATGAAAATAAAACTGTTTATGAAACTTTAAGTGGTGGTGCTGATTTAATTAAACTCGGTGCTGTTGATGAAAAAGGTCGTGCTTTGGAAGGTGGTGTTCGTGAAGTTAACGCACACGCATATTGTGGTTGGTTTAACTTTGCTGGAGCAGACCAAAATAAAAAAGTTGGTGTTCTTTCTGGTGGTGAAAAAAATCGCTTGAACCTTGGAATGATGCTTAAAGAAGCAGGAAATGTTTTGATGCTGGACGAACCTACTAATGACCTTGATGTTCAAACTGTTCGCGCATTGGAAGAAGCATTGGAAGATTTTGCTGGTTGTGCGTTAGTTGTTAGCCATGACCGTTGGTTCCTTGACAGAATTTGTACACATATTCTTGCATTTGAAAATAATTCAGAAGTTCGTTTCTTTGAAGGAAACTGGTCTGATTATGCAGAATGGAAAAAGGAACAATTTGGTGAAGAAGCTGGTGTTCCAAAACGCACTGTATACAGAAAAATGACAAGATAGTTTTTATCGCGTTATTTATAGAAGGACTTAGTTCAGTAATGGATTAAGTCCTTTTTTTATCCCCTCCCATATACCATTATTCCCAAGTCGATTCAACATCTCACTCACATGTATTATGTTAAAAAAAAAAATCCCTTGAACTATTTTCAAGGGATTCTGACTTTAGTTGTTATAAACTATTTTTTTGAAGGTAACTTTGTAACAACAACAGAATTGTCTGCATTAGAATATGGAGCAGGAATATATTTATCAGCTTTCCAATCGTTTTCCCATTTATATCCATCTAGCAAGTAACGGAACTGATATTCCTGGTTTACATCTAATTCAAGTTTTACAGAAAATGAACCATCTTTTGCTTGTTTCAATGGTGTATCTGTACTGCTCCAACTATTAAAATCACCTGCAATGTTAATCTTTTTTGCACCCTGTGCAGCTTCTGCAGAAACAGTAAATGTAACATTACACTTTGTCTTATCTTTAGAAAAAGTTTTCTTAAGTGACATAATATCTCCAAAACTTATTTAAAATGACAAATATCAAACTGGTTGAGTATTTACGCCAAATAGTATACTATATAAAATAATTTTTGTACATACTCAATTTTATTTTTAATAAAATTAACTCCGTATAACATCATTTTATTTTCTGGAGGAACAATGAAAAACAATCAATATTTATTTACTTCTGAATCAGTTGGAGAAGGACATCCAGATAAAGTTTGTGACCAAATTTCAGATGCAATTCTTGATGAATGCTTAAGACAAGATCCAGAAAGCCATGTTGCTTGTGAAACTTTTGCTACTACAAATTTCGTTCTTGTTGGTGGAGAAATCACAACAAAAGCAAAAATTGATGCAGAAGCAATTGCAAGAAAAGTAGCTTGCGAAATCGGATATACAGATGAAGCTTTTGGTTTAAATGGCGAAACAATGGAATTTGTAAATAAAATCCATACACAATCACCAGATATTAACCAAGGTGTTGTAGGTTCAGGGTTGGACGAATTTAAAGGCCTTCAAGGTGCAGGTGACCAAGGAATGATGTTTGGATTTGCTTGTAACGAAACACCAGAATTAATGCCAGCTCCTATTATTTATTCACACAAATTACTACTAAAAGCTACAGAATTAAGAAAAAATAAAACATTACCATGGCTTCGTCCTGATGCAAAAAGCCAAGTAACAATTAAATATGAAGGAAATAAACCAGTTCATATTGATACAGTTGTTATTTCTCATCAGCACAACCCAGAAGTTTCTTATGAAACAATCAAAGATGAAATTATCAATAAAATTATCCTTCCTGTGTTAGAACCAACAGGTTTAATTGATGGTGAAACAAAATTCTTTGTAAATCCAACTGGCCGCTTTGTTGTTGGTGGTCCACAAGGTGATGCAGGTTTAACAGGAAGAAAAATCATCGTAGATACTTACGGTGGAATGGGTCGTCACGGTGGTGGCGCTTTCAGTGGAAAAGACCCAAGTAAAGTTGACCGTTCTGCAGCTTACATGGCTCGCTACATTGCAAAAAATATTGTTGCAGCTGATTTAGCAGAAAGAGCAGAAGTTCAATTAGCATACGCAATTGGAGTTCCTTTCCCTGTTTCTATTATGGTTGATACATTCGGAACAGAAAAAGTTCCTACTGAAAAAATCCAAAACGCTGTAAAAGAAGTATTTGATTGTACACCAGCTGGAATTTCTTCTACTTTAAATCTAAAGCAACCAATTTACGCTCCTACTGCAGCTTATGGTCACTTTGGAAGAAACGAATTCCCTTGGGAAAAAACTGATAAAACTGAAGCTTTGAAAAAAGCAATAAAATAAAATGTTTTTATTACAACAAGAAGAAATAAAAGAAATTTTTGAACGTTTTAAAAAGGAAAATCCAAATCCTACTTCAGAATTAAAATGGACAAATTCTTTTACTCTTCTTGTTTCTGTTGTTTTATCTGCACAAGCGACTGACAAAAGTGTAAATAAAGCAACAGAATCCTTGTACAAAATTGCTGACACACCACAAAAAATCCTTTCACTTGGTGAAGACAATTTAATTTCCTACATAAAATCCATTGGTCTATATAAATCAAAAGCAAAACATATTATTGAATTAAGCAAAATGCTGATTTCCGAATTTGACAGCAAAATCCCTGATAATTTAGAAGATTTAATAAAACTTCCTGGTGTTGGAAGAAAAACTGCAAATGTTGTTCTGAATGTACTTTTCAATAAACCAACAATGCCAGTTGATACTCACCTTTTAAGAATTTCACCAAAAATCGGACTTGCACAAGGTTCCACACCACTAGAAATAGAAAAAAGTTTATGCGCACGAATTCCACAGGAATATATGAATCACGCTCATCATTGGTTAATATTACACGGAAGATATGTTTGTACAGCCCGCAATCCTCATTGTGAAAACTGTATAATTAACGATATTTGCAAACACAATTAAAATAAATATAATATTCCATTCGGAAAAACCAAAATCAAAAAAAATGGAGACATTTATGGAAGAAGTAAATCACTTAGAAGTTGTTACAGAAGCAGCCGTTACAGCCGCAGAAGAAACTGTTGGAAAATTCACACATCAATTTTTTGATATTTTCAAAAAATTACTTACTTGGGAAAATTTATTCAAAGTAATTAGTGCAATTTTGGTGATTTTATGTATTCTTATTGTTTTTAAATTAATAAAAAGAGCAATCAAACGCATTTCTCCAGAAAAATTACTTCCTCAGCACAATCAATTAATCACAAAAATTATTACATACTTATCTTTTACGATTGTAGCTATGTATGTTCTTAGTTTATTCGGAATTAAATTATCCGCCATCTGGGGAGCAGCAGGAATTGCAGGAATTGCAATCGGATTTGCAGCCCAAACTTCTGTAAGCAACTTAATCAGTGGATTATTTGTCCTAAGTGAAAGAGTTATCAAAATTGGAGATTTTATCACAGTTGACGGTGAATCTGGAACTGTTGATTCAGTAGGATTACTTTCTGTAAAAATCCACACATCAGACAATCAAATGATAAGAATTCCAAATTCCACAATAATTAATTCTGCATTAAAAAATAATAACTATTTTGAAAACCGCAGAATGACATTCCAAATTTCAATAGATTACAATTCTGACATGAACAAAGCTTTAGAAGTTTTACAAACTGTACCTGCCCTTTGCCCAACTGTTTTAAAAGACCCAGAACCAAAAGTTTGGTATGACGGATTTGGAGATAGCGGAATAAATATGACTCTTGCAGTTTGGTTTGTGCCTGCGAATTTAATGCAAACTAAAAATGATGTTTTTATTGCAATGAAAAAAGTTTTTGATGAAGCAAATATCAATATTCCATTTAGTCGCATTGATGTTTCAATTGTAGCTAACGACTCTACCTCAAAATAATGAATCAGTACAATAACCAAAATTGGGATTATATTCTTTCAAAATATTCGGATAATTCCAATTTTGACATCCACGAATATCACAAAATACTTTCTCCTGAGTTTCCAGATTTTTTGACAGATTATATTAATTTGCCAATTATGCAACGCCTTTCTGGAATTGGCTTACTTTGCGGAACAGATTGGACAAATCTTTACAAAAACAGATTTTACTATTCACGACTTGACCACAGCATTGGAACTGCTTTAATCGTTTGGAATTTCACAAAAAACAAAACTCAAACACTTTCCGCATTGTTTCACGATATTTCAACACAAGTTTTTAGTCATGTTTCAGATTTTAGAAAAGGCGACGCATTAACACAAACTGCATCTGAAAATGAAACAGAAAATATCATTCGCTCTGACAACGAATTGTGTTCTCTACTTCAAAAAGATGGAATTAAAATAGAAGACATTTGTGATTATCATAAATATCCAATTGCTGATAATGAAATTCCTCAACTTTCCGCAGACAGATTAGAATATATGTTTCCTTCTGGGGCGGCACTTCACGGAAATTGGACTTTAAATCAAATTAAAGAAATTTATAATGATATTACAATTACAAAAAATGAAGAAAACAAAGACGAATTGTGTTTTAAGACACTTGAAAAAGCTGAATATTATTGTGAAAAATTTTGCGAAACTAGCCACATTCTTCAATTAAATGAAAATAAATTGGCACTTCAATTGCTTGCAAAAATAGTTACAACCGCAATAAAATTAAATATCATTTCCGAAAAAGATTGCTTTTTATTAAGTGAAAAAGAAGTTTTTTCAAAGTTCAAAAATTTTTGCTTACAAGAATATCATCACACAAAAGAACAAAAAGATTTTTCTACATTACTAAACACATTCATAAATATGACATGTATCGAACACACAGAAGTTCCTTTAGAAAATCACTTTTGCGTAAATTTACAAGTCAAACAAAGATATATAAATCCACTTGTTTATGCTGATTCACCAAAGCGACTTTCTAAAATCTCACCAAAAGCGCAAAAAATCATCAACGACTTTTTATCATATAAAGATACACCTTTTGGTTGTGTAAAATTAATAAATTCTACTCAACAATAGAAGAAACAACTTCATATATTGGTTTATCATAATACAACCAACCATACAAACTTGCAGCGCCGATTAATTTTCTTCCATAACCACGAGTTTCTTCATAGGGAACTGTTTCCAAAAACAAATCTATCGGTAATGATTGTGTATTATTAAATTCAATTTTTGAAGTTTTAAGCCATCTTCTAACTCGTGTAATTCCTGCATTATATGAAAAAAACGCAGCTAAAACATTTCCGTCCAAACGATGAATCAATTCCGAAATATAATATGTTCCAAATTGAATATTTTGTTCTGGATTTTCTAGAGAATAATCCGTTACTCGCAACTTTCTTGCTATATCAGAAGCAGTAGGAATCATCAATTGAGTCAAACCAATTGCTCCTGCGGAACTTTTTATATCTGCATCAAAGAAACTTTCAGTTCTAATCAAAGCGTACATAATTTCTTCTGAAATTTCATATTCCTCACAATATTTTTTTACAAAAGAAGAATAATTTCTTGGATAAAGAAGTTTTAAACTTTCTTTTGTCACAGGAACATCTGTTTTTGAAAAAGCTTTTGCAGCAATTCTCAAACTCTGTGGATAATATTCATTCTTATCTTTGCCACAAACATTCAAAAAAGTAGCAAGTTTAATAGCTGTATCAAAACTTATTTTTACGCCACTAGAAACAATGTTATTCCATGCAGGATAAATCATTTCTGGAAAACCAAATACTGCGTATCCTAAAAGTAACTTTTCAGCATCTTCAGAAACTTCAAATTCCGAATACATTTCAGATTGGCACAAAACTTCTTCTTCAGTTTCACCACCGTATCCCAACTTACTTAAAGCCATAACACGATAATAAACATCACTTCCGCTACTTAACGCCCGAGTGAACGCCGCTGTACATTCACTTTGATGAGTATCTCCAATAACAGGCGTTGCAAATTTTTTTTCCAACAAGCGACCATAAATATATGCATACTTTGCTGTAATTGCATCACTGGCATAACCATCTATGGATTTATATATATCGTAAAATTCATTCCATTTTCTTTCTGAAATCAAAATTGGAGACAAAATTTCAAAAAAATCATCAAAATATTCAGGATTATGCCACAAAGGACAATATTCTTTAATCATATCAATTGCTGTATCTGAAGATTTTTTCAAACCTGCATTTAATAAATACCACAAAGCATTGTCATAATTTTCATCAGTTACAGAATGTGTCATCGCATTTTTAAATCTATTAATAGACAAACTGTAATAATCTACAGCTTTATCATACATTCTTCCTGCATAAAAATTTGAATAAAATAAAACAGCGTCATCCGAAGTTCCATTAGAAATTTTATCAAAGAACTGCGCATTTTTTATATAATCTGAATTTCCATATAAACAAGACTTTCCAGCATCTGAAACTACAAATCGATTTTTGAAATAAGAATTATCAAGTTCAAACATTTTTTCATAAGCAACTTTATAATTTTTTCTGTACACTTCAATTCGAAATTCAATTAATTTTAATTTTTCTTCACTTAATTGCTGGGAAACAAATTCAGTATTTTTTATATAATTTGCATAAAATTTATAATGTTCCGCAGAAATAGTTCTATTCAAAAACCATTGATACATTTCATCTATAAATGAAACATTTTTTTTAATTAATGACTTTAATCGTAAAAAAATTAAGGAATTATTTGCAGAATCAACATCAATTTTTGAAGTAAGATTAATTATCTTTGCATATTCATCGCTAGCTTCATATTCTTTAGCTGCTAACAATTTTGAATCATCATCATTATATTTTTTTACAATTGCTTCACAAGTTTTTTGTCTTTCTTGAACATTCCCCAGTTTTGCTAACTGTTCATAACTTTTTTTAGCACAATATGATGAACCATTTTTAGCACATCTTCTGAACAATCGTTCCGCTTGAGAAATTTTACCTTCTTTTAAAGCACGCAAACCTAAAAAATAATCAGTATCGCTTTTAAAAAGCTTTTGAGGATTATATTTTTTTTCGCCATTTAATATTAGTTTACTAATACTCGCTTCTGAATTTGATTCTAAATTTTGCCCACATCCTGAAAAGACAACTAAGCAGAGTATAACTGATATGAACTTTCTAAAAATCACATTAAACTCAATTATTCAACAGGAATTTCTATTGTTGTTCCAGAAATAATATAATCAGGATTTTTTATATTATTAAAACGAGCGATTTTACGATAGCGCCATGGGTTTTTATAATATGTATCTGCAATATCCCACAATGTATCACCCCATTTGATTTTATAAGTAATATTCTGAGGTTTTACTTCTGGTTCTACTGGTGGTTCAGGAATTACTTGTTCAGGTTCTGTAACAACAACAACTTCATCTTCTTTTGCTTCTGGAACAATTTCTTCCACTGGTTGAATTTCTTCAACAGGAGGAACTTCTTCCTTTACTTCTTCTACAATCTGAACTTCCTCCGTATTTTTTGTGTTACGAGAAGTTAGCAAATTATATTTTGAAGGAACAACAAACAAAATTAAAAGAGTTGCAATTATACAAATAATCGCACAAATTATACAAATAATTACAGGTGCTTTAGTTTTTTTCTGCACTTCATCCTCCTGCAAAGAAGAATCACCTTCTACTGTTTCTTGGTCATATAAACCTGCAAAGTTAATACCATTTGATGGAGTATTATCGTTTACTAAATTATTATTCATATTTTCATCTTCTGAATCAGAAATTGTATCAAAGAAATTATCATCAGAAGAAATATCATCTAAATTTTCTGTTGATTCATTATCAATTTCTGGGAAATCTGGTAAATCTAAATCAAAATTATCATCATTCTGATTTTCAATTTCATCAGAAGAAAGTTCTTCAGAAGCAACAGTTTCCTGTGAATCTAAATCATCAGGAAGTGAAAATTCTTCTGTATCTGAATCAGAAACTATATCTGCATTTTCAAAAGCTTCATCTTCAAACACATTATCATTTACAAGTGGTTCTTCCACAGAAAAATCATCTACAACTGTTTTATCAAAATCTTCTGTTGCTGAATCTTGAATTTGTTCTGTTTCTTCTACAGAATCATCTATAATAGTATCATCTGCAAAATCTGTAATTCCAAATGCACTTGCATCTGATTCCAAAGCAGGTTCTGTTTCAACTTCTGTTTCTTCAAAATCAGGTAAATCAGCCAATATATCATCGCTTTCTGCACTTTCTGTATTTTCTGAATTATCATCTAAATCAAAACTAGAATCTTCTTTATCACCTAAAGTATCATCTGGAATTGAAAAATCAGCTGTTTCATTTTCAGAAAAATCTGTTGTTTCATCTATAGATTCATCAGCAAAATCCATATCACTTAATGAATTTTCAAACATTTCATCAGAGGAAGCATTAGATTCCATTTCTTCAATAGAACCTTCAACTGTTTTATCAGATGAAAAATCTTCTTCAAATGCTTCTACTGCATCTTCTTGAACAACTTCATCATTT
>JAEIGA010018151.1_pt1 | contig 10718 bp, 10 predicted proteins | sample 9270691 | NCBI WGS metagenome assembly JAEIGA01 (sample SAMN17057246, study PRJNA624740) | gut metagenome | biome: biome; isolation source: fecal sample | host: Bos grunniens | place: China: Xizang | collected 2019 | reverse complement strand
CGACCACTCTCTGGACGATTTCGACGACTAAACTCGTCCAAAATTTTACGGGGTCAGGCGAAAAAATTTCGCTTGACTCCGTTTAGTCGCCTAAATTGGGGGTGAAAAAATGGCGAAGCGCAAAAAAACATCACTCGCTAAGTTCAAAAATATGACCTCGGATGACATTAAACATCTGAGGTCAAAGGATGCGCAGAAACTTCTCAAGGACATGCGAGAGCTATACGAAAAGCGTGCGGCAAGTCTTGAAGCCAGAATAGCTCGTGGCAAGCGTCCGGGCAACAAAACCTTTTACTCGCCTGCATATGAAAATACCGGCATCATAAACAAAAAAGGCGAGCGTACGCAGACCGGAATCAAGCTGTGGTATGAAAAACAAGAAGCCGCAGGAAAAATCAACGATCCATATAGTACGCGCATAGCAGATGCCAAGGCAGAGTTGAGTCGACTACACGAGTTCTTCAACGCAAAGACAAGCACAGTAAAAGGTGCCGAAAAAGTCATGAAAAATCAGGATATAAGAATTTTTGGCGCTGATTCTAAAGGCAGGCCGAAAGAGACAATGACACGAGAGGAGCGCGATTTTTTCTGGAGTGTGTTCAATGAATTTTCCAGAAGTGATATGTATGCTTCAACTTTCTGGGCCAAATACAAGAAAAATCAGATTGAAGGCACATTAGGAAAGCTCATTATTGAGCATAGAGGAGATACCACGCATGCTGAGTTATCCGCTATGCTTGAAGAGTTAAAGCAAGCTCTGGAAGAGGATCAGTATGAGTACGACGAGCTTACCTCTATCACCGGAGAAGGGTCTGATTTCTAATAAGGAGTTCATTCAAAAAATTTTAGGTTTAGTCGCCTCAACAGGGATTCCTATTGTAAAGAAAAATCAGTACTTCGACGAAAAAAGGCAGACAGTTGCTTATTACAACGTGCCTGCGGCGTTCGACATAGAGGTAACTTCGTTTAGGAAAAATGAAGAAAAGCAAGCGTGCATGTACGTTTGGCAGTTTGGGATACTCAACTGGGTAACCTATGGCCGAACATGGGAGGAGTTTGTAAAGTTCATATCCATGTTATCGGCCGTGCTCGATCTTGACGAAGATAAACGGCTGGTCGTCTACATACACAATCTTGCTTATGAGTTCCAGTTCATGCGCAGATGGTTTAGTTGGACTAAAATATTCTTCCTCGACGAGAGAAAGCCAGTATACTGCATATCAGATAACGGAATTGAGTTTCGATGCTCATACAAGTTGTCGTCAAAATCACTGAAAAAAGTTGGTGAGGATTTACAGAAATATAAATTCCTCAAGAAAGAAGGTGATCTTGATTATAAACTCATTCGTCACTCCGAAACTCCATTATCTGATGAAGAACTTGGATATTGCGAAAACGATATCAGAGTCGTTATAGCATACATACAAGAAAAGATTGAATCAGACGGCTCTATTGCCATGATCCCATTAACTAACACAGGCTACGTTAGAAACTACTGTAGAAAATCATGTTTTGAAATGTATCAGGCGTATCGTGCCCTAATGAGAAATTTGACAATTTCTCCATCCGAGTATAGGCAACTAAAACATGGCTTTGCAGGCGGCTTCACACACGGAAGCTCGTTAAAAGTAATGGGTGAGCAGATACTCGCGGACTTGAGATCATATGATTTTGCATCTGCGTATCCGTCTGTCATGGTGCTGGAAAAATTTCCAATGAGCAAGGGGCGTTTGGTCAGACTAAACGATCTAAAAAATCCAATGGAAGTATTTAAGCAATGCTTGCATAAATATTGTTGTTTAATCGACGTTACCTTCTATGGTCTGCGCGAAAAGAAGGGAATGGAATTTGAGCATCCACTATCAGTTAGCAAGTGCGATAACTGTGAGGATGTTCAAGAGGATAACGGTAGAGTAGTTTCGGCGACTAAAGTCAGCACGACACTCACTGAGCAAGACTGGTTTACAATGTCTGAGTTTTACGATGTTGACACCTTTGAAATACATACGTTGCGGATATACATAAAAGCGTATCTGCCGAAGGTGTTCGTCAAATCAATTCTTAATCTCTACAAGATGAAAACCAAACTAAAGGGAGTGAAAGGCGAGGAGATCAACTATATGATTTCCAAAAATATGCTAAACTCCGCATATGGTATGTGCGTCACCGATATTGTCAGAGACGAAATAGTGTTTGATAATGACACCGAAGATGCAAGAAAGGTTTACCAGAAAGCTCGAAAAGTAAAAATAGCAGAGAATCCAGACGATCGAGATAAAATCAACGAAGAGTTTGTAGAATCTGCTATAGAAAAATACAACTCAGGCGGAAAGAGATTTCTATTTTATGCGTGGGGCGTATGGGTGACAGCTTATTGCCGTAGAAACTTATTCTCCGGAATCAAAGAATGTGGCAGGGATTATGTATACTCAGACACTGACAGCATCAAACTGCTACATCACAAAAAGCACCTCAGATATTTTGAGGACTATAACAAAAAAATTCTCGAAAAAATCAAAGAAGCGGCCGAGTTCCACGGAATAGATGAAGAGGAGTTTAGGCCACTAAACAAGCCAATAGGCGTGTGGGACGATGAAGGAGACATATGGTATTTTAAGACGCTTGGTGCTAAGAGATATTTAATACGCAATGAGAAAGGATACCTCTTAACCGTTGCAGGTCTGCACAAAAGAAACTCAATGGATTATCTATTGAGTCAGTCCATTATGCAGAATGCATCTCTATTCGAGCTATTCAATCCAGAAATGGCCATTCCGTCAGATTCGTCCGGCAGGCTAACGCACACCTATTGCGACTACCCATGTTCTGGCAGTTTAGTCGACTACATGGGAACTGTAGGAGAGTATCACGAAAAGTCATTTATCCATATGGAAGAGTCATCGTATGAAATGACAATAAGTGATGCTTACGAGGATTTCTTGGATGCTCTACTCGGAGAGGAGGAATTAGATAATGAGTAGATCAATGGTATTCCCGAAAGCTGGCCAAGAAACCTACCTGATTATCTCGCAGGACAATCATGGTCAGTATGTAGCAAAAGAGTGCAGAGGCTTCAGAAAGGCATGCGACGAATTTAGAAAACATAAAGAATTTGTAGGAAACAACGTCGCGCTTGCCCAAGTATTAGTTTCCTACGGACAGGAGATTTAAAATGAAGCAAGAAGAAAGACCCAGCGTCTATTTAGTCGTACTAAACCGAGAGGATATCCTCGGAGAGTTCACGCATGAAGAAGATGCACAACTGTTTGCATATATCTGCGCACTTCATGGTGACAAGGGCGACATCGTAGAATATTACGAAGGCAAGGCAGGCTACGGGGTTGCCGAGTAAATTCAAATTCTATGACGTACACAAGCTCTTAAAAGCATATCCCGATTGCTATTACTATGTGATATTCGGAGAGAGGAGTAACGGAAAAACTTACTCCTCTCTGCTATATGCCTTAGAGCAGTACGTCAGCATGGGCAATCAGTTTGCATACTTGCGCAGATATGCAGAAGATATCCGCCCGAAAAATCTGTCAAACTTATTCTCCGGACACATTGACAACGGTGTAGTCACTAAACTGACCAAGGGAGAATGGGACAACATCATCTATTCGAGATCAAAATTTTATTTTGAAAGGACAAAAGAAGATGGATCAAGAGAAACCTCAGAGGTTCCCTGTGGATATGCTTTTGACCTCAATAGCATGGAACACTACAAATCCACATCTTTCCCCCGAATTACGACAGTTATTTTCGATGAATTTATGTCACGTTCGGGATACCTGCCCAACGAGTTCATCCTATTCACCAATTCACTTAGCACAATCATCCGTCATCGAAATAATGTCAAAATCCTCATGCTCGGTAACACTGTCAATAAATCTTGTCCCTATTTTCTCGAAATGGGATTGCGTCACATCAAAGATCAACAGCCGGGTACAGTCGATGTGTACCAGTATAGTCAGACTCAACTCATGGTGGTCTGCGAATATACAGGCTCGGCGGCGAAGAGTGGGGGGAAAGCATCTGACGTCTACTTCGCGTTCGACAATCCTGAGCTACAGATGATAACTTCCGGTGCTTGGGAGATTGGAATATATCCGCATCTCGATACCAAGTACCGGCCAAAAGATGTTATTCAACACTTCTTCATTGACTATGAAGATGAACTACTTCACGGAGAGGTTGTGGTAACTGATGATGGAGATTTTATCTTTCTACATGCCAAAACAACGGAGATCAAAGACCCTGACAACGACATCGTATATACCACCAGACCATCTACCAAGTGGAACTATAGGATGTGCCTTACAAAACAATCTGACAAATTGTCAAAGTATATACTTTCCTGCCTGCGGGAAAACAAAATTTTCTATTCAACAAATGAAGTAGGGGAGGTTCTGAGAAATTATGTCATGTGGTCGGATCAGTATTCTATCAAGAATTAAGTGGCTCATTGGATACTCGTTTAGTAAGACTAAACGGCCCTATGAGACAGGTAAGTGCCACGACTGCCTGTGGTGCGAGTATATCCAACAGTGTATGGAAGATTACAAATGCCTGACGGAGCCGGAGATCACCGGAGAATGGCATGAGGTATATGGCGAAGAGTTCCTCGACGAATTAGAGCAAGAGGGAGACTTCAGATAAACAAAAACCCAGTTGAGTCGACAAAACTCAACTGGGCATTTTTATTTTTCTTTGAGCAAGAGATAGCTCCATGTCTCGTTTCCAACTATTCCGTCTACCTCAAGTTTGTTCTTGGTCTGGTAGGCGATAACAGCCTTTTTCGTGGCAGGCCCAAAGTCTCCATCTATGTCCAAATTTTCTTTGGCATAGTAATTTAAGAGCACTTGCAAGATTTTAACGTACAAGTTCTTCGAGCCTTCCTGCAAGAGAGGTAACGTTTTGATGTAAGCATCATCATGTTCAGTCGGTTTAGTTGACTGAAATGCTCCTCCATCGCTCCCATCGTAATTTGGCACGCCGTATCCCATAATCGCGCTGTCGTTCTTTGAAATAGAACGATACGATACAGAATCTGATTTATTCCCTTCTATGACTTTCAGCGTTCCAAACTGGTTTTGGGCGACTAAACCAACATGGTCAGAAGATCCGTCTCCGTTCCAATCGTAGAATATAACATCTCCTTTATTAACAGTGCTGTCTCTCGGCTTCCACCTTCCCCACTGTTTGAACACCTGAATCATTCCATCGCAATACGCATAGCCCGGAATAATATCGGCGGCCCCGTTTTCAACGAACATGGCAACAACAAATGCACAGCACCAAGGATCGCTCATTGTCATGCAGTAGGCATCAGAGTATCGACCCCTGTTATAGAGGTCGATAATATCCTGATGCGCCGCAGAGCCTTCCTGAGTGCCAACATATGATTGTGCTGAGCTAACAATTTTGTCGACTAAACTCATGATACATACACTCCATTCTTCAGCGCCTCTTCAATGGCGATCTTTTCCTCGTTGGTTGCATGCGCGGAAATAACGTTTACTTCCTTCACGCGAAGGTAACCAGTGCACCCACCGATTATAACTCTCTTGTGAGCCGGGAATCCATAGTCATTGTTGTAGTTTGTAACCTTAACTTGAATAGGATTACGCACCATAATAAACGGAACCTTCAAGCCCATAGCACCATGAGATGCACCAAACTGGCCAGAGTGCTGGACAGAAGATTTATTTGCGACTCTCGCCGCATCCTGCATTGCGCCTGCGCTCAACTTAGCAGCTCCGTAGTCTGCCGCACCCTGAATGTAACCAGCTGTGCCGCCTGCAAGACCGCCAAGAAGGCCGCCTACAATGCCAGCAACAGGATTAAAAGCACCAGCGCCTGCGCCAGCATGAGCGCCCTGCACAATACCTGTTCCGATTTTGGCAGTTTTCTGAATTTGGGCCGACTGAATTGCGGCTCTTCCGTATGCTTCGGCCTGCATCATGCCTGCTTTAATAGCTGCCTGAGAACCGCCAGCAAGAGGAACTTCAACAGAGCAGTTTCCTGCAAACTGATAGCACAAGTTTCTGTATCCCTGCTTTGCAACATAGATCATAGCTATGCACGCGCCGCTGTAGGAATCGACTCGATATCTAATGTTGACGGCATGACCAACTATGTCGTCAATAGATACTTCATTGATTCCAATAAAAGGAAGATAGATATAACACTGAGAATACGGCGAGTAGTCGAGATAGTTTCCATAAAATTCTGGCACTACCACAGTACCGCAGTCGATTTCAGTGTATCTGTTCGGAACCAGATTCGCAGATGTTGGGCACACAAGAAATCCAGATCTGATATTATCCCTGCCGCTTACTCCGGGCGTCGCGTAAAGCTCGTGAGCACCAAGAACGCCATCAAACGGATTGTTCCATATCTTGTCGATCGTGGCATCTGCATATGTTACCCACAGCCAGTGGCCGAACGCAACAAACTCGGCCGGTGTAGGATTGTAAACATGTATAAAACCAGAACCGGACGAGGGCACGATTGTAGGAAACTGACTGCCTGCTGAGGGATCGTCAGGATCAACAGGAATACCGGGCATGAATGGAGGAATTGGAATGAGTCCAGTTGACTGAGGTGGCTGAGGATCAACAGTGTTAGCAAGATCACCTACTATTTCGTCGATCTTCTCAGCGTTAACCTCGGCCGGATTAGTCAACTCAACTGTGGGATCAGACTCAGTCGGTTTAGGGATAGGAAGCGGAATTGGTGCATCTTTTTCGTTCTCCTTAGTTCTCTCAGGATTAGTGGAGCCTGTCGGATTCTCTGTTGACGCAGTAGTATTCTTCGGGTCTTCTGGAAGAGCAATAGGAACAACTGGTGTATATTCATATTCGCCGGCCTTGTTTTTTCCGGCAATAGCACCGGTGGGAACAAGATCTGATGGCACATAAGATGGAGCAACCGATTTTTGCACGCCATCAGGATTCTCACCGCCAGATATGACAGGCTCCTCTCCATTCATAAGTCCTTGCCTGAATTTCGCAATATCTTCTGACGATACTACTGGGCTTGGAGGAGGGGACCATACTCCTCCAGCAAGTCCGGGAAAACCAAAAAAGGCATAAGCGGCATCAACACCTGCTCCTCCGAACGGACTGCCATTCCAGTATCTTATATACCTACATCCATTCGGCCCTGTTAATGCAGACCAGCTTCCATCGGAATAAAATCCATATCCAGTACCATAACTGTAAACGTATATGTACTCTGTATGCGTAGACTCACGCGTAAGAATAATGGTGGATGGTAGAACACTTAATGTAACACCATCGACAGTAGCTTGCTCCGGCCCACCAGCTATATAATTACCGTTTGCATCAAGTATTCCTTCTTCTTTAAGAGCATCAAACATACTGTCTATGCTCTTTTTTGGAAAGAGCATATTTACTCCATCCCACCAGCAAGTGAAAAGATCTCTTGCTTTATCGTATACAACGCCAGCCGCTATCAATGCGTTTGCGAGTTTGCCGCCAAGAACAGGGTCGACCTCTTCAATCTTCATTGAAACGCCTAAGACTTGAGCTATTGCCACAACAGCCGTATCACGAGAGATAGCGACAGGCTGAACGGCTTGAGGATTATCGTTCTGATCCTTCATTAAGGAGTAGTTGATCGTAGACCCCGAGCTACCTATAACAGCACCGCCTGTAGTTGGGTCAACTAAACCGCCGTTGTGCATCCAATCAAGCCACGCCTGCTCAGGATCTGATTGTGCACTATCCTCAAATGTTCCATCAGTGTCACCAGATATGGCAGGAGTCTCAGATGTATGATTTCCATATCCAATTTGAAGCCCACCCTGAGTAGGATCATACGGATCATATGTGCCTGTCATATTCTGTTCGTATGCCTGAGCCATTGACATACCTGACATTGAACCTGTGATTTCAGCAAGAGCGCCAGCCGCGCCAGCGGCAGATACTGGATCAATCATATTATCACCCCGCTGTAATTAGAATATATTCTGGACTATTGTTAAATCCATTCGAAAATTCATGCAGGCGAGTAAACATTACATTATCGCATACAAGCGATCCGTCGTCAATGTATTCATCGCCGTTCTCAGGCATTGACTGCTTGTCAACAATAACCTGATATGTAAGAATGTCGCCTCGAAACGACATGAGAACGTCTACCGCAAATGATACATCATACAGATTGTCATATGCGGCCGTTATCTCAGTAACTGCATAGTATCTCTGAAGTTCAGGAATATAGGCATAGTTATATCTCAAAACTTCATCCGACTCGAACCTGACGATGGGGTTCATAATGTTAACACTGTCTCTTGCTTGCCCTTCAAGAGTCAGGCCATCAATGAGCACTTTGTTGATTACTCTATCGTCAGAAGCATTATAATAAAATATTACCTGCATAACGCCCTCCTTATCAGAAAAGCCCCCAGATTTCTCCGGGGGCTTTAGTTGACTCAACTGGCAACGTAGAAGAACACAAAATTCTCGTTGAGGTCGTTGAAATACCGAGCATCCTTCTTGTAGAAGTAGTTGGTAAATTCGGCCTTCGGGTTGTACTGCGTGGTAACGCGCTGGTTATTATTCATGACTCCGAGCGCATCGCGGTCGAAGATACATGCGAGAACGCCAGACGCGGTAATGGCTAAACCGCTGTTACCAGAGGCAGGCTCACCGTAGATTTTGCCAGTTGAAGTGAACCCATAGTCTGTGCCCGAACCCTGCCAGAACGGAATAGTTTCGGCGCCGACGAGCTTGGTGTACTCGTCATGGAAAGTATCCGACTGGAGATAGATATCGGCGGCAGATTTGAACTCAGACAGCATAACGATATGCTGAAGATCTTTTGGCGTGAACCTCTGCTTTCCGCCCACGTTGAACAGCGTGGACATGCGGGTCATACGATCCGTATAGAGAGCGATGCGGTACGCCGCAAACCGGATGAACTCCGGATCATAGATGGCCTGACCAGCAGTCAGACTCTTTGTAAACTGAAGATTGTACTCAGCAAGCAGATTAACTGCACGCGGAGACCCATTGACGCCAGCATCTTTGGCGGTCTCAAGAACCATATTATTGATGGTACGCATGATAAGGGAATCAGTGCGAACCGTCATGGCCTTGTCGATCTCGTTGAAGATCATGGAGATGAAGGCGTTCAGCTGGGTAGCAGAGCTGAAGGACTGCTTCACCTGCCGTTCGGTGATGGAAGCCTCGATCTCGAAGGTCGTCATCTTATTAAAGAATTTGGCCTCGGCAACTGGCTTGTGGAAAACATGAGGGTCATAGGAAGCGCCGTCCTCAAGCTCCCAGCTCTCATTTTCAACGGCCTGCGGCATTTCCGAAGTGATTTTCTCGACCACGGAGCCATACTCCCACGCATCCATCAGCACAGAGGGAGCAGAGCCGCGGTAGGGCCGGTTGACAAAGATAACCTTGCCGATGTGGTTGACCAGCGTACGCACGTACGCATCGAAGGCCGAAGCGTTGAAGATGGCCTCGCCAACATCAACGATATTGGAGAGATCTTCCGCAACAACAGCGGAATCGCCGATGACCTCGGAGGTCGCGGTGTTTACGAGTTCGTATACCTGTTTAATTTCCATTGTGGAATCCTCCTTAATTTAGTTGACTCAACCCGCTACGAGGTTGGTTACAGTGACACCATCATCTGATGCGATGACAATGCGCAGAGTATGGCCGGTTGCAATAATGCCGTCAGAACCCTGATCCCATGCGATAACAGCGCACGGAGAGCACGGCATGTCGGACATGACGCAGTTAGTGGCGATGACCAGTTTGCCAGTTTTGAGCGCTTCAACGGCACGGTCATAGATACCGTCGATGGTCTGCTCAGTGGAGTCATTGAGATCGAGACCCCCGCAGTCGAAAAGAATGTAGCCGGACATAATTTTTCCTCCTTTTAGTTAACTAAACACGACACGGGTCATGGAAGGCCAGTGCGAGTTCCTTGTCAAGATCTTTGAATATTTCGTTGAAATAATTCCATATCCAAAGGTCGCGCTCCTCTTGGAGCAACTTCTGCGTAGTGGTGACACCGATGTTACCATAGCGATAAATCTCTTCATGCTCAGTTCCTTCGTTGTCCTCTACCGTTCTGCCGTCAGTAGTATCGAGCAGGTTCTTTGTCTGAGTGTCGGTGCCAGAATCTGTCGTGACGGTTGTCCCGCCCTCTGCGTCCTCCACTTGATCTGACGGCTTTACCTGCCCATCTACGGTATTCAAACCGTAGCGAGATGTAACCCTCTCGTTGGTTCTACCGTGTTGAGTTGACTCAACCATTCCATGCTGCATCGCATCTGTTCCAGTACGCGCAAGCGTGATATCAGTATCCTCAATGTTATCTTCCGTTGTTGCGAGATCTCGCTCCTCGTGCATATCATAGTTGTGAATAGGGGAGTACGACGCCACATTGGTTGCCCACAACTTTGTCCAATTGATGAGGTACTTCGATACTATGATCTTGGCTATCATGGTTCTCGCCTGAGCCGGCACCACGCCTTCAGTGTTTATAACCAATTTAACCAAAGGAGCGCAGAACTTACCACCAGAATGATTGCCAAAATAAGCAACATCCAGAACAGAGCTGTCAACGGATTCGACGTCTTTCCACGGCATATCTGCCACAGTAGCCAGAACATCAAAGATACCGTGACCAGTATACCAGCCATCGAACACATCTCTGAGTATTGG
>JAEIGA010018150.1_pt1 | contig 10719 bp, 10 predicted proteins | sample 9270691 | NCBI WGS metagenome assembly JAEIGA01 (sample SAMN17057246, study PRJNA624740) | gut metagenome | biome: biome; isolation source: fecal sample | host: Bos grunniens | place: China: Xizang | collected 2019 | reverse complement strand
TGAAACAAGATTGCCGTACTTTTTACACCAACCATTAGCCGTCCAACCGCCTGACGAGTTAGCCGTTATCGTGCCTGATGTTGTAGATAATGTATCTTGTTTCCCACTCAACCCACTATCAATATAGTCTTTCGTGTTCGTTGAAGAACCGCTTTCGATTGGTAACATATCAGCCGTATTTATCGTGCCTGATACTAACTGTTCGTTTCCGTTTTCGTCTATGTAAATCTGTTTTGCCATAATATCACCGCCTTTTAGTCATACAAAACTCTTATTCTGACATTGCCCGACCTTGCACTATATACAATGAATGTATATGTTGAACCACTTGCACCATAGAAACAAGTAATAGACGGATTATTAAACTGTGTGTCATAAACAGAAACGGCTAAAATATTATGTATGTTAGCATCTGTTTTTGTACCCGTTCCATAGTATGAAAAAGGTGAAATACCACTATCAGAAACGCTTGAACTTATAGTTAAGAAAAACTCTTTCGGGACTAATGCGTCAACCTCACTTTTGGTATAAGTTGTGCTACTGTCCGCTTTGCTATCAATCGCTTGCTTTACTGTAACACCTGACGAATACTCAATATCGCTTGCCGTTGGGTTTAGGTTTGGTGCGTCTGTTATGATATATAGAGCATTATGTACGAGCGTACCTGCCTGCACTAATGCGTCATATGTGTCTTGGTCTACTTCAAATATATCTGTGCCGTTGCCACCGCCATATTCAATGCCGTTTCTGATTAGTTTACCCATATAGCAATATCTCCTTTATCTTTCGTCGCCTTATACCGAATTAGATATACCACGCATTACAATAGTATGTCTGACCAGTAACCATAGCGTCATTTGTGTATAAATATCCGTCTGTATCAACATACCAAGCAACACCCTGTTCATTAGTTTTTGATGCCGCTATCATATCAACTTGTTGTGTTGGTGTTATTGAAAGTTTAGCCAATTTTGCACCGCTTGAATGTGCAACACTGACATATAAAACAACCGATAAAAAGCAAACATTACCAAACTTTTTGAGGGTATATCTTGCGATTGTTACATTAGAACTTGCCGTAACTGTTCCGCTTGTTAAACTGAACTTATTATCAACTTCCGTTTTGGTATAGGTTGTTGAACTATCCGCTTTACCGCTCAATTCTGTATCAATTTCTTCAATCTTCGTATAAGTAGATTTAGTTGTTCCGTCATAACTTAAATCTGCGGAAGTTCCTTGCATTGAAGGTGCGTCTGTTATGTAATAGTTTACATCAGGCAATACATCATCATCTGCAACTAATTGGTTATACTCTGCTTGGGTAAGTTCAACAGTAATTGTTGCGTTCTTCCAAAGTTTACCGCCTGTTAAGTTATTATCTCTAACAAGCACATCACCATCAGGTATATCGGCAGATAAGAGTACATCTGTCAACTGAGATACAGTGGAAGCTCCACTTCCACCTCCACCATTTTCAATAGCGGTCTTAATAGCAGTGAGTTGGGTTACTATATCTTTACCCGTGTCATTTCTTAATACTTTATCTGCGTCTGTTAAGTTTGCCATACTTACTCTCCTATACTATTTACTTGACACAATCCGCCATTACTATCAAGATAAAAACCAAGATGATTTAAGGCATTTGTTGAACTCGTATCTGCCATATTCTCTCTTGCCTGCTTATCCTTAAACAGATATGTGTTGTTATCGTTAGGTAATTTGTATGCGTGGGTATCTATGTCAGCCATATCATCACCTCATTAAACAGAAGTAGGCGTTACTGTATATGTTTCTTGTGTACCACTAAATGTCTGTGCTTGTGCAGTACCACTTATTGTTCCACTGCTTGCAGTACCCGTGAATGTTAATTCAGCACCTGTACCTGAGAATGTGGGGTCTGTAACACTATTTATACCTGTTGCTACGGACACGCTTGATACAGTAGGTACTTGACCTGCACCAATAGTAAGAACACCGTTAGACACTGTATAAGTAGGCATAGAGCCTGCGTCTGTTACACTGCCTACTGAACCAGTTGAAAGTGATACTGCCGTTCCGCTTACAGAACCACTTGGAGTATAGTTAGCAGTACCACTTCCTACCCCAATAGTTCCACTCGGAGTTACAGAGCAAGTACCACTAACAGAAGATGACGCATTACTTCCTTTAGGAGTAATCGTAACATCACCTGTATCTGCATAAGCAAATGCTTTAAGTGTTCCTACGCTTGAACCAAGAGCCTGCCAAGCAGTGCCGTTGAAGATGTACTCATTTCCGTTACTGTCTTGAACAATGTCACCGCTTACTGCCGTTACGCTCTGACCGTTAATCGTAATCGGGTTAGTTGTCGAGCCGTCTGACAAAGTAGTTGTTGTAACACCAAGCCAATGTGTTGCATTTGAGAGTTTGGTAATGGCGCTTTCTGCGTCTGATAATCTCTTTTCAGCACCGCTTGTTGTACCGTCGCCAATCCAATCTCTTACTTCATCATCTGCAAGATAATATGAATTACCGCTCGGTAATGTAATCTCAAAAAGAACAGGTGTTTGTGTCCAAGTAATTGCTGACATTATGCTTTCTCCTTTACTCTGTTGTGAACACTAAATTGTATTCATTTTCGGGGTCAATAAAACATCTGACCTTGTTATTCCAAAATGTTCTTTCTTCACTTGTAATATGCTTTACTGTATCTGCGATATGGTCATCAAGAGGTTTATCAATAAACGGCATATCAATAAGATAAGAAGTACCGTCACCTGCCTTAATGCCTGCAACTGTCTGTTCCTCTGACTGCTTATAATCAGCATAAACATACAGATAGCCTCTTTTGGCAATCAACTGAGGGTGAGAGTTCCAATATTCAGATGTATTATAAAGAACCTTACAATCCCCACTCTGATAGATTTCTCCCAAATCAACCTCTATTGCTTGGTCTGTGGATAACTCAACAGGCACTTCAGGTGTAATGTTCTCAAATGTTGCGTCAATTGTTGCAACAATATTTGCACCGTTCATTGAATAATACCGTCCTTATAAACTTCTGCAACTTCAACTTCTGTGGCAATAGTAGCCAATGCAGTATTATCTGTGAGTAACATTCTTATCTGAAATAAAGCGTCTTGGTTTGCTTTGAGTTTGAGCGTATCTTCTTGCTCTAACTTTACAGATATTTTATTATGCTCTGCGTCAATCGTTACATCTTGATATAGTTTATCAATCTTAACTTTATTCTGTTGAGCAATATAAACCCAGACCTCTTGTATCGTTGTTAAGTCCATTTCGTTCTTAACAGTAATAACAATAGTTGGTGTTGTGCCTCTTACTATTTCCATTTACTCTTCCTCCCTATATTCATTATATCATTCGTTAGGGTCAGTTTCAGTAAGTGTATACTCGATGGACATTGCTTGGCTGGCGGTTTTCTGTACCGGAGTAGGCAAGTTCCACTTTGTGGTCATAAGCAATTTAGGTACTGCTATATATCTTGACATAGTACCACTACTTGTACTTGAACCAATAGGCATAACAAGAGTAGAAACTTTATTAAGTTGCTGATATGCCCAAACACCTGAGAAATATGCTGAGGTTGACGCTTGAAATTGGCTATTACAAGTATATCCAATATTGTTGTTTACTACTCTACCTGAATTGATAATCAAACCACCCTTTTTAATTGCCGACTTAAAGTAATCCTGCGTTGCATTAAACGGTATTGAGGTTTGGTCTGCTTGACTACTGATATTGATTTTCTTATAACCTGTGGTGTGATAATAACTTGCATTTGTCCAATCGCTCTCGACTGTTCCTGTCGGAAAATAAACATAGTTGCCGTCTTTTACAAGTTGAGCGTTGATAGTGTTATCTGTACTACTTGAACCTGCGCCTACTGTTTCAACATAAGATAAGGGCGTAAGATTACTTGTATCAGAGTGAATTGTACCCTCGTCAACGATAGTTTCATTCTCACAATCAACAACAAAATAGGAAACATCATCTTTATCCCAAGTACCGTTCCACCAGTGGGGCTGTGAAGAACCTGCCGTAGATGTGTTGTTATAAAATATCCACAAATATTTTGTTGCGTAATCAAAATGATAACTCGGTTGCAGATACATATTATTGCCCGTTGTTTCAACCGTGAATGAACGGGAATAATCACTACGAGAGTGGAAAGTTTCATAAAGCCCTACTTTTGTATAAGGCAATTTGCGGATAATAACTGTAAGTTTCTTTGTTTCAAAAGAACTCTGTCTGCCACTTTGATACTGTGAGGGTTCGCCAATGTGAAACCAAATACTATGGTTATCATCATACATAGCAAATGAGTTATCAACTGCCCTAAGACTTACATTAGAGGCAGGCAACTGTGAGCCTTGAATAAGGGCAAAAGGAGAGAAGTTCTGAAACGCATAATAAGGTGTACCAACACCTGCGTCTCCTGTATCTTTATGTGTAAGAGCAAGTGCGGATATGGTCTTATTAGAATTACCGTGTGAAGGTAACCACTCCCAAACTTGTTTTACGCTATCTTCTGAATACTGAAAAGCAGATGAAGTAGGAGAGCCTCTTAACAAATCGTCATCATGGTCAGTGGGGATAACTGTACCGCCTGCGTGTCCTACGCAAGAATTTACGCCCTCACCTTGAATGAAATAGTCATCAGGGTCAGGCTCACCTGTCTGTTGGTCAACAGTAAAAGCGTTTTCAAAGCAGAGAACTCCGCCAAACCAATTAGACCATAACGGCATTGTCTTTGAGTAATCAATACCGCCCATTACATTGTTGAGGTACATATCTCTTACGGCATTGGTAACGATATTTTCACCCTCGATAATCTCACTCTTTCCTGTCGTAGGATTATGCAGAGTAATCTTAACTTTACCCTTTAACTTTGGTGCTTTGAGTGTATCAAAACCGTTAAGATACATCTTGTCTTTTGCCATAGTCATTCTCCTTTATTCTAAATAAATACTTCTAAACTGCACTGTTCGGTCACAATTCCAAAAAGCAAAATAGAAATCTTGTGTAATGTTGCTTATATCCACTTCAACTGTCTGTGCTGATAGCAGAAGATTGTTAGTTGAGTTAATTACAACTCCTGTTTGACTATTTATCTGTTCAACGGTTTTATCTCCACTTGCTAAATATACAGATTTAATAACACCTGTTGGAACAGCGTCAGATGATACATTTTTATTTGAAGTAAGAACAACAACCGCCTGATACCACGAGCCTGAATAATTAAGGACTTCACACTCCATATATAATTTCTTGTATTTACCGCCCTTTATTTTAGTTCCGCAAAAAACAGTACCTACTTGATACCCAATTCGTCTAATTACTGCTTTATAACTTCCTCCGAAAGTTGTATAAGCACCCATTTCAGGAGTACCGCCACTTGCGTCTGTTTTTACCTTGGCAGTATAAGGAATATACGCACTCATACCAGAAGAACTACTGCTACTATATAGAGCCTCGCTCACCTCAGGGTCGAGAACATAGTATCTATTAACAGTTTTACCGTCAACAACAAGACTATTTACTACTTTCTTTCCGTTTACATAAAGTGCCATTATCTTGTTCTCCTTTATGTGCTTGATTTGGTGTATTCGAAAACAACATAACGGACATATACATCTTGTCCATTTCTTGATGTCTGTAATTGAAGATAACCATTGTTATTGCCACCTAATAAATCGCCATAAAAGGCAGTACCGTCACCATTTATCCCTCTAATATTAACCAGTCTATTTATAGAAGAAAGGCTAATAGTTGTTAATGACCAAGAATTATATGAAATGGTTATATCTGAACCTAAATCAAACACTCTCTCGTAAATCGTACTACCGTCTATCCAAGTGCCGACAATCTGCTCATCTTCTGAATAATGATGTGCAGGAACACCTTGCGGAGTCCACTGACCACTGCCTGCGGTGTCTGTTGTCTTTGTGTACCAAAGGGTTAGTTTACCGCAATTAGTTGTATATTGATTTCTTGGAGTTTGTAATTCGATTACATTACTGGTAGTATTTTTACTTGCAAATATTGAAATATTTGAACCCGAACCTGTAACACTTTCTACTTTAACTATATCATCTATTGTGGAGCAATCTATACTTGTTAAAACCCAAGAATTGTTTTGAATATCAATAGGAGTAGAAAATACCCAAGACATCTGATAAATTGGTTTTCCATTAACCCAAACGCCAATCTCACGCTCGGTTTCAGAATAAATAACAGGTTGAAATTTATCTTCTTCTCCACCCGTTACATCTGTGATATTGATAAAACCTGTCTTTTCTTCTTCGGTGAGTTCGTCAAACTCTGCCTTTGTCATTTCACGAACAACATTTACTTCCGTGGCGTTATCGGTAGCGTTATCTTCTGAATATGCACCCTTGAACTGCAAGTTAGTTCTTTGTGTAAGAGCCGTACCACTATCATCAAGAATAGTGTGTCCACCACTTCCTCCGCCTGAGCCGAAGTCAACCGCTTTAGCCTCTTCCCACTTTGAACTATCCCAAGCACCTGTTGTATTATCTGCCTTGCACTTATAAAGCGTACCATTATACAAAGAAGGGTCACCTGTGTTATATGTTTCGTTTGGGTCATATTCCTCTGCGAAGTTATTAAGGGTCTGATTGATAGCACCGACAATCTTCTTATTAGATGTTTCAAGATTAGTAAAATCAACACCCTCGTTTACCTTACGGGCAATTTGAACGACAGTACCCTTGAAAGTTGCGTCAGTACCACCGTTATCTTGTGCATACGGAAATACTGCGTCATTGTTTATCTGTAACGCCTCACTTAATTCACTTATCTTAATTTTGCCGTCTGCCATTATCTTTCTCCTTATTCAGTAATGAAACTATTACCGCTTTCGTCTGTTAAGTCTAACTCGCTTTCACTTGTAAGATACAAGCCACCCTCAAATGTAATATTAGGTCTTAATTCGCCCGTTCCCTCATACAGAGGCATAAGTTGTAAACTACTAACATTATACAATGAAATATCATCTGAAACACTCTCAAATACTGCGTTCCTGATAATAACATTAACATCATCATAAATGTCGAGTACACCAAGATTACCGAGCATAGCAAGTGTAATTTCATCTTCTGCCGTAATCTTACCGCTAAATCTATTGGTAACATTAACTTCTTGACCGAATATGCTTGCTCTTACGGAGTTTTGAGGGATTGTTACCGTACCGCCGTCAACAGTTGCCCATATCTCCCAAGTTGCTCTTTCCCAAGCAGACAAGTCAGTAATCGGATAAGTAACTGTGATTATGTGTTGTCCATTCTCTAATTCTTCTACTGCGAGATAGGGTTCTTCATCACTCGGTACTCGGTGCATAGTGTTTCCGTCGTTAATCTTATAGTAGATTGTTACATCACACTTACCATCTCTTGTATGCGTGTTATTTGCTATTCCCGTGAGAGAAACGATATTACCGTTCACATCTTTTATCTGCGTTTCTGTCGAGCCGTTATACGCTTTTACGGGTACAGATACTTGCTCGATAGTAGTAACATCTTCAACATCTGCGTCAAGTAATATGGTAGCAACAAACAAAGCCTCTGTATTAGCCGTAGGAGTAAACTCTACTCTTGCTATCATCTTATCTTGGTCATCTGCAATTACACGCTCTGCCTCATTTGTAAAATGAATAAACTGTAATTTACTCTTTGCTACCGCTTGATTGATAATTCTCTGTCCAGATGTATCAATTAAAGCCTCTTGATTGAGATACGGATTGATACCTTCACTATGGATAGACATACCATTATGAAACTTCCACTCGTAAGCCGTAATGAGAGTTTCCATAGGGTCTTGTCCTTCAAGTCCACGCAAAGCAAGTGATAATCTATCACCGCAATCGAATGAAGGGTCTGACGGCATTTCAATCTCACTCGGAGTGTAATCTATGCCGTGAATATATGTATAGAGTTCAGTCGTTCTCTCTTGCAAACTCTCTTGTGAACCCAAGTCCCAAGCAGGAGCGTCATCAATAATCATTATGCTACCGACTTCATTGGGGTCAGTTGTTCCTGCGCTATATGTACCATTCAAACCTGTAACTGATAATCCGATATAATGAGTAAGATAGTCAGCAGGCACACAAGAATACCAATCACTATAAGTAAGAGCGAGGTCAACATCTTCCGAGAACTGTTTGAGTTGCATTTTACCCGTTCTATCATCAAGTGCAAAGCAACCCAATAACTGACAAAGTGTCTTTACACAATCACGATAAGTATTAAGTCCGTGGTCTTGTGCAAGTTCTATTGCGTACTCGTGGTTAGGTAAAGCATTTACATCACTTTCAGTAAACGCTAACTGATAGCCTGTGTTTTGAGCAATAATCTGAAATAACTGCCAAGGCGTACCGCTTATGATAAGACCGCCAAAACTCTTATCAAGTAAGAGCATATTATCATAAGCCGTAAGATTGACAATATCGTGAGGTCTGTCTGCGTCTGCTACGGTATAAATACCAAGAGGTATAGTTTCATATACAGGCTGATTGTTCTCCGTGCCTATCTGTATCTTATAGAACAATTCAATAGTTGCACCAAAGAACGAGTACCTGTCCAAGTCTGTCATAAGTGAGAGTTTAAGAGTGCTTGCATAAACACCCCCAAACTCTAATTCATCACCATCAATGCACTGTTTACTAATAGTGATTGCGTTAGTAGGCATAATAGAACTGTCAACAGTAAGCGGAGAAAGACCCGTTGATACAGGAAATGTAACTGTACCATAAACTGTATCAAAAGGTCTGCTCGCTTGCCGTATCGCAGTTTTATAGGCTGAACTCGTATTATACATTAGATACTTGTACCTCTAATCAATTTTTGCTGATTTACATATCTTGCGTTAGCCTTGCCAATGTCTTTATCGCCGATAACCAAGTTCTTGCTCTCGACAACAGTAATAAGTTGTTGTAATAAGTTTATCACTTCCTCGTTACTATTGTTAGCAATAACTTCTGCTACTGCTTGCTTAATCGTATCAAGCGGTGCCTCAATATTTGTGCCGTGAGATTGGTCGCCCAAGACTGCCATAAACTCTCTGTTCGGGGGTATTACGGCACCCTGAGCAAGTCGAGGTATGCTTATCGGATTAAGTGATGGTATTGTAAAGCCTAAAGTATATTCCGTACCTGTAATTGGATTGGTCATCTGAATATCAGGTAATACATTAAGCGCACTTGTAAGAGAGTTAATACCATCAATAACTCTGTTTACCATACCCTCGATAATATCAATAAAGCCGTTAATCGGGTTCTTGATACCTTCTTTAAGTTGGTCGAACACTTCAAGTACATTAGTTTTAATACCGACTAACTTCTCATAGATACTGCCCTTAATCTCCTGCCATTTACCGACAAGTGATGTTTTAAGAGCCTCAACCTTTTCTTCGGCATTATCTTTAAGTTCTTGAGCCTTTTCAGTTACATTAGTTCTGATACCAACCCACTTCTCATAGGCCTGTCCTTTAATCTCGTCCCATTTAGCGGCGAGGTCTTCTTTGAACTGGCTAAATATTCCAAGAATATTTGGCATCCATTCATTGATACCGTTGAACAGACCTTCAGCGATATATCCACCGAGAGTGTGCATTTCTTTTGACGGGCTTTCAATTCCAAATAAGAATTTAATACCATTCCAGATAGGGTCAAAGATGTTTTCTCTCAACCAGGTATCGCTTTCTTTCATTCCATCGCCCATTCCACCGAATAAGCCCTCTGTTATATAAATACCAACATTTTCAAACTCGTCTTTGAATGCGTCTCCTAAAAGACTGTGGGCTTCGCCATCTTCATCTTTGGATATGCCGAGACCACCTTCCCAGAAACCCTTCCAAAAATCGTTCCAATCTTTCTTAAATTTTTCAGCCGCACGCATTATGTCTCCAAATGCGTCCTCTTTATCATCAGATATACCAAATCCGACAAGAATGTTGACAACGCCATCTGTCCATTTAGCACCTATTTCTGTCAACATTCTTTCAATAAGCGCCTTGATAGGATTTTTGTTATAGTCGTAATTAGGTGTCATATCAATAGAAATTGGTACAACTACTCCATCGCTATTACGATATGCTCGCGTATAACTTTCTTGTACCCACTTTATCAAACTGTCTCCGAATGCCTGACCTGCCTCCCAGACAAGGCCTCCAACGATAGTTATAATTACATCAAATGCCTCTAACGAAAGTTTTTGAACGCTTAATAAAATTTCTTTCAAGTTAAGGCCGTTCATAAAATCCGTGATAGCAGTAACTACCTGGTTAGTATCAATACCATCCAAGAAAGATGTTACATTATCCGTTATTGTCGTAATAATACCATTGATATTATCACCAGCAGTTTGCCAGTCAGTAACATCAAGGAAGGTATTAAAGCCCGCGGCAAGATTACCACCGAAATCAACGCCCTCAATTTCGCTCAGGAAAGCGGCCACAGCCAAAGTAACAGTATTAAATGCCTCTGCAATAGTAGCCCCGCCTGCCTCAAACAGAGCCGGGTCGCCGAATAAGCCTGCGAGGAACGAACCGATACCCTTACCAAATCTTCCTGCTTGTGCCTGAATTTGGTCCCACTCGTCAGCAGTAGGTAATATGCTGATAATCTTATCTTTAATTGTAGCGCCTACTTCTGAAAAGTCTGCCGTTTCCCACGCTTTTATGAGCATATCAATCAAAGCG
>JAEIGA010018149.1_pt1 | contig 10719 bp, 10 predicted proteins | sample 9270691 | NCBI WGS metagenome assembly JAEIGA01 (sample SAMN17057246, study PRJNA624740) | gut metagenome | biome: biome; isolation source: fecal sample | host: Bos grunniens | place: China: Xizang | collected 2019 | reverse complement strand
TGAGAAACACTCTTTTTTGTTGTTGATAATTTAATCTAATGATAATATATGATTGCCATACAAAAGTATGGGTCATTTAAATAAGGAGGAATAAGCATGTATTATTCACTTTTATTTGGGGTAATGAGCGTGTAAGGAGGTACTAAGGTGGAATACCTAGTTGTCCTAATAGTGATTATGATTTTAATTATAATCATTAGGGACAAAGACTCTAAGTAGTCTAAATTTCTTTGCTTATTTACTCCAAAAATGACGAAAAGGGACTAGCTAGCGACTAGTCCCTTTTCCATAATTTCTTTGCTTATTGTCTTCCGACATTTATAGTATAAATTAAAAAATAAATAAAATCAATATTTTTAAAATAAAAAGGCACTTCGTTTGAAGTGCCATGCTTTGTTATTATTGATTTGAATAGTTTGTGAAGTAGTTTTGGATTAAGATAACTGGAGTACCTTTATCACCAGAACCACTAGTTAAGTCAGATAAACTACCTAATAAGTCAGTAATTTGACGAGGAGTAGTACCTTGAGTTTCCATTCTACCTACTAAGTTAGAATCTTTTTCTTTAATCATTTTAATCATAGCTTCTTTTAATTCTTCACCAGATAAATCTTTTAAAGCATTATCAGAAATATATTTTAATTTTAATTCATTAGGTGTACCTACTAATCCTTTAGTATAAGCAGGAGATACAACAGGGTCAGCTAATTCCCAAATACCACCTTGAGGATCTTTGAATGCACCATCACCGTAAACCATTACTTCAACATTTTTGTTGAATACCTTACGTAATCTTTCTTGAACATCAGCCACTAAAGCTTCACAGTTTCTAGGGAATAATTTTACTGAGTTATCAGTAGCTAAGTTACTACCTAATAAACCGAATTTTTCATTATAACCAGAACCATCAACAGATTCAGTTAATAATTCATCTAAACAATATACTTTATTAACACCAGCTTTAATTAAAGCTTTTTTGTTTCTATGTCTTTCATGAATACTTGCAACAATTACATTATCAGTATATCTTAAGATAGCCTTTGGATCGTTAGCTAAAATTATTTCGCATTCACATTCGCAAGTGTTTCTGTAGAATTCGATATAATCAACACCTGTAAATTCATGAACAGTATTAGGGAAAATCTTTTTGAATTCTTCAGCAGTAAATACATCAGCATATGGATTTACACCTGAATCAAATAATTCATCTGGGCTAATTAATTTATTACCAACTTCATCACCAGGATAAGATAATTGAATAATTAATTTTTTAACGCCTCTAGAGATACCCTTTAATAACATAGAGAATCTATTTCTACTCATAATAGGGAAAATTAAACCTACAGTAGCATCACCGAATTTATTTTGTACGTCTTTTGCGATTTGATCAGCAGTAGCATAGTTACCTTGAGAAATACCTACAACAGCTTCAGTAATAGCAACAACGTCTCTATCATTGATTTCTAAATTAGCTTCATTAACACAATTACATACAGATTCAACAACGATTGAAGCTAAATCGTCACCTCTTTTAATAATAGGAGTTCTAACTCCTCTAGAAATAGTACCAGAAAATTTCATAATTAATCACCATCCTGTTTTATTTTATCAAAAAATGTGGTATAAGTAAAATATATATTTATTATATTTGGTATAAGGAGTGCTTATAATGATAAATGATTTAAATTTACTTAATATTTTTTATAATGTAGCCTTAGAAAACAGTGTTTCAAAGGCTGCAAATAAACTTCATATTTCTCAACCAGCTGTTAGTCAAAATATAAAATTATTAGAAGAACAATTAGGAATAGCTTTATTTTTTAGAACTAATAAAGGTGTTAAATTAACAAATGAAGGTGAAGAGATATTTAATTACTGTAAAACAATATTTAGACAAGTTGATATGTTAAATCAAACTCTTCAAGATTTATCAACATTAGAAGCTGGTATATTAAATATAGGAGCTTCTGATACTATTTGTAAATATTATTTAATTGATATACTTAAGAAGTTTGAAGAAATATATCCTAAAATTAGATATCGTGTTACAAATTGTACAACAAGTGAATCTTTAACATTGCTTAAACAACATAGTGTAGATGTAGCCTTTATTCACTCTCCGGTAGTTAATAATGATTTTTCATATCAAAACTGTTTAAGGTTAGATGATGTATTTGTATGTGCTTATGATTTTGACGATTCTAATATACATCATTTAAGTGACTTAACTAAGTACCGTACATTATTGTTAGAAGAATCAAGTCACTCAAGAAAAGTTTTAGATAATAATTTATTAAAGTATAATGTTAAATTAAAACCTAAATTTGAATTGGCATCATTAGACTTATTAATAGAGTTTTGTAAAAAGAATATGGGTATCATTTGTGTATCTAAACAATACATAGAAAAAGAACTTAAGAACAAAGAACTAAAGATAATTAATCTAGAAGAGAAACTAGATCCTAGATATATATCTTTAGCATTTGATGAAGAATATTTATCTAATCCAGCTAAAAGATTAATAGAATATATTAATCAAAAGTAATAATGTTAAAATATGTTATTTCATTTATTATATAGATTATTCTTCTTAAATAGTATATAATGATAGTAGAAGGATGCGTGATGAAATGAATATTTTTACTATTTTGACTCCTAAAAGTCAAACAGAGTTCATCGAGTATGACTCTACTATTAGACAGGCTTTGGAAACATTTGATTTCCATAAGTTTACTGTCGTTCCTTTAATTGATGATGAGGGTAAGTATGTATCAACATTATCAGAAGGAGACATTTTAAGATATATTAAAAATGAAGCTAATTTTGATGTTGAAATAGCTGAAAGTGTAAAAATTAACACTATTGAAAAATATCGTTCTTATGAAGCCATAACTATAGATTCTACTATGGATGAAGTTTTAAAGCTTGCAATGAATCAAAATTTTGTCCCTATTATTGATGATAGAGGAATGTATATTGGTATTATTAAAAGAAAAGATATTATAAAATGTTACATAAATGAAAAACATTTAGATTAAGTATGATTAATTTCATACTTTTCTTTTTTTCTAAGTATATTTAAATGGTGATGGTATTGAAGATTAAATTAATGTTATCAATTCTTTTGATGATGTTTTCTTTTTGTTTAACAACAATATCTGCAAAAGAAAAGAAGGAATATATAGTTATAGATCCAGGTCATGGTGGAATGGATCCTGGTTGTAATATTGGTGATATAAAGGAGTCAGATATTGTTTTAGATATAAGCTTTAAAATAAAAGAAGTATTAGAGTCTTTTGGTTATAATGTTATACTTACTAGAGAAACAAAGGAAGCTTTATGTGATGGAAAATTTGTTAAAAGAATAGATACAGAAAAAAGGATTAATATTATAAATAGTTATAATCCGATATTAGTACTATCTATTCATCTTAATGAATTTGGTTTAGAACAGTACCGTGGAGCTCAAGTTTTTTATAACAACAATAACGAATCTAATAAAAAAATGGCTGAAATAATTCAAAGTACTTTTAGTATGTATTTAAAAAACACAACCAGAAATATTAAAATACTTGAACATAATTATTTGCTTAATAGAGTTTACTTTCCTATTTGTATTGTTGAGTGTGGATTTATCTCTAACAAAGAAGAATTACAACTATTATTATCAGAAGAATATCAATATAAGATAGCTATAGCTATTTTATATAGTGTTAATAAATTTATATAATTTGTAATTATATAATGTAAAAAAAATAAAAATTGACATTTATATTAAAATTTGGTATAAATATGTGTAAGTTTTAAATTTAGGGAGTAAGAATTATGAAAGTTGCTGTAATGACTGATAGTAATAGTGGTTTAAGACAAGTAGAAGGTAAAGAATTAGGTATTACAATTGTTCCAATGCCTTTTATGATTGATGGTGAAGAATATTTTGAAGATATTAATTTAACTCAAGAAATGTTCTATGAAAAATTAAAGAGTGATGCTAATGTTTCTACATCTCAACCTGCAATAGGTGTTATCATGTCTACATGGGATGATTTATTAACAGAATATGATCAAATCGTTTATATTCCAATGTCAAGTGCGTTATCTAAATCATATGAATCAGCTGCTAGATTGGCTGAAACTGAATATAAAGGTAAAGTGTTTGTTGTAGATAATAAAAGAATTTCTGTAACACAAAAAGCTTCTGTTTTCCAAGCTATAGAGCTTGCTAAACAAGGTTTATCAGGTGAAGAAATACATGATAAATTAATTGAAACTAGTATGCATGCAAGTATTTATATTATGGTAGATACTTTAAAATACTTAAAAAAAGGTGGAAGAATTACACCTGCAGCTGCTGCAGTTGGTGGTGTATTAAAAATAAAACCAGTATTAAAAATTGCTGGTGAAAAGCTAGATAAATATAGAATGATGAATAGAACTATTTTAAATGCAAAAAGAATTATTATCGATGCAATTAAAGAAGATATCGAAGGATTCTTAAAGGATTTAGATGGTAGAACTGATAATGTTGAAATTCATGCAGCATTTACAGGTGTAGATCAAGAAGAAGCTGAAGATTTAGCAGCTCAAGCTGAACAAGAATTAGGTATTAAAGTTGGTTATATTGATCCATTATCTTTATCTGTATCTTGTCATATTGGTGATGGAGCCATTGCATTAACAGTTGTAAAAAAATAATTAATTAGGCGGTATAAAACCGCCTTATTTTTTTGGTGAAATTATGAAAACTTTAATTATTTATAATAGCTATAGTGGTAAAAATAAAATAATTAGAAAAATAGAATATATTAAGAGTAGGCTAAAAGAAAAATATAATGTAGTAGATTGTTATGAATCTAAATCAAAACACGATATTAAAAATCGTATTTTATTATGTGCTAATCAATACAATACAATATTAATTGCTGGCGGCGATGGAAGTTTAAATGAAGCTATTAATGGATTAATGTTATTAAAGGAAAAACCAATTTTAGGATATATTCCTATGGGGACTTGTAATGATTTTGGACATAGTTTAGGATTAACAAAATCAATAGATAAAATAATGGATATTATCTTAGAAGGAGAAGATGTATACTTTAATATAAATCAAATTAATTCAGATTATTTTATTTATGGAATGGCAGCAGGTAATTTTACAGATGTTAGTTATAAAACTAAACAAATATATAAAAGAAGAATGGGCGTGTTAGCTTATTTCTTGTATGCTATAAAATCCTTTTTTATAAATAAATCATTTAGCTGTAATATTATTATGGATGGATTAAGTATTAGTAGAGATTGTTATTGTTTGTTAATAGTTAATTCAAGATTTTTGGCGTCATTTAAACTTAGATTTAAGAATAAAATATTAAATAATGGATTAAATGTAGTATTGATAAATAAAAAGAATAGGTTTATTAATTTTATTGATCTTTTAATGTTTTTTTTATTTGGGGAAAAGTATAATCACAACATAGAATACTATAACTCAAAGGGAATCAGCATTAATTCTAAAGAAGGATTGAAATGTAATATTGATGGGGAAGAAGTTCCTATATTAAATAATGTAAGTATTAATGTTATTGACAAAAGTATTAAATTCATAGTAGATAAAAGAATAAAAGAAAAATACTTTAATAATTAAGTTTATCTTAGGCATAATATAACTGGTGATACAATGAAGAAAACCTCTAAGATAAGCTTTTTTTTATTTGTCTTTTTTTATAATTACCTATGGCTTAGAATATTAATTTTTCCAAATCTTTATAATAATTTTGGGACAACAGGTTTTATTATGTTTATTTTTATTATGTTAGGGATAATAACTATAACTTTATTTATACCCAAAAAGATATTTAAAATTAATTTTTCTAAACAATATAACGATTCTTGGTATAGGTGGTTAAATTGTTTATTGATTATCTTAGAAACCATAATAAATATTTGTTTTACAGTATACTTTTTAAATAAAGTTTTTATAGAAGAAAGTAATATATATATGATATTGATATTGATAGGATTTGGAGTAATTTTAGTATCAAATTTACTTCCAAATGAAATAATTGATTTATCAACGCTATTTCATATTTGTGGTTTAGTTTTAATAGGCATCTCTTTAATTGTTACGCCAAAGATGGAAATAGATTATCTATTTATTGTTAAAGATATAAATGTATGGTTCATTGTTATATTTGTCTCTTTTATAATTGTTGATAATTTGAAGATATTGATAAACAAGGATTCTTTGGATATACAAAAATCAAATTTTATAATGCCGATAATATTTAGTATATTATTATGTATTATAGAATACGGATTTTTAATTATGACAGTTGGTGATAAAGCTTTATTAAAATTGACTTATGTGGGTTTTTTAGAATTATCATTCATGCCTGTTACTAAATATTTCGGAGATTTTAACTTTGTTTATATTTATTTACTATTAATATGCGTTGTATTTAAAAATGGCTTTAATGTTAGTTTGGTTAAAAAAAGCATTGATTTAAACAAGAGGGTTTTTAACTTAATATTGATATTTGTTTTGTTTTTATGTTCAACAATTATTTTAAATTGCATAGAAATAAGTAGGTTATACTTATACCTAGTCTTGGTTGTTTTATTAAATGCTGGTATTTTTTGGATGATAGGAAAGTGTTATTTTGTTAGAGAAGGTTAAAGAAAATAAAGATGTTATCTATAAAAAAACAAAAGGAAATTGTGAAATATATTATCAAGAACAGTTATGTAATATATTAGAATTTATGAAGGATTTTTATCCTAGGTTAGAAGCTAATTATAACGAAGATATAAGTGATTTATTTCCTGGAATTTGTAAAAAAATTGAAAGTGATGAAAAACAAATTTTACAATTAATATTTTCTGGAATAATGGTTTTATTTAGGAATAAGCAATATTACGCAATAGATTTATCTAAAGCTCCCTCTCGACCCACATCAGATAGTATCGCAGAACCTGATAATATTATGGGATCTAGAGATGGGTTTGTTGAAAATATAAAGGAAAATATAGCTTTATTAAGAACTAGAATTAAAGATGATGAATTAGTAATAGATAATTTAACGATTGGTAGAAGAAGTAAAACGATAGTATCTTTATTATCTATTAATGATATTCATGATACTAAAATAAAAGATGCAATTTTAAAAACATTAAAAAATATAGATATAGACGCGATAATATCGGTTGAAGATTTAATGGCATATTTTCAAGGAAAAAATATATTTCCTGTTTATCATTATATAGGTAATCCAGATACAGCAGTTCGAAGATTGTATGATGGTGAATTTATGATTGTAATAGATAGAATATGTGTTGTAATAATGATACCTACTACATTAGCTTATACCTCTAGATTAAAAATAGATGGTCTAAATATTCCATTTTTTGCTGGATTAGAAAGGTTCTTTATTTTGTTTAGTGCTTTTGTTTCTATATTTATGTGTGGCATATTTTGTTCATTTGTTACCATTCAGAAAAACTCATTATCCTTAATGGTTTTATCAACTCTTAAGGTTAGTCAAACTGGTGTATATTTGCCAATATTTATTGAGATATTAATAATACTTGGTTTATTTGAATTGTATTATTTGATAGGTTTTAGACAAGCAAGGATGACTGTTTCATCTACAATAGTATTAATCGGCGGATTAATTATTGGACAAAATTTAATCTCATCTGGGATTGCAGGTGTGTTTATTATGACTATTACTGCAATATGCTATTTAATGAGCTTTATTGTTAGTACTAATGTGAATACTATTGTTTCTATTAGTATTTCTAGAGTATTTGTTTTATTATCTTCTTTGGTTTATGGATTATTTGGGGTAATATTGGCTAGCATTATATTAGGGTGTTATTTATATAAACAAGAAAGTATGGGTGTTCCTTATTTTTATCCTTTTGCCCCATTTGATGAGGTAGGAATATGGAATTTCTTTATACCTTCTTCAAGTTTAAAGAATAAAAAGAGAAGTAAAATTTTGAATGTTAATAATAAATTTAGAAGGAATAAAAATGATTAAAATTTTGATTTTTATATTATTGTTATTAAGTAGTTGTAGTGTTGATATTTCTGAATCACTCTTCATCGCTAGTATTGGTTTTGAAATGAAAGATGAAAAAATAAATGGATATTTTTATATTCCATTAAGTAGTGATGTTGGTAAGGCTAATGAAGAAGGAAAGGGTAGTGGGGAGTTTGTACGAGTAGCAGGAGATACAATAGAACAAGTCTTTAATAATGTTGATGCTGTAAATTCTATAAATATAAATTTAAAACATGTTTCTAGTGTGGTTTTAAATGAAAGTTTATTTAATGATGAATTTATTTTAGAATTCATAAATTATGTAAAATATTCAAATAGGTTAGATTATAATTTTTATTTATTTACTACAACAGAAAAAATGGAGGATATATATAGTTTTAAAAATCCTAATCAAGAAAGTGTATTAAATTCGTTATTAGTTATAAGTGGAGATAATGCTGGAATTAGGTTAGTTGCAGATCCTGTGCATTATTTAGATTTTTGTAAGAAGTATTATAGTCAAAGAAGTATATTGATACCTATGCTAGATATTGAAGAACTTTGGAATATTGAAGGTAAAAAAGAAAAAAATTTTTATCCTCAAAGTGCCATATATTTCTATAAGGGCAATGTTTGTGAGGTAAAAAAAGAAAAAGGAAGTCCTTATTTTAAAAGTAAAATTAACTTTTATGATGAAATAGAAAAAGAGCCAATTTACTTTTCAAAGTATAAAATGGCTCTTTCTCGCGAAGGGATCATAAAAATAATCTTAAAATATGAAAGTTTTGACAAAAAAGTTGAGAGGTCTAAGGTTGCAAAATTAGTTGAAAACAGGATAAATGACTATTTAAGAAAATATAGTGAATATGATCCCTTGGATTTAGCATTTTTAAATGAAGTTTACAATAATAATTTGAAGTATAGTGACTTAAAAATAAAAATTAATATTTTGGTTAATTAGAACGTTTAATATAAATAAACAAGAAAATAAGGATAAGGGTAATTAAAGAAATAATGATTATTGAAGTATTGTTTTTATTTTCTTTGCTAGAATTAATTGTTTTAAGTTTAAGATTATAATTGATGATTTCATCATTATATTGAACAGTTAAAATAACACTATAAATTTTGTTGTATTCAGGGCTATTTAGATAATTAGTGTTAATTTCAATGTTGTTGTAGTTATTTGGTATGTTGTAATTATCAATTATTATATTTATCAATTCTTCTTTAGATAAAGTTAATGTTTCAATAATTAATGTATCCTTTATTAAAATTTTATTTGTCGTATTTTCTAATGTTAAAAATAAAGATAAAAGAATAGTTAATATATTAGTTATTAGCATTTACTTTTCTTTCTTTTTTTAATTATTTGAATTAAAATAAAGCCAACTAAAGCAATAGAAGGAACTATATAATAGATGATGTTATTGTTTTTAGTTTCTGGTTTTTGATATTTTAATGTTACAAATCCATAATTTACAGTTCCATCTGATAACGTTTCTTCATATGTCATTTTATATACGTCTTCATCTGTAGAAGAAGAGATTAATTCTTCGTCTATGAAGTTAACGGTTGTAGCATCCTTTGATATAATTCCTGCCGCTTTTAAAATTGATAAAAGTTCTTCGGTTGAATATTTTCTTCCTTTTTCTAAATAAATTGTATCTCTAACAGTAATATTTGGGGCGGTAGTGTCGTTAATGTAATAATTATATGTTTGAGTTGTTGTATTATTGTTAGAGTCAGTAACAGAAACATTAATAGAATATTGAACACCTTCAAGTCCTTTACAATCTGTTGTTATTGTTACTTGGTCTTCAGTGATAGTATCATAATTATCTTTGATATCTAATAATTGATAGATTTCAGAAATTGATAATTCTTTATTACTATGAATAGTATCTCCACCGCTCTTTAAGCTAATAGTTGGCTTAGTAGAGTCTTTTACTTTTATAGTTATTGTTTTTGAGCTTGAGTTTCCTTGTTGGTCTTTAACTTGACAAGTAAAAGTGTATTCCCCAACCTCGTTATATTTATCATTATAATTATCTGTATATGTTTTTTTAAGACCAAGAGGGATCGTAAAATTATCTTGAACATTAAAATAACCCTCAATATCTTTAGACGTTAATTTAGTGTTAACTTCTATTTCATATGTGTCTTTTGATGTTTGAATTGTGGGTGCCACAAAATCATGAACATAAATATAATCTAATGTTGTTGATACATTTCCTGATTGATCTATGGCTTCAATAAATAATTCAAAGGCACCTAATGTTGCACTACCATTATAAGAGGTTGTTGTATTTACTTTAATATTTGAAGAAGAGTCTACATTATCTGTAAATGTATATTTAGAAAGTATATCATTTAATGATAATCTATTATCAGCATTTATTACATGATATTTGCCGCCTGTTTTAGAAGAAGAATCTTCTTCGTATGTCTCAATTCCGTAACAATAACAACTCCAACAACCTTCTCCATCTCCGTATTCAAGTTTGCCAAAATTATCAACTCTAATTAATAATACTTGGTCTTCAGGAAATGGCGAAAAGTCATCATTTAATTGAGAGATTACTTCGTTTAATGCTGATTTATGTTGTGCTTCTATTCCTAATTTGTTTTCAAATATTGAAATAGAAACATTTGAGTTTTCATAAAGGTATGT
>JAEIGA010018148.1_pt1 | contig 10719 bp, 10 predicted proteins | sample 9270691 | NCBI WGS metagenome assembly JAEIGA01 (sample SAMN17057246, study PRJNA624740) | gut metagenome | biome: biome; isolation source: fecal sample | host: Bos grunniens | place: China: Xizang | collected 2019 | reverse complement strand
TTAATAACGCTTCGTTTATTTATGATAAAGAATATGAGAATGAAGAACATGATGACGAAAGATTTTCTCATCTTAAGCCATGTACGCGTAAGGAAGCTTACAACGCAGATATTACTTATGGTACTAATAACGAATTTGGCTTTGACTATTTGCGTGACAACATGACGAGCGAAGTACAATATCTTCGCCAAAGAGAGCTGAATTTTGCAATCGTAGATGAGGTAGATTCAATCTTGATCGATGAGGCGAGGACGCCGCTTATTATCTCAGCGCCGGCTGGTGATAACCCAGAGAGTTATTATCAATTTGCCAAGGTAGCCTCTAGGTTAACACCAGATGACTATATCTTTGATGAAAAACGTCGCTCAGTCACTCTTACCGATGCCGGGATTGACAAAGTGCAAAAGATTTTGGGTGTAGATAATTTGTATTCTACCAAGAACACGCGCCTAGTTTATCATTTGGAGCAGGCAATTCGGGCAGAAGTCGTCTTTAAACGTGATAAAGATTATGTGGTGACAAATTCTGGCGAAGTAATTATTGTAGATGAGCATACTGGCCGTTTGATGCAGGGTCGTCGTTACAATGAAGGTCTCCACCAGGCGATTGAAGCCAAAGAAGGCGTTGCTGTAAAAGAGGAGTCAATGACTCTAGCAACGATTTCGTTCCAGAATTTCTTCCGTTTGTACAATAAGTTATCTGGTATGACCGGTACGGCCTTTACCGAAGCAGAAGAGTTCCAACAGATTTATGCGCTTGATGTAATTCAAATTCCACCAAATAGACCGATTGCACGTGTAGATAAGGACGATTTGATTTACAAAACTAAGTCTGCAAAGCTAAAAGCAATTGCGGAAGCTGTAAAAGAATATCACAAAAAAGGTCAACCGGTGTTGGTGGGTTCCGGTTCAATTGCAAACAACGAAGAAATCGCTAGCTATTTGGAGCACTTTGGCTTGCCATACGAGATTTTGAACGCTAAAAATAATGAGCGTGAGGCAGCGATTATTGCTAAGGCTGGTGAAAAAGGCGCAATTACACTTGCCACCAACATGGCGGGTCGTGGTACCGATATCAAACTTGGTAAAGGCGTAAAAGAACTTGGTGGTTTAGTGGTGATTGGTTCAGAACGTCACGATTCTCGCCGGGTAGATAACCAGCTCCGTGGTCGTGGTGGCCGTCAGGGCGATCCAGGCACAACTCAATTCTTTGTATCCTGCGAAGATGATTTGATGCGTATTTTCCAAGGTGACAGAGTAAAAATGTTGATGACTAGATTAGGCGTGGCTGATGATATGCCGATTCAGACACGGGCAATTTCACGTACGCTTGAGGCGGCACAAAAACGGATTGAAGGATTTAACTTTGATTCCCGCAAAAACGTGGTGCAATACGATAACGTAATCAACCGTCACCGCAAAGTTGTTTACATGATGCGCCGCAAGATTTTGATGGGTGACGATATCTTCCCAGAGATTAAGCGCTTGATGCGCGATGAAGTAAAAATGCTGACAGAGTTTTCTTCTCGTGTAAATAAAAATTTTGATGAAGACTTTAAGGCGGTATTTGATTTTGATGATGATCTTATTCATGAGATTGGCTTGAAGCGCAAAGAAAAAGAGCGCGAAAAATTGGCGCTAGAGGCAGTAGAGGAAGCTTATCATAAAAAAGAAGAAGAATTTGGTTCAGATATAATGCGTAAAGTTGAGCGTGAAGTATATCTAAAGGTGCTTGATATGCTTTGGATGCAACACCTCGAAAATATGCAACACCTTCGTGAGGGGATTCATTGGCGCAGCGTGGGCCAGCGTGATCCATTGGTAGAATACCGCAGTGAGTCACAAAAGCTCTTTGATGGTTTGCAGAGAAACTTGCGTGAAGAAGTTTTGAAGATTTTGCTCACTATTACTCCAGCTGAGGCTCGCGCCGACAATGTAACTGATGGTGAAGAATATGAGTCCGAACTTACCAAGATGGCAGAAACACAAACCGAAAAAGGTGTGAACGAAATTTCCAAAGGCGAGAAAAATCTAGATAGTGAGTTTAAGAAGAAATCTACCAAGAAAAAATCCGCTACCAAAAAAGCTAGTTCTAAGCGTAAAAAGTCGGGCAAACGTAAAAAATAGTCTTTTATGAAACATTCGGTTGAGGAAATTACTCTAAAAAACGGAGCAAAGGGGCTTCTCATTGACATCCCTGGTGCTAGCGTGATGAGTACGCGCGTGCAATTTCGTGCGGGGATGCTTTATGCCAAAAGCAAGGAAGTTTATGAAATTCCGCACGTGGTAGAGCATTTGGCATTTGGCGCAAATGCTAAGTTTAAAGACGAACAGGCCTTTGAGGCAGAATTTACCAAAAATGGAGCCTACCACAATGCGTGGACAAGTGATATTTCGGTGTGTTATGAGACAGAATGTGCAGATTTTGAGTGGGATAGAATTATGGAACTTCAGCGCGTGTCGATTTGCGAGCCGAAATTCAATGAAGAAGAACTAAAATCCGAAAAAGCCAATGTAAAAAGCGAGTTAACTGGCTACATGAACGATTATTATCGTTTACTTTGGCCAAAAGTGCAGCAAGCGGTAGGTGAAGATATTTTGGATCTTGCTGAGCGTCGTGAAACTATTGCAAATATAGAATTAAAAGATATTCGCGAGCATTATCGTCGCACTCACACCGCCAAAAACATGCTGTTTATTATTGCCGGGAAGATTCATGGGCGTAAACATAAAATTATCAAGGCGCTTGAGGGTTGGAACTTGCGAGAGGGAGAGAAATTTGAGATTCCAAGAGCAGATTTACATTCTTCCGAGGCGGTATCGGTAAGAAGAAAAGACGCGTCAAACATCACTTTTGGATTTTCTCTAGTCACACCACGGCATTTAGAACCAAACGAAGTGTTTGCGATGAGCTGCTTAAATCATATTTTGAATGGTACGATGAGCTCAAAAATTTTTGGCGAAGCCAGAAAACGTGGGCTGGTGTATGGTATGGGAAGTTCGGTTGCGAGTAACGCTACAAATACTTATTGGGATTTTGACGGCGAAGTAAATGTAGAAAATGCCGAAGATTTGTTTACTCTAATACAAACGGAGCTAATGAAAACTCTAAATGGTGAGATTTCGGAGAAAGATTTTGAGGCGGCCAGGTCTTATGCGCTAGGTAGATTCCAGATGGGTGCGCAAACAGTGGGGCAGATTGCGGATTACTATGCGGAAAATTATTTCACTAATGAAACGATTGTAAAATACGATACGATGCCGAATTTGATTAAGGGGATTGACAAATCCAAAATGATAGAGCTTGCGCGTGAGTTTGCAGGAAGCGGAATCAAAGGCTTTGCCACCGTATCATCCGTAGAAAAAGTGGTGATATCAGAGCTAAGTACACATCTGAACTTTTAATTAATAATTTGTTTGTGGTGAACTTCGCGCCAGGAACAAAAAAATAATTTCAGGTAGATTTTCACCTGTATTTCAGTACAGGATTCAAATTTGTGAAGTTATTTTTTTGTTCTTGGACTCGTTCAATGCTCACAAATTATTAATTAGAAGTTTGAACTTATCTCCTCTGTCGTAGACATTTTTGAACATATCAAATGAGGCGGCGGAAGGACTCATGAGGACTATTGGTTTGTCGTAATTTTCGGTAATTTTGACCGCGCTAGAAACGGCGTCTTCTAGGGATTCTACGACAGTAAATCTGTCGTCTTGGTATTTTTTGGCGAGTTCATGGCCAGATTCGCCTATTAATATGACTGATTTTATATTTGGTGCGGAAATAACTTCGTAGATTTCTGGAAGATCGGCATTGTCGGTTTTGTCGCGGCCACCAACGATAATTACTACGTCGTTATTTGGAAAAGCATTCACAGCTACACGAGTAGAGGCTGGGTTGGTAGAGAAATTATCGTCGTAAACCTTGATTTTGCCGATTTCGCGGACAAACTCTAGGCGGTGTGGTAGGCCTTTGAAACCACTGAGGCCTTTTTTGATGTTTTCTTGGTTTTTCTCAATAAACTCTTCTGAGGTAAGATTATAAAAGCTAGCCACGGCGGCAATTGCAGCGATGGCGTTTTCGATATTGTGTGCCCCTGGGATGTGGACAGCGTTTTTGATCTCTTCTGGGATAGGGAATGGATAAGTAATTTTCTTTCCGTTGCCGTTTTTGGCAATTTTGACGGAGTCTGGGTTCTTTCCGTAATAAATGGTGTAATCATTTTCTGTTTGGTAGCGGCAAATGTTGGCTTTGGCATTTGTATAATCGTCAAAACCATTGTGAACATTGAGATGGTCTGGTTCAATCGTGCCAACTACGGCGACATGCGGAGATTTTTTGAGGTCCCAAAGTTGGAAACTGGACATTTCGTAGACTACGACGTCGTCTTTTGTGAGTGCGTCTAACACCTCGATGGACGGGGTACCGATGTTGCCAACGAGATGGACATTTTCTCCCATGGCGTCTAGTAAAGATTTAACAAAAGAACAGGTGGTGCCTTTGCCTTTGGTGGCGGTGACGCCGATAATTGGGCATGGGCAGTGGTCAAAAAAGTAGCGAGTAAGGCTGGATTCGTTCGGCAAATTAAGAGGCGGTACGGAAGGACTGCGGAGCACCAAATCATAGTCCGAAAAATCTTGTTTTTCGATTTCTTCACGGGTAAAATCTTGGAAAATGTCGGCTCTAGCGTTAAATTTGTCTTTAAAATACTTTTCAGCGGCTTGGCCCTCTTTGCCGTAGCCTAATAATGCAATTTTCATATCTTGATTATAACACATTTTGTGATTTTCTGGCTTGCTGAACAGGGGTATTTATTGTATAATATGATTATGATTTGGAATGAACTTAAGAAACCGTTTCTAATTCTGGCGCCGATGGAGGGCGTAACGGATATTATTTTTCGTGAAATCGTATCTATAGCGGGGAGGCCAGATCTTTTTTATACTGAGTTTACCAATGTATCTTCTTATGCATCCCCTAAAGGGCGGGCAAACGCTTTGGAACGTTTAACGATCTGCGAAGCAGAAAAACCGATTATTGCGCAGATTTGGGGCAAAAATCCGGAGCATTTTGCGGAAACCGCAAAGGCGCTTTTGCCACTCGGCTTCTCTGGAGTTGACATAAACATGGGTTGTCCAGACAAAAATGTGAACCGAGCTGGTGGTGGAGCAGCGATGATTAAAACTCCGGAGCTGGCGGTGGAGTGTTTTAGGAATGCCAAAAAATCTACTGAGCTTCCGGTATCTATCAAAACGCGTTTAGGTTGGAGCAGAGTAGAAGAATACCGAGATTGGCTATCTACTCTTCTTGCCGAACATCCAGCAGCGCTCACGGTGCATCTTCGTACCAAGAAAGAAATGAGTAAAGTGCCGGCGCACTACGACTTGATACCGGAGATAATTAAACTACGTGATAAAATCAGCCCAGAGACAAAACTTGTTATCAATGGCGACATCAAAACCAAGGCGGAAGCGATGGAGCTACATAAAAAATACCCAGAAGTGGATGGTTTTATGATTGGGCGCGGGGTGTTCCAGAATCCGTTTTGTTTTACAGACCACATAGCTACGCGCGAAGAGTTGATGAATCTTCTCTATAAACATTTGGATTTATACGAAAAATACAACCACCATTCTTATGAGCCTTTGAAACATTTTTTCAAGATTTATGTAAATAATTTTCCGGGGGCGGCGGAGCTTCGTGCCAAATTGATGGAAACACACTCGCCAGAAGAGGCGCGCGAGGTATTAAAGGATGCGTAATTATAAACTTTCGCAGCATTTTCTTCGTTCGCCAAAGCTCGCACTGATTTTGATTGGACATTCTAATTTAAAAAAGCGCGACACCGTGGTGGAAATTGGCGCAGGTTCTGGGGTGATTACGAGCGCATTGTCACACAGAGTGAAAAAAGTGATTGCAATTGAGCCGGATCACATTACAGCAGAGAAACTGCGCGAGAATCTAAAAAAGCGCGAAATTACCAATGTGGAGGTTATCGAGAAAGATTTTCGTGAGGTAGATTTGCCAGAAGATGAATACAAGGTCTTTGCAAATCCGCCGTTTCATTTAAGTTCGGAAATCTTTCACGAATTAATTGAAGCAAAAAATCCACCAGAGGCGATTTATCTAATTTTGCAAAAACAATTTGCATTGAAACTACTCAATAATACACGCCATTATACTTCGCAACTTGGATTTCAACTGACCAAAGATTATGACACCAAGATTCGTTTACCCTTAAAACCAAACGATTTTACGCCACCACCAGCGGTGCCCTGCGTGTTTTTTGAGGCCAAACGCCGTAAAACGCCGTAAAAATTAATATGATATAATTAAATTGCTCTCCTCATACTTCGGTCACTGAGGCTAGAGAAAAGTTTAAAGCTATGTGGTATTGTCATTTATGCCCTTAGCCAAGAGCCGAGCACACATTAGGCTCACATAAATGACTCTAAAAAATTTAATTTTAAGGAGTCTTTTATGAAAAACTTTAACAAAAACAAAACCGAGCAAGTAGAGGTGATGGCCCTCTTCGGTTACGAGATGACACCATGTCAACCGCTGACTTTTCGGCGGCCTGGTGAATCCGAAACCGAAATTACGGAGCTTCTCCGCACACAAATTCGCTTTGTGAGCGGTGTAGCTCTTCACATCTTCGAAGTGCTCGTGGGTCGGGAAAAAATGACACTCGAGTTCAACTCGCGTGACCTTTCCTGGTCTATAAAATAGAAATAGCCCCCTCGGGGGCTTTTCTAGTACGGTGGTCTTACTATTGACATTTTAAAAAAATTAATCCCCCTCATGCGAGGGGGATTATATATGTTTCGCCATTCGGATAGTGGTGGCGACCACGAAAGAGATAAGATCGTTAGTATTGATTGGTAATTTGATATCGTTTTTATCAATATTAGCTAAAATTACCTTGGCTAAATTTTCTTTCTCTTCTTTTGTTAAGGTATTTGGTCCGCGATTGTAGAATTTTTGATATTCTGCAGTGGGGACCACGTTTTTAAGGATTGTTTCTTGAAATTTGTCATGAGGCATTTCGCAAACTTTATCCTTTAATGTACTCATAATACCACCCCCCTTGGTCTTATTTATTTAATAATAACACAAAAATGCGTGTGATATAATATATTTTATGGATGATTTAGCTAAGAGATTAACAGAGCTAGAAGCGGATTTTTTGAAGGTTTATGAGCGGCTAAAAATTGATGAAAAAATAGAACGGGCAGAGGTTTTAGAAAAAGAAGTGGCGAATCCAGAGATTTGGTACAATGTAGAAGAGGCCACGAGGAAAAACCAGGAGCTAGCTGCCTTAAATGACGAAATTCAGCCTTGGCAATTGATGGGTGCCCAGATAGATGATTTGAAGGAGCTGATTAAAATTTCGGGCGAGAGCTTGCGCGAAGAATTTGCCGAGCAGATTGTGGCGATGGAAGAGAATCTTGAAGAAATGAAAAAAGCGCTAAGGTTTACAGGGCCGTATGACAAAAAGGATGCGATTATTAGGATTACTTCTGGTGCGGGTGGTACAGAAGCAATGGATTGGGCTTCGATGCTCGAGCGAATGTATCTGAGGTTTTTTGAGAAAAAAGGATTTAAAGCGACTCTGATTGAGCGTGTAGAGGGCGAGGAGGCTGGAATAAAAACCGCGGTATATGAGGTGAGTGGTTTGGATGCGTATGGGTTTTTGAAATCTGAACATGGGGTGCATAGGCTGGTTCGTCTTTCGCCGTTTAATGCAAATAATTTGCGTCAGACGTCTTTTGCGTTGGTGGAAATTTTGCCAGTAATCAAGGCAGATACAGATGTTTTGATTGATGAGAAAGATTTGCGGATAGATGTGTATCATTCTGGTGGGCATGGTGGCCAATCTGTAAATACGACAAATTCGGCAGTACGGATTACGCATCTTCCGACCAATACGGTGGTGGCGATTCAGAATGAGCGTTCGCAGTTGCAAAATAAAGAGAAGGCGACGGAGATTCTTAGGGGTAAATTGGTGCAGATGCAGCTAGAACAGCATGCGGCCACGATTGGCGAGCTTCGCGCTGGCGAATCGGCTGGTTGGGGCCAACAGATTAGAAATTATGTGCTGCAACCTTATAAACTAGTAAAAGATACCCGTACCGGTTACGAGGAAACCGACCCAGACGCGGTGCTCGATGGCAAGATCGATGGCTTTATTGACTCTTACCTAGAAAATATTGTATAAATATTGACTTTTTAAGGTGTTTGTGCTATAATGATAAGAGTAGCTATATTTTTTAATATAGAGTTGTTTAAGAATAGGAGGGGAAAAGATGGGTCTGTTTGATACAATAACAAGTCTATTTATTGGCGTGGATCGGGATGAAGAGATTGAAAGGATGATAAAAGAAAAGTACGAAGGCAATAAATACTGGAAGAACTTTTCTTTTAAAGGCATTGATAGTATTGATTTTTCCGGACAGACTCGTCATAGTTTTTCAAAGTTTTGTTCTATGCCAAAAATCATGAAGGCAAATTACTTTGATTTACTTCTGGAGCCTGCTCTAAAAAATGTTGTTTTTAATTTGAGTGCAACTTATCCATTGTCAAAGCCGACTGTAGCATTCGTAAGAACTGACGAAGAGTATTCCCTTGGTTCAATAAAGGCTTTTGAAATTGCAAGAATTTTTATTAAATTTAATAGTGGGCCGGTAAAAACAAGGACGGTGGCAGAGGCAAGATATGTAATTATCGACGATGGCAAAAAAGTCACTTTTGAAACTGTTGTAGTGAATTATGATAAGAAAGTGACAAAAGAAAACATCGTCGCTGCCATTTTTGCTACTGCTACTATGTGCTATGCGGCGATCCAATGGGCGCTCAAGAATAAGCCAACCATTTATAAAGATGTTGCGCCAGTAGAAAAAAGAGAGCCTGAAAACGGTAAAGAGAACGACACTAATACTAGCACCAACACAGTGTTAGCCCAGAAAACAATATACAATCACGAAGAATAAGAACCAGCAGAAACTGCAGCAAAAAAAGAGATGAAATGCTCTGCCTGGGGCGTTTCTGGCCATTATCGTCATCTTAAAAATGGCAAGGTGATTTGGGTGAGGCCATATGTCAAGGGTAAAGAAAGAAATAACCCAGAAGCATATAATGCTAAAACCTACCAATTTGCCAAAGATAATGGATGTAAAAATTGAATATTGAAAAATGTATCACAAGACATTAAGACTTGTGAGGATAGCAACCAATAGCTCCACCGATTTATCGGTGGTTTTTTATTGACATAATTTTGCTGTGGTTCTAAGATAAAAATAGAACCGTTGGTTGGTACCTAAAAAGGGGGTGAGAAGATGTCGATGGCGTCTGCACGTTTGGCGGGTAGGTTACTTGATTTGGCTTTTATAACGAATGAACTAAAGGTGGGCATTGCACAAGCCGATAAGGATATCCAAGATTGGAAAGATTTAGCTTCTGATGGTGGTGTTGATTTGACCTGGGAAGAAAGAGCTTTAATTGATAAGAGTATCTTGGAATGTGTAGAGAAAAAGCAAGAATTTGAAAAAGAGCTTTTTGAGATGGAGATCCGCCTTAAAGAGGTAGAATATTTAGGCCAGAGTAGACTCAGATAAAAAAGCCCCGGTAGATATGCCGGGGGCTTTTTATAGCAAATCTCTTGTCATAAGAGAAAAAGTGTGATACAATTGTATTGTTATCTAGACATAAGGAGAGGTCCGTAAAACTCACGAGCGGAAACCAGCCTAAAAGTCTAGTTATTTACATGTAAAAAATATTAAAAAATTGCGAGAATAATTCTGCCTGTTGTACAGAGGTGGAATTGGCAATATAAAGGAAAGGAATAGAATGCAAGTCATTCTCGGCACCAAAATTGGTATGACCCAGATCATCGGTGACGATGGCGTAGTTACTCCTGTAACTATCCTTCAAGCCGGCCCAATCACAGTGACTCAGATTAAAACCGTCGAAACCGATGGCTATAACGCTGTGCAATTTGGTTTTGGTATGGGTAAGAATCTGAGCAAGTCGGTTACTGGCCACACAAAGAAGGCCGGAGAAAATATCAACCCTAAGATTCTCAAGGAATTCCGCGTAGACGCTATCCCAGAAGGCATGAAACTCGGTGACACCATCACTGTAGAAGCTTTTAAACTTGGTGATAAGGTTACCGTTACCGGCACCAGCAAAGGTAAAGGCTATGCTGGTACTGTAAAGCGCTGGAACTTCAACGAATCCCGCAATACCCATGGCTTTAAAGGCGACATTAGAAAAGTCGGTTCTATCGGCTCTATGTACCCACAAAAAGTTTGGAAAGGCAAGAAAATGCCTGGCCGTATGGGGCACGATCAAGTTACTGTAAAGAACTTGGTAGTTGCTTATATTGACGCTGCAAATAACCTTATTGGCCTTAAAGGCGCTGTGCCTGGCCCAAAGAAAGGTATCGTAGCGGTGGAGGGAAAGGAGTAATATGGCTACTTTGAACAAAGATATTTTCGGATTAACCGTAGAAAATCATGAACTCGTAAAACTCGCTTACGACGCATATCTTGCAAATTCCCGCAGCTCTCACGCCAAAACTTTGAAGCGTGGTGAAGTTCGTGGTGGTGGTAAGAAACCATGGAAACAAAAAGGTACTGGTCGCGCACGTTTCGGCTCTACCCGTAACCCTATCTGGCGCCATGGTGGTGTAGCCTTCGGCCGCACCGGTGAAGAGAATTTCGC
>JAEIGA010018147.1_pt1 | contig 10719 bp, 5 predicted proteins | sample 9270691 | NCBI WGS metagenome assembly JAEIGA01 (sample SAMN17057246, study PRJNA624740) | gut metagenome | biome: biome; isolation source: fecal sample | host: Bos grunniens | place: China: Xizang | collected 2019 | reverse complement strand
GACGAGCCTATACATCTTGTCGCTCAACGGTCTGTATCCACCCCTCGCGCCGTAACCGCCGAACGTGAGGAACGAGCCGTTGTCGATCATTTCGACCGACCGCGTTGTGATCTCTTTCCGTTGACGGTCGTAAATGATGTGTGCCCTCGGATGGTCGTGCGGATCGTGGTCGTGTCCGCAGAACAGGAAATCAAATCCTTCTGTCGCGTCAACCGATGCGAACGACTTCATATCCCTTGCACGGTGCGTGATCAAACCGACCGCCCTGCTCATTCTGCCGTTGATGTTTCCGAATCCGACATCAAGCACCGCATACGCTGAACGATACTTGTCATCGATCCTTGCGACACACGCAGCATTGTACAGAGGATATAACCCTGCCGTTCGCGTACTGCGGTTGAATTCGTGATTGCCGTCCACGATGGCAAGCGTCCTGTCCGCAAACTGCTTGAATATGGATTCCACGAAATCCTGCTGCTCCCTCGGCGTTGCGGTCTGCGAAAAGATATCGGACTTGCTGCCGGGGATCGCGTTCTCCATCAGGTCGCCAACAAACACGACGAACGAATTCGGCTTGTCAAGGATCATCTTCGTCAGCCGATTCCATCGTGATACGTCAAAGCATTCGTTGCCGTAATGCAGATCGTGGATCGCGTAGATCTCGATGGTCTCAAATTCAGGCTTATCGACAATGATAGGTATTGTTTCAGGATACATAAATCTCCATAAAAGCGGTGCCGTGTCGCCACGCACGGATCGCACATTTATCGTCATCGGACGGCATTTCCGACCTCACCGCTTAATCTTTATCGGATGTCGTGTTCGATTGTATCGATGCGTTTATGAGCCTGTTTTACGGATTCTTCGACCGCCGTTACGCGTGACGTAACAGACACGTTGATGCTCCGCTGCTCCCTCTGCTCTGCCTTAATATCATCGATGCCGGACTTGACATAGCCGAGATCGCTCTGTATCGTCCCTAACTGCTGTCCTTGCCCTTCATCGTCTTTCTTCTTGTTCCGTGAAAACGCGACATATGCAAAGACAGCCGACAGGATCACACCGATAATACCGAAGATTGTGCCAGCCGTCCCCCAATCCATTTTAGAAGTTCTCCTTGTCAGTAGGATTGTTCAGAATGCCGAACCCGATAAGGATCGTGCCGATTGCGTCAATAAGCTGTTTGTACCACGTCTGATCGATGCCAAGCACCTTCGGAAGCCCGAACAATGATGCAATCACCCATAACGCGCCTGATACCGAAAGCCACAACGCCCAGCTTCTAAATCTGTTCTGTTTCATGTTTATCTCCTTTTTGTATACTTTTTTATGACCTGCGACGGATGCCACGGCTCATAATTCTCTTCGCGGAACCCTTTGATTCTGCGCTTCAGTTCCGCTTCCTTTGCAGACACCTTCTTGCCTGTTTTCTTATCGATGTACTTTTTTTCATCGTTCAAGAAAAACGAAAGGAAACTGCCGTTGTTGTATCTTCCCTGACCGACCTTCTTATTTGATACAGACGGGATCTGAGCATAGTTCTCGCCATATCGTCTCTCCAGTGTTGCTGTTCCCGGAAGCACTTTCTTCTTGCGTTTGTTATCAGTTCTCTGTAGAGAATCGCTCTGCTGCTTGACTTTAGTCACCGCAGCAACTCCTGATACTTTCTTCTTTGGCGGTGTCAATACCTTCTTGTTCATGTTCGCTTCCCCTTACAACAACGTCGTGTATTTTGTCTTATCAGAGATGTATCCGTACATCCCCGGTTTATACTCGATGCGATACCATCCCGTGTCCGCGTAACCGCAAAGGGGATAGGTCTTGCCCTTGCTTGCGTATCCGATGACCTTGCTCGTCTTGCGTCCTTCCTCGCGGACACACAAGCTCCCCGTCATCTTGACGTATTTCGCGGTGATCGGTTCAGGAATTCCCATCTTTTTCAAACGCCCTTGCCGATTCCAATACATTGAATTCGCAGAGTATACCGTTGCTACAACGCCGTCATCTCTGCCCTTTGCCTCGATGACCGTGTTGTTGCCGACGTACACGCCGACGTGCGTACATTTGATCCCGTTGTGGTGAAAGACGAGATCGCCCTCGGTCAGCACGTCGACCTTGTTGCACTCGCCGTACCATCCGTTCGCTGTATGGTCGGTATAGCCGTACCCTGCTTGCTTCTGCGCCCAATACACAAGTCCCGAACAATCGAACGCCTGAATCGGCGCAATGCCCAACGTCAACCGCTGTTCAAACAACGCAATCGCTCTGTCTGCGTTTTTCTTGCTCGTCTCCTTCTTTCTGATCCACGCGATAGGGTCGCTCATCGTGAGCAGATTCTCTCCGTTGCCGCCCCATACATAGATGCCGCGATCTACCTGATCGTATAGTAGGTTGAGAAAATCGTTTACTGTTGCCATAGTGCGCTCCTTATGTAAGGGCTGTCCATTGAGACCCGTCGTACAGCCATCCATATGTGGCAGATGTTAAATCTGAATTGATAACGATCTGACCACGCTTCGCCGTGCTTGTCGGAATCGCAGAAAGAATAGGGTTATCCGACGCATCCGTTTCGGCAAGAACATCAGGATAGATTGATTTAATAATAATCTTCCGAAGTGTTACCGGGGTGCTTGCCGACGCTGCAATAACGCCGATACACGCTCTGACACATTCTTGCGGAACAGTCAGGATTACGGGAAGCGTTGTGTTCGCCCCGGAAAAATAACCATCCTTCAACGCGCCGGATGAAGTTTTTGTAAGCGACGAGACCGTGTATGCGCCCGTCGCATACGCCTTTGGTGCTGTACTCGAAATTACATTATCAGCCGAATTAAACATCAATACGTAATATCTGTATGATGTGTCAGCGCACGCGCCGATAAGGAATTCCTTGTTCGCAACCGTATTTACATGCACAAGCAACGGCTTATTTGCTACAATAGTCACGGCTTTATTCACATCATCGCGAGAGCCGCCAGCAGCGTATTTCGTTACGACCCCGTTATTGACTGATACAAATCCTTTGCATGATAATCCGGCAGCGTTATTGACCGCTGAATCGTACATGTTGCCGCTGTCAAATAAAGTATATGTAAACTTTGACAGCAAGAATTCAAATGCGTCTTCATAGATGTTCGCAGAATTGATAACAGAAACGCCCTTGCTGTTAGCGTTTACGCCGGATGTAACGGTCATATAATTGTACACACAAGCGTCACCACTAATATTAAACGGTGTTGTCGTTCCTTCTGTGCGAACATCGTAAAATTTATTCGATACGCCTTTTTCAATTTTGACCGATATTCCAAGACCCTCCATGCAAGGCGAATAGAATACGTTCGCGTTCTGCATGTAGTTATTCTCGGAAGTTATAAGGACACCGACGCTGCTGGATTTCACATCGCTCGATGTTATAGCAAAACGACCAGCAAAGAATTTATTTTCGTTACAATATCCGTTCGTGTTTTTGCTGTTAAGCTTAATGCCGACGGTGTTTCTATACAACTTATCAATGTAAATCGAATTATAAGCGCACCCTTTAGTGTCGCCAAGCAGTTCAACGCCAACGCCGAAACACTCAACGGATTTAAGCCGTACAACTGAATCCGTAACATTCAGGAGACATACGCCACGGCTGGTAGTTCTATTTAATACGTCACCTTTGACGTTCAGATCAAGGTACGCCTTGTCCGTATTTGCAGATTGATCGCCAATAGTCAACGCTGTTCCTGTGCCGCTGTACAGTAAAACGCCGTCCATCTTAATGACGGAAGGATTATGTACGACTATTCCTGAATTGACAAGATAAGTCTTCCCTGCTGTGAAGTAAACAGCCTTGCCATTTGCGTTATCGACCGCGCCTTGAACGGCTGCAGAATCGTCCGTTTCTCCGTCACCTTTCGCGCCATACATTTCGGGCGTGACATATTCTTTGAGAAGCGCAAGCCTGTCGGCGTTCTCGTCAAGCCATTCCTCGACCGATGGGCTAACTACGCCCTGTTCGACAGCTTGACGCGCAAGGTCAGAGTAATACATCGCATTGTCCGCGTCCTCACCGTCGCGCTTCCCGGTGCCGCCGACAGCCCACGACTTCGCAAGCTGTTCATAGTACGCCATCATCGGATACGTCGTGCCTGTGTTCTCGCCCGTCGGATTCCCGTCAGCGTCAAACGTCCACTCCGCAGAGCAGATGAGCGTATCATCATCCTCAACACGTTTGGAATAGATCTCAAGGCGGCAGCGGTTCTTCCCAACGGTAAACGAATCAGCCGACAAGAGGATATTGATCTTGCCGTGATCGCCTGTGTTCGCTTCGATAAACGTAATGCCACCGTCAGGATCGTCGGAATCCTGTCTGCGCGTGCCAAGATCGGAATCAATGCGAAGGGAAACGCGATAGATGAATTCGTCATCTTCCTTCTCGGACATATCGATCACATCGCCGTTGTTCGTTACGGTGATCCACAGCCGATTCCCGGTTTCCCCGGCTACGATATTCTGCAAACTGATGCGTGGACTACGCTTTGTGTCAAGCTCGATGTAGTGATATTTGTAAAGTGCCATATGACCCTCCTGATATCATGATTATCCTACAAATAAATAAAAGGAAGGGGTACGAATCGTACCCACTCCCGCTTGTCACTTGAGTTCCGCCCAACCTCTCGACCACAGGATGATATTGATTTGATCGTCCGTGTAGCCATGATCCTTGAGCCATTTCTTCCATTCGGACTTCTTCGACAGCTTATCTAGTTCGACATACGCTGCCACGGTCTTTTCTGCGGTGTAACCGTCTTTTTCAAGCAGTTTCGCCGCTTCGTACCGCTTGTTTACGCCGTCCTTTGACAAGGTTCTGTTCGACAGTTTGTACCACGCAGCAGAGGTGTAATCTCTGTAGATGTAGCCGTTCTCGTCGTAGGTTCTTCCGTCCTTGACGGTGACAGGCTTCGTCGTGTAGATCGCTCCGGCAATGGCGCGGTCTTTCGCGTTCTTGTAGGTATTAAAGACCCACGTTGCGTATTGCGTTGCGTTATCCTTGTCATCATCGTCCGTGAATTCCTTGTGCTTTTCTACCGCAAGGATCGCATTTTCTTTGCTCATGCCATACTTAACCGCATCATTGTATTTTTCGTAATGCGATTCGCCCATCTGCGATGCGCGGTACGCTTCGTCACTTGTGAAGTCGGCAACGACCTTGTCATTATCGTTGTAAACGATGCCACCGTTTGCGTGGTAATTGTTGTCCGTGTCAGCGAACGCTTTTGCCTTTGCTTCGGGCGTTTCGGTCGAAGAGATGATAGCATCGGACTTCTCCTGTTTCTTGCCGCTTGTGTAAAGGTCGAACATCTCCTTGGAAGAGTAGTCCGCATACACTTCGCCGTTCTCCTTGTAACCGATAGTGCCTTCGACGCGAACCGTGTTGCCGACAACCGCCATGTCTACCTTTGCACGGTCTTCGGGGTTCTTAATCGTCTTGAACAGCCAATCGCGGAAACGGTCGTTTGCTTTCGCTCCCTGTTTCTTTTGTACGTTATACTGGATAAACGCAGTAGACGCGATATCTTCAGCAACGCCCATATTCACAAGGTTCAAAAATCCTTCGTACTGCTTGTCGCTCAACATCGTTGATGCTCTGTAGCGGTCAAGGTTCGTGAAGTCAACAGCAACGGTTCCGTCCTCTTTGTACACAACGCCGTCTTTGCTTGTCAACGGATTGTCTTTCGTAGTATTCGCCATCCGCAGAAGGATCGCTTTTTCGTCTGCTGATAGTTCTCTGTCTTCAAATAGCAGTTCCGCACGATGAGCAAGTCCGTTGCTTGCATCTTCCTTGAAGCGGTTCTCCCATGCAAGATACACGCTACCTTTCTTGCCGAGGTTCGTCCATTCCTTGTAGTTCGCGGCGGTCTTTGCGTTGTCGAGCTTGCCGCTCTGATGGAGCCACGGATTGAATTCGCCCGTTTTCTTCCAATCGGCAATATCCTGCCATCCCGGAACGATACCGTTCAGGATCGTCTTTGATGCGTTCTGCAACGGCAATCCCGTCAGATACGATGCAACCGTCATCAGTTCGTTGATAAAGGACTTCGCCTTCTTCCAACGCTCATCGTCGGTATGTGAATCGTCCATCATATACTCGAAGAAATTCCAATCCTTCTCCTTGACAAAAGTGATGATGGTTTCCAACGCTTCCGTGACTGGCAGCGCGTAGCTTGTATCGTACCCTGCATCTCCTTTGAAGATGTTCCCGATCTTGCCGGACACAAGATCGTAAATCTCGCTTCCGAACATAAACGATCCTGCAAGGGACGAGATGATGTCATCGCGCAGATACTTGTCAACGCTCTTTGCGTTTACCTTATCATCGTCATCCTGCAACGGTTTGACGCGACCTCTTGCCATTGCGACAAACGCTCTCGACAGCGCAAGCATGATTGATGCGCTTGTCAGCGCGGACAATGCTCTTCCGAATCTCCGCAGCGCTTTTACTTTTGCTTCCTTGCCTTGTGCCTGTGCAACTTCAAATGCTCTCTCAAGGAAAATACCGCCGTTCTGCATTCTCTGTGTTCCGAACATCGTAACAATGCGCGTCAACGGGCTTTGCGAACGCAACGCCGGGGATCTCTGCAATACTGTAAAGTTCGGCTGCGTATTCTGAATCACTCGTTCATACCGCTTTGCGACTTCCTTATAGAACGCATCAGATCCGATAGGAATCTTCGTGTCCTTCGCTGTCCATTGTTCGCAAGCGTACCACAATCTCCGCGTGGTAAGCGTGTCCATTGTGGTGATCCATCCAAGTAGCCACGGCAATTTCTGCTCCGCTTTATCAGACAAGCCCCTGCGTTTCATAAGATCCGCGATCTCGTTCTGCGTACCAGCGCGACGCATTGCAAAGATAGGCGTATATTGGTCAATCAACGCATCGATTCTCGCGTGGTTCATGTGACCTTCGATATGACCCTTAAACGCTTTTGCGATGTACTGCCACGGAATCTCCGCTGCCGCCGTAGGCAACGATGCCGCCTGTGACAAAGCCACTCTCGCGTTCAAAAGCAAAACCGCTTTTACATAATTCGATGTCAGCTTTGTTGCAAGCGAACCGCCGATTCCCTTATCGTTCGCACTCAACTGCGTATGCCCTGCAAGGTCTTTGATGAATTGATCGACAAATTCCACGTTTGCAATGCGCTGCGGACCGTTCTCTGTGTTATACTTTGTTGCAGTATAACCCATCTCGTTTTCAAGCGTATCGTGTACGCGCCCTTTATCTGCGATCCAATTCCCCTTCTCGTCTTCATGGTACAGGCGTTGATTTATAACCGCGTTCCAATTCCGCATCGGGATCGCAAGCCCCGCGTACTTTGCTACGCCGTCGATCTGACGATTGACAACCGCTGTTATATCGTTCAGATACATGACGCTCGTTGTTCCTTTACGTGTTTCAAGAAAACCGGGATGCTCTACCCCTGCGTTCTTTGCAACTGCGTCATACTCGACCAGTTTGTACGCATCGTCAACCTGAATCGGGAAATAATTATCGACAATTGCCTTTGAGTAACCAAGAAGCTGCAACGATGTGCGATTGATGTAATATCCTGCTCTCTTGTGGAACAGCTCTTTCGCAACCTCAAAGTACGCTTTCTCCGCTTCTGTCATTTGCGACACAATCTGCTGCGCTTGCGTTTTCGTCATTCGCACCGTCACTCCGTGACCGACCTTGTACGCCATGCCGTATTCGCCTTTGCGGTATTCCTCTTTGTTCGGGATTGTCACGCCCTTTTCTTCTAGGTTCCGCAGGTTCTGTTCGTTCAAGATGTGCATTGCCAACGACACGCGCATGCCTTTTGTGATAAGGACGGGATGACCGTCTTTCTTCAAGCCCGTATCAATCCACTCCGCGTTCTTTCCGTACCACGTTTTCATATCCTTTGCATACTTTGTGGTGACGGGATCAAACATCTTCCGCAGCGCAAGAGCGATACGTTCCTTTTCAATCGCGCCGTCATTCAGATCATCGACGAGCCGGACGAACACCGCGTCTTCGTTTGAACTGCTGTAGATCTTTGCGATTCTGCGAAGACCAAGCTGTTCAATGACGTACTGGTTCATGCCCTTTGACAAAACATTGCGCTTGCGACCAAACACATTCTTTGCTTCACGGAGCTGACGATCCATTGTATCCGCTTGTTGACACGTTGCTCTGCGCTCGCCCTTAATGATCGCTTGATTCGCGTCATACACAGTATGCAATACGCCGCGAACAGTAAGCATCAGTGCTCGCAGTTCATAGTTATCCATCTCCGCAATAGACTTGCCCTTCAGAAGCTCTTGTAAGCCTTCCATCATATTGTGGAGAGATTCGTCGTACAATTCTTTGGAAAGATACTTTCCTCGCGGATCGTAACCGGGGTTCTCGCGCATCGCTTTTTCAATGGTGGCTTCATCTGCGAATGTCTGATCGTATGCGTCCATCAACTTCTGCAAATTGATCGCTCCGCGTTTCGTCATGTCGGAAATATCAAGAGATCCTTTTTGCGAATTGGATTTCCAATCCAACAATTCGCTCAACGCAAGACAGAAATTCGCTGTTTCACGCGCAAGCTGAACAGGAACATGAGAACCATCGGACGGCTTTGCAAGCATCGTGACAAGGCGATCGTAATTCGACTTCGTGATCTTCATAAGATCATTCCGAATCTGCTTGTTCTTCGTGTACTCTTGCTCTTTCAGTTTCGACAGTTTCCGTTCATATCGTTCACGCTCCTGCCGACGTACCATCTCGCGGTACTTGCCGCGATCCATCTGACCGATCAGCTTTGCTTCGGTAATCTTTTTCCGCAGTTCTGCCTTTTCCTTCCTCGCCTTTGCGCGTTCCTCTGCTCTTGCCGTCTTGACCGCTTCACGAATCTGCTGTGCCGTCGATTTTTCGACACCTGCTGCCGCCATCGCCGCTTCAAACATACCCATTTTCAACGCCTGACGCTCTTCGGATTCCGCAGCATACGGATTCGTCTTGCGCGATTCCGTTTCCTGTGCCATCCGCAGCAGTTCTCCAGGCATATCGCCCTCGTTCGTGTCGGACTTGATGCGCGTATCGGTGCTGTTCGTGAAGATGTCTTCAAGCATCTTCGCGTTCTCGGTCTGCTTTACGGTCACTCTCGCGCCCAACGCTTTAGACAGTTTCGACGCATACGCCATAGCGTTCTCATATGCGTACTTGATCTCGCGCATCCGCTTGTCATTCACTTCAAGCACATACACCGTAGAGGCTTTTGCGCTCTTCGCCTTTGTCATGTTCGCAAGCAGTTCGGAACGGAATTCCTCGTCCGCTTCGGACAATGCGGTGTAATCGTTCAAGATTTGGTCGAACAGACGATCAGCAAATTCAAATACGACCTTGCCGTCCATCTTGCCGTACTGCATCTCCCACAGATAATCCATCAGTCTGCCAAGAGCCGCACCGTACTTGACGCGTTGCGCTTGCGTGAATCCGCTGCTCTTTCCGACTTGCTTCAGAATGTCCTTTGCGAATTTCTGCTTCTGCTTGATGTCGTACCGGGAATCGTTCGTGAATTTCCGTTCTTCGTACTTGAATTCCCATGTGCCGTACTTCGCGCCGTGACCTTCCAGTTCCTCGACCACTTGCTCTGCTCCGGCTCTGCGGAACGCTTCGGCTTCTGCTTCGCTTGCCGCGTCCACTCGCGCCGTGCCATTGACCTCCGCAATCGCTTCCATCATCGCAACGCGCTGCCGGACTTTACCGCCGTCAAGCTCTACATCGTTGCCATACAACTTTGCGGTTACACCGTCAAGTGTGTACGTTCGCGTACCGTCGGATGTGGACAGACGCACCTTGTCCATTGTGCTATACCGAATATCCTCGTTCTCCGTCTTAAACCGTTCGGACAGCGGAATGATGTTGCCGTCGTTGTCGTAGGTTACAAGGTCGGCGGATTTTATTTGTTCAGGCGAAAACGGTATATACACAATATGGTCTATATCACTAAACTTGCCGCCTTTATCTACAATTCCGTCATAATGAAGATGTTTAAGATAATCGGTTACAGAATCCGGTATACTCGTCCACGCGTGGGTAGTATTATTCTTAATATCTTCACGCGCACGATCTGCAAAATCTTCAAGCGTTACGCTATATTTATCCCACAGATCGGCTCCTACGCTTTCCCTTTCGTACTTTCTCGCATCTTGTTTTGCATACCATTTCTCCATGTTTGAAACAAATCGTTCGTTTGCAAACTTTGTGTTAAACGGATGCTGCAAATTCAAGTATGTGTCATACGTTTTCTCTTCTCGATACATCGGATCTTTGTATTCAACATCAAGCCCGACACGCTTCAGTTCATCAATCGCTCCGACTTTCTCCAACACTTCAAGAAATCTATTTTCTTCATCAAACAGATTTCCACTGTTAAGCCACTGTTCGACAAGCGCACGGAATACATTGCCACGCGCTTCTTTTAGCTGCCACTGAAAACCGCCGTTTGATTCTGTGTTGTTCGGATCAAGAATAATTTTGGTATCATCACCGTCCCAATCAAATCTTAACTGCCCTGCCTTCTTGCGTATCTCTGCGCGTTTTGTAATATCAACATATCCCCATGCTTTCTCAATCTTCATATCAAGAGGATATTTCGCGCCCTTTTTCGTCTTTGCTCTAAACTGTGTTTCGTATGAATCATAATCTGTATCATACGATGT
>JAEIGA010018146.1_pt1 | contig 10720 bp, 9 predicted proteins | sample 9270691 | NCBI WGS metagenome assembly JAEIGA01 (sample SAMN17057246, study PRJNA624740) | gut metagenome | biome: biome; isolation source: fecal sample | host: Bos grunniens | place: China: Xizang | collected 2019 | reverse complement strand
GAAGATAAATGGAATCGTTATTTTTGAATTAGATAACTGTCTAGCTTTATTACCCACAGCATGATAAGTCAATAAAGACATGTAGAATCGGACCGCTGTTACTCTCATCCGAAAGAGCCTCAGTTCATACAGCGGTAAGTGGGGAGGCTTGCGCTTTATTGTGTAATATAAATGAAATGAAATGTAATATGGTCGTTCTTTAGTTCATAAAGTTTTTTTGCTATACTTTACTTTGGAGAAAAATATGACAAGGATTTGTGGTTCGTTGGGGAGGCATTTTTTATGAGAAATGAAATGAAGGAATTACTGTATTTGCATTTACACCCGTCTAATCGCTTTGTGATGTGCAGTGGTTTGACGTTCGAAGAATTTCATACTTCACTTGCCAAGCCTCTTCAAAATATACTGTTGCTTAAACATTCTTATAAAAATGCCGAATTCAATATGCATACTTTGCTTGAGTTTGTTTACCAGGAAGATGTGGAGAAGCTTTTGAAAAGCAATAGCGGTGTAAATGGAGAGTTTTGTTGGATCGATTTTGAAGATGAAGCAGGTTTAGGTGCGCTAGATGGTCAGGAACTGGCTGAACTACTTTACTTGGGGCATACGAAGCATCATTTAAAGCCGCCTTTCTATCGTATGTTAAATAATGAATTCGTTTACTTGTCTCAGGACAATGGCTGGTTCAATAAAATTTACTACCGTTCTGTTGATCAAATCTTTCAAATGTTAGGTAAAGTAATCCCTGAACGAATGACAACCTTAAAAATTGAAAAAACGTGGCTGGGCATGAGGAAAAGAAGTGACTATACGGAATTGCCTGTTGATTTATTTATCAGGTTATCTGCACTTATGGGCGAAGGGATTGTTATTTCTTTTGATGATATTGCTCAAACAAGAACACGCTTAGAGATTCCTATATGGGTTATAGGAGATTTAACGGATATGGATGAGGTTGAGGAACACTATGAAGAGGTTCAGAAAGCTCAGTCTGATGCAAAGTTAATCTATACAAGAAAGACAAAAGAATGGTCGCTTGTTTTATAGCAAGAGGCGGATTTTTTTCTATATAAATAAAAAGCAACGGTAAAGAATCTCCTATTCTTTACTGTTGCTTTTGTTTTTACCTTACATAAGCATTAAATATGTAGTTCGCTGTGCGATAGCTTTTGTATTAACAAGCGAGAATTAATCCGGCAAATGGGTTCATGTCCTATTATTATGCGTTTGCTGTTTTTGAAGAGGATTTCTCGCTATATTAAGTACATCTGAAGAAAATGGGCATAAATTAGAAGGAGGTTCTTGTAGTAGAATTGAACAGTGAATTTTTCCGCAAGTATGCATATATTTTTTTCTTGTGGGAAAAAGAAAGTGTTACAATAGAAAGGCTGAAAGAGTATTGGAGGTATTTAGATGAAAACGAAAATAGGATTATTATATGGTGGAAAATCAGCAGAACATAAAGTGTCATTACAAACAGCATTAGCCGTAACAAAGGCTCTAGATTTTAATAAATTTGATATCTTTCCTGTATATATAACTGTAGATGGCCAATGGATAGCGGGTAAGCAATTAATGGGACCGGCTCAAACTGTTGAAGAATTAAAGTTGATTGCAGAAAATAGCGGCAATTCTAACAGCTTGACAGCAAGTATGTTTGCTCCTGCAACCGCTGAAGATACATCTAAATCATTTGATGTCATCTTTCCATTATTACATGGACCAAACGGCGAGGATGGAACAGTACAAGGAATGCTGGAATTATTAAATCTTCCATACGTAGGGAATGGAGTTTTAGCATCTTCTGCAGGTATGGATAAGGTAATTATGAAAAATATTTTTGCTCAAGCGGGCATTCCACAAGTAGATTATGTATGGTTTACACGTAAGGAATGGCAGAAGGACGAAGAGCAAGCTTATGCAAAAGTAGAAGAGAAGCTTGGCTACCCTTGCTTCGTTAAACCTGCTAATCTTGGTTCAAGTGTCGGAATTAGCAAATGTACAACTAAAGCTGAGCTTGAAAAAGCTTTTGCGGAAGCATTCCAGTTCGACCGTAAAGTCATTGTTGAAGAGGGCGTTACAGCTCGTGAAATTGAAGTCGGTATTTTAGGAAATGATGATCCACAATGCTCTGTTGCTGGTGAAATCATTCCGATGGACGTAGATTTCTATGATTACAAGGCAAAATACGAGGACGGAACAACAGGTTTAGTTATTCCTGCTGAAATTCCGGAAGCCAAGTATGAGGAATTGAAAGAGCTAGCTATTAAATGTTATCAAGCATTGGATTGCTCTGGACTTGTTCGTGCTGACTTCTTCCTGACAGCAGACGGAAAGCTTCTGATGAATGAAGTCAATACAATGCCAGGATTCACGCCATTTAGTATGTTCCCGCTTTTATGGCAACATACAGGTGTGGAATATCCACAATTAATTGAAAAGCTAGTTGCCCTTGCTGTTGAACGATATGAAGAAAAACAACAAATTAAGCATAGCTTTTAATTAAAGAAAATATTTACAAACATAACCTTTTAAAAAATGAATGGTGGTCTCTCCGACCACGTTTAAGAGAAGCAGAAGCAGGTGAGAGTGAAGCAGCTTCTGCTTCTTTTTGCTCACTGTGTATTTAAGGTAGAAATAGTACAAAGAATGGAGGAATATTGTGATTAAACGTTCAATAAAACAAATTGCTAATATGATGGGTTTGGATTACGTCGGTGCGGATATTGAAATTTCAGGTATTTCGATTGACTCAAGACATATATTAAAAGGTAACTTATTCGTTCCTTTTCGTGGAGAGCATGCAGATGGTCATGTTTATGTGGAAAAGGCAATTGAAAGTGGGGCTGCCGCTGCTTTATGGCAAAAGGACGTTCCAAATCCGCCGCATCATTTACCAATCCTCTTAGTTGATGATACTTTAGAAGCTTTACAGCGATTAGCATCAGAATATTTAAAGCAGACGCAAGCTAAGGTTGTTGGCATTACAGGTAGCAATGGCAAGACGACAACGAAGGATATGACGGCATCACTACTTGCGCAGCAATATAAAGTACATAAGACTGGAGGTAATTATAATAACCATCTTGGTTTGCCCCTAACTATTCTAGCTATGGACGAAGAGACAGAAATTGTTATTTTAGAAATGGGCATGAGCAATCGAGGAGAAATTGAACTTTTATCTCAGCTTGCTCGTCCGGATGTGGCTGTCATAACCAATGTCGGAGAGGCACATTTACTTGATTTAGGATCAAGGGAAGCGATAGCGGAAGCTAAGCTTGAAATAACAGCCGGACTGAAAGAGAATGGTGTTTTGATTTATCATGGAGATGAGCCGCTTCTTTGTGACAAATTAAATCATCAAGCATTTGCAACATGCACATTTGGAAGAGCTAAAGAAAATGACATATTTGCAGAGCGTATCGAGACCGTAGGGACAGGCACAATTTTTAAAACAAATCTGTATGAAAATGAAATGGAGTTACCGATTCTTGGTAATCATAATGTATTAAATGCTATGGCTGCTATATTGGTTGCGAGACATTTTAACATTTCAGTAGAGCAAATTAAAAATGGGTTGTCACAATTGAAGGTAACTAATATGCGAATGGAAATGCTGGAAGGGCTAAATGGTGAAAAAATCATCAATGATGCTTACAATGCCAGTCCGACATCGATGAATGCCGCAATTGAGCTCGTAGGTTCTTTAACGGGCTTCCGTCAGAAAATCTTGGTTTTAGGAGATATGCTGGAGCTGGGAGAAGAGGAAGTGCAATTCCATAAGAAAATTGGTGAATCCATTTCCAAACAGGAAATCAATAAGGTATTTACTTATGGACAGCTTGGAAAGTATATAGCAATCGGAGCAGAAAAAGCTTTAGGGAAAGAAAATGTATATGCTTTTGAAGATAAAGTCGACCTTATTGAGGAACTGAAGAAACACGTCGGCAAAAATGATTTAATTCTTGTAAAAGCTTCTAGAGGAATGAAGCTTGAAGAAGTTGTTCAAGCGCTTTGTAAATAAGGAAGATGAAGGACTGCACGGAGTAGATGGCGAAGGCTATTTGCCCGTGCATTTTTTTACTCTTTTAACCCATGTGGGAATAAGTGACAACAATTAGACTCATTTAAGGTCTGCGCCTCATGGGTGTATCTTTAAATTCGCAAGAGCCTTCGTTCAAACGGGGCTAATCGAGTGCACTTTCACTTTACTTACTTGTAATCTGAAGCAAATAAAAGCAGACAATGATGGAGATAATTTAAAAATGAAAAAGACTTTTGGCTATCTGTTTTGTGTGAGGTTTATTGAAGATAAAGGTAAGAGTTTAGCTACTTTTGTGTCTAATTAAAATGTTAATTATTTTAAGTCAGTAACACATACTTTGCAAAAGCATATGAAGAATAAATGGTAATGGAGTTCACTTCATTGCAATAAAGTTTAAAAAGTGGTATTATTTTTATAAGGACATTGTGCGGAAAAAGTAGTATGATAAATATTTATGATATTAAACAGATAAATGCTGTTTAATTCCCGCATGTAATCAAAAGGTTCAACTTACCTGTATTTTGAGAAAATATTTTAGGCCAATTAGGTTTTTTTTGTAGTTAGGGAAATTTAATGAGTAAAAACCAATATAATATATGTCTAATTTTTTCACCAAACACGCTTAGAATCATAAGCTACTTCTCTTGAAGAAATAAACATTTCTCTCGAGACTCATCTTATGCTGTCAGGGCTGAATGCAATGTCTATTCAGCTTGCTGTTTAGATTGCGTGTCTTCTTCGTCTGTTGTTTCAGGCGCAAGACGGGTGACAGTTTTTCTTGAGATATATAAGTTATTTCTCGATAAAAAGGAGTTAGGAAAAATTGACTTTGTTTAGTGAATTAGGACTGCAAAAGTCCACAATGCGTTCGATAGAAAAAATGGGATTTGAAGAGGCAACACCGATTCAAGCGGAAACAATCCCAGTTGCGTTACAAGGGAAAGACATCATTGGTCAAGCACAAACAGGTACTGGTAAAACAGTTGCATTCGGTATTCCTTTAATGGAAAAAATCGATGTGAAAGCTGACCACATTCAAGGGATTGTTATTGCACCGACTCGTGAGCTTGCTATCCAAGTATCAGAAGAATTATTTAAATTAGGCTTTGGTAAACGTGTACGTGTTCTATCTGTTTACGGTGGTCAAGATATCGAGCGTCAAATCCGTGCGCTTAAGAAGAAACCACATGTTATCGTAGGTACTCCAGGACGTCTTTTAGACCATATTAACCGTAAAACATTAATATTAGGAGATGTAGAAACGGTTGTGCTTGATGAAGCGGATGAAATGTTAAACATGGGCTTCATTGAAGACATTGAATCTATTCTTTCTACAGTTCCTAAAGAACACCAAACATTATTGTTCTCAGCAACAATGCCAGCACCAATCCGTAAAATCGCTGAACGATTCATGGAAGATCCTCATCATGTAAAAGTAAAAGCAAAAGAAATGACAGTTGACCGCATTCAACAATATTATGTTGAATTGAAAGAAAATGAGAAGTTCGATGCGCTTACTCGTTTATTAGACATTCAAACGCCAGAGCTTGCGATTGTTTTTGGTCGCACAAAACGTCGTGTAGATGAGCTTGCGTCTGCGTTAAATCTTCGCGGATACAATGCTGAGGGAATTCACGGCGATTTAAGCCAAGCGAAACGTATGTCTGTATTGAAGAAATTCAAAGAAGGCAACGTTGATGTGTTAGTTGCAACTGACGTAGCTGCTCGTGGTTTAGATATTTCAGGTGTTACGCATGTATACAACTTTGATATTCCTCAAGACCCAGAAAGCTATGTTCACCGTATTGGACGTACTGGTCGTGCAGGAAAAACAGGTATGGCTGTTACATTCGTAACATACAGAGAGAAATCTCAATTATTCTTTGTTGAAAAAACAACGAATAAACGTATGGAGCGTATGAAACTACCTACACTTACAGAAGCCATTCAAGGTCAGCAAAAAGCTGTTACTGAAAAGATTGCTAATACAATTGAAAATGAAGATTTATCGCTTTATATGCCTTTAGCTCAAGAATTGCTGGAGCAATATGATGCAAAAACATTAGCTGCAACAGTATTGAAGCTAATGACAAAAGAGCCAGATAGCACGCCAGTTAAATTAACTAGTGAAGCGCCAATGTTTAAGAAAGAGAAAAAATCTTTCGCTGGCAATAGACAACGCAATGGTCGTGCGTTTAATCGTAAAGACCAAGGTGGAAAAAGACGCAGTAGTGACCGCCGTGCTAGTAGTGGAAGAAGAGAAAAATCTTCTCAAGATAACTAAAATAAAAAGTCGTACGAATGCATGCATTTGTACGACTTTTTTTGTATCAAAAAATATACGATTAAATTTATAGAGTATGACTGATTGTTTGTTTAGTTTACATCTATATTTTTAGATAATACTAAGGCTAAAAAAGGTGTGAAAACATGACGATATTTCGCTTTGGATATGTGGCGATGAGTATGCATCTTCAAAATGCTTCTCCTTCTAAGACGATGACGTTTAAGCAATTTTCTAGTATTGCTGATCGGGAGGCGGCGATAAGGAAACTCGAAAAAATCACAAAAGCAAACTTACATAATTGTTTACGGCTGCTTCGCCATAATGCAATACATGATATCCACTTTTTTAGATTTAGTTCGAGGCTGATTCCGCTTGCTAACCATCCTGAATTACCGGATTGGAACTACAAGGAAGTGTTGAAAGAAGCGCTTTTGCCAATTAGGAGCTTCTTAAGGGAGCATTCCGAAATGAGGGTGGATTTTCATCCGGACCACTTTGTGTTATTGAATACAAAGGATAAGCGGGTTTTTCAAGTTTCATTAGAAACATTACAAATGCACTATCTTTTATTAAAGGGAATGGGTATCAATCCGAAACATCGTTGTGTCTTGCATGTAGGTGGATCATATGATGATAAAGAACAAGCTCTTGAGCAATTTATTCATAATTGGTCACTCATCCCTGTGCGTTTGCAGGAGATGGTGATTTTAGAAAACGATGATAAAGTCTTCACTGTGAAGGACACGCTTTATTTATGTGAAAAACTGGGCATCCCACTAGTGTTCGATTATCATCATCATTTGGCTAATCGAGAGGAAAAGGATGATTTGAAGGAGGAGTGGGAAAGAATTGTTGAGACATGGAAACGAAACAGTGAATTACCTATTAAAATGCACATCTCCAGTCCGAAAAACGAAAAGGATTTCCGGGCGCATAGTGATATAATTGATTTAGGAATGTTTTGGGAATTTATTGAAGCTGTTAATGGTTCGGTAAATCAAATTGATGTAATGATTGAGGCGAAATGGAAGGATAAGGCGCTGTTTCTGCTGATGAATGAGATAAAAGAAAAGAAAAAGGTTCAATGGATTAATGAAACAAGTTTTAGATTGGTGTAAAAATGCAACCTTTTAAGAGGCTACTCGTATAGCTATATATAGATAAAAAGTGTATTTATCAGGGAAGAGGGGAAGAATTTGGAGCTTAAAAACCGTATTTCATTGAAAGCTGTTAAGGTGTGGAGACAAAGTGGCATGATTTCTGCTGTTGTTATGACCGTGATAGCTGTTGCTTTAACGGTTGCTACCAATATGCTGGAATGGAACGCATGGGTCATTTATGCTGCGTGGGGAGCTTTGGCACTAGAGTTTATACTATATGTTATTGTCATTCCATCATTGCGCTGGAAGTGGTGGCGTTACGAAGTGAGAGAAAATGAAATAGAAATTCAAAAAGGATTAATCATTATTGAAAGAACGTTAGTACCAATGATTAGAGTGCAACATGTTGAGACAAAGCAAGGGCCGCTTATGCGCAGAAATGATTTGGCGACAGTTGAAATATCGACTGCTGCGACAACTCATGAAATACCAGCGCTTGATCGAGCGGAGGCTGAGCATTTACGCGGTTACATAGCGCAAATGGTAACGTTGGTGAAAGAAGATGTCTGAAGCGAAAAGACTACATCCAATTGCGATTGTGCTAAACGTAAGCAAAATTTTAAAAGAGGCATTTATTCCTATACTGTTATTTGTTATTTTGCAGAGCAGTAACGATTCACCTTGGTCATATGTTGAATTGATCATCCTTGGAGCCTATTTTTTAGTCAGTTTATTATATGGTATTGCTGCATGGTATAAGTTTACATATGAAATCGATGACTATGAAATCCGAATTCATTCAGGTATTTTTATAAAAAAGAAGCGCTATATCCGTCTTGAACGTATTCAGAGTATTGATATTACAGAAGGAATTATTCAACGTTTGTTCTCGCTTGTGAAAGTTTCTATTGAAACGGCAGGCTCCTCTAAAGGAGGGGAGGCAGAGGCTGAATTAACAGCTATAACGAAAGAAGAGGCTGCTTTATTTCAGACTTTGCTTCAAGCGTCCAAGAAGAAGCAAAGTACTTCTGTTGAATTTTCTCACGAAGTTGTTGAAGAGGAGAGTGAAGTAAAAGAAGGAAAAAAGCTGTTCCGGTTGTCTTTTGGTCAGCTTTGCTTAATGGCGGCAACTTCCGGCGGTGTAGGCGTTGTTTTTTCGGGGGCGTTTGTTCTTTATACGCAACTCAGCGAAGCTATTGCATTTACGGGTGTTTATGACAATGTTGAGAAATTAGCAAGATCGAGTATGTTAGTGGTAGCTGGTTTGATTTTTTTTGGTCTTTTGCTCGCTTATTTGGTTGCGACTGTTCGCGTTATTTTGAAATACGCTTATTTTACTGTAAAGAAATCTGGAGACGAATTAATTATTTCGCGTGGTTTGCTTGAAAGAAGAAGATTGGCCATTCCGATTGACCGTATACAGGCAGTGAGGATTGTAGAAAATATTGTTCGTCAACCCTTTGGGTATGCAACGCTATATGTAGAAACCGCTTCTGGCTCCATTCAAAATGAGGGTAATGCCAAAGTAATGATCTTACCTATTATAAAGAAAAAGAAGATTAAATCTGTGCTTGCTTCTTTTGAAATTGACTATGAAGTGGATGTGAAAATGAAGCATGTACCAAAAAAAGCAATGAGACGGTACATTTTTCGGGCGTTGTTATGGAGTATTCCTTTTATAGCTATTAGTTATTTTTTTAAACCATTTGGATATATTTTTATTCTGTGGTTGCCTTTATGTGTAGCTTTGGCATACGCATCCTACCGTGCGGCGAGTTGGAGTATCACGAACAAGCAATTAACGCTCACTTTTCGCCAAATTGTATCCAAACAAACCTATATTGTGCATAACAATAAAATCCAATCCTTAGCGTGTAAGCAAAGTGACTTCCAAAGAAAACGCCTGCTTGGAACAATCAGTGTTTTCAGTAAGACTGGTGTTGGTCCAAGCAGAGGGAGAGTCATTGATGTGGAGCAAGAGGATATGCTCTGTATGAAGGAATGGTTTCAGCAAAATCATAGTACTCGAAAAACAAGTTAAAACAGATAGTGATAGCTACTATGCTCCAACTCTGATCTTTATGAATAAAGGCGCTAACAGGAAGCCAATTAAGGCTCCGCCGATATGTGCGGTCACGTTAACATTTGGCTGTAAAAAAGTCATAATGAGAGCAAAAGCTGCTAATCCTTTAATCATTTGAGCATCTTGTCTAGAGAGAAGCTGTGTTTGGTAGATGACAAGATATAAGTAAAAGCCGATTAATCCGTAGATGGCGCCACTAGCACCAAGGTGAGTATATGTTGGCGGCATGATGAGGTAGGTTATGACATTGGCTCCGATGCCACAAAAAATATAAAATAAAATGAAGCGAGTTGTCTTTAGCATCTGTTCAATTGCTGGTCCGAACAATAGAAGTGCAAACGAATTAAATATAAAATGAAAAGGGTGCTATGGAGAAATACTGGTGTAATCAGCCGCCATAGTTGCCCTTCTTTTATGTATATGTTAATACCGAGCATATACTCCATAATAGTATTGCTAAATGACAGAGGCAATTTTATAGCAATTAAAATGAGAGAGTTTATTATTAAAATCAAGATAACGCTGGGATAAAGCTTGATAAATTGTTGAAAGCTTTCTCTTCTAATAAACATCATTTTCAGCTCCATTACTGTAGAGATTAGTTTAATTTATGACATCAAATAAGGATTTAGAAGGTGAACAATTGTGATTAAAGGGATAGGGTTGGATATTGTTGAGATACAAAGAATTCGAAAAATCAGTACCTCCCAACCTAGATTTGCGGAGCGGATTTTAACAGAAGTTGAACAAAAGATATACTGTAAGCTATCTGTTGATAGACAGGTGGAATATTTGGCAGGCAGATTTGCTGCAAAGGAGGCCTTTTCCAAAGCATTAGGGACAGGAATTGGAAGAGAGGTAGGCTTTCAAGACATTGAAATTATTAATGATGAGAGGGGCAAGCCGATTATCAGTAAACCTTTTAGTCAGGGGGTTCACCTATCTGTTACGCATACAAAGAAATACGCAGCTGCACAAATTATAATTGAGGATTAAAAAAGGACCAGTAACGGTTTTTCTTTGCAAGTTAAGAAAGTATAAAATTTTGAAGTTGGTTTGAAGTTGGTTAGTGCTGTCTAGCTCCAGCGCCCAGCACCTAGTGAACTTCGGCAACCTCCCTACGATAAGTCAACATCGAATCACTGACGTTCTTCGTGTTTCCTTTATCTCAGTCGGCGGCCTCCAGTTCATACGGTGCTAAACGG
>JAEIGA010018145.1_pt1 | contig 10720 bp, 14 predicted proteins | sample 9270691 | NCBI WGS metagenome assembly JAEIGA01 (sample SAMN17057246, study PRJNA624740) | gut metagenome | biome: biome; isolation source: fecal sample | host: Bos grunniens | place: China: Xizang | collected 2019 | reverse complement strand
TTCATCTCTATGCACGATAAAAAAGTCGGAGCATAACGCTCCGTCCCCGGCGCTCCGCCAAACCGTCCGCACCGGCGGGGCGCCTGACAAAATCTGCGGACAAAGAAAGTAGGTATTCTATGGAATACGAAGCTCACAACAAACAGTCCTCAACCACCGCAAAAACTGCACTCGGTCTCTCGATCGGTGCGCTCGGAGTGGAACTGCTGGGCGCCGGTGGAGGCGGTCTCCTCTCCGGATTGCTCGGCCGACCGCAGAGTGCGACCGTCACCGCGGAACTGCTGCCTATGATTATGGCGCTCATTCCGCTGCTTAACGGCCGGGGAATGTGCTGCAATGGCGGAGTCGTTTCTGCGCTCGAAGCAGAAGTCGCCCAGCTCAAAGCGGAAAAGTACACCGACCGCGCCAGCATCGAAGCCTTCAAAGAGGCCAGCGCTCTCGTCAGTAAAAATGACGACAAATACGCTGCCCGCTTTGAAAAGATTTTCGATGAACTGGTCGAGAACCGTGTCAAAGCCGCCCGTCAGGAAGAGCAGATCAAGTGCCTTGAACAGCGCTTGACCGCCAAAATCGAAGCCGGTGACAAAGAGCTGGCCAACGCCATCTTTGTCGAATCCGAACGCCGACTCAACGGCGACAACGGCATCCGGGACTGGACGTTGTGCAACTTCGTCCAATACAAGCGGGTCATCGACGCCAGTCAGATTTGCCCGCCCGTCCAGCTCGCCACCAGCGCCGGTGGTGCCAGCAACGCCCAGCCGACCAACGTCGTGGTCAGCGGAACCGTTACCACACAGGCCGCCGCCTGATGGACAAACAAAAAGCTCCCCGTTTCGGCGGGGAGCCTTTTTTATGCAGGTGATTAAATGAATACCTCCGATGCCTTGTACGAATACCTCAAATCCGAAGTCGTCCCGATGATTGCCCGAGATTCGGAATTTCTCGGCAGCATCATCAATGGTGCGCTCCGGACGGGCCGCCGGAAACTTGCGGAAAAACTGTCCGGCAGCGCCCTGCTCCAGATGACCGGAATCGTCGATGAAAACGGCGAAGTCAACGCCGATATGTTCCGGGAGTTTGCCGACGGAATGTTTGATGGAAAAGATTTCGTTCCGCTTTCGCTCGCCGAAATGGTCAAACTTATGACCGGCGTTGACTCCGACTCCGATCTGCTCAAGAGCCGATTGAAGCTCACGCGAGCAGACGCGGATAAGTTTCTTGAGCTGTTACAGCGGTGAGCGACTGAACCAGCCGCCGTACCGTTTCTTCCGGAAGCCGGTACGCCAGCTCTGCGAGTTGACGCCGGACGCCATCGGAACTCTCCCGCCCTGCAAAGGGTGAGGAGAGTTTTCTTATTTCCCGGTGCATATCTTCCATCGTGTCGTGGTCAGCGTACTTTTCTGTCATCGTCTCGTAAGCGTGGCCCAGCATCTTTTTGATGACGCTGGTGGGGATTCCCGCTTTCTTGGCCCGATAAGCGAAAACATGGCGCATGGAGTGGAGGTCTTTTACGGAAACGGCGCGTCGCCCGGGTATCTCTTTTGTGGTTTTTATCCCGAGGCTGTGCAGAAAACGGACGACCCGTTCCGAAACTTTGCTCCTCTGCTTCTCGTCGAGATAGATTTCGGCGTGTTCCGGAAAGATGTACTGCCCGGTTCGCGGTAAGCTGGACAGATACTCATAAAGCTGGGGCATTATCGGAAGCTCAATGTCCACTCCTGTCTTGCGCCGGTCTCTCCGGATAAAGGCTGTCGTCCAGTCAATCTCGCTCCACTCCAGCGTACAGATGTCGCCCTCCGTCATGCCGCTATTCGCGGCGACCAGAAAAAGCGGGTAGCAGAAATCGTCGTGCTGGATGCCTTCCCAAATGAGTTGGAGTTCATCATGGGTGAATATCTCGCGGTCAACAGGGGCGTTTGCGGGCAGTACGACGTCCTGCCACGGGTCGCCGACAACGCCCGCATCTTCGGACAGGCGGCGGAATACCCATCGGCAAACGCCGACGATCTCTTTGACAGTTTTCGGGGACAGCAGGTAGTTGCGGGTGTAGGAGATTTCCTTGACTTTTTTCCGTTTTTTGCCGACGGTGATGGTGTGGCGGACCTCTTTATTAAAACGCCCCTGCCGGACGAGGTACGAAACGTATGCTTCGCAATGACAGCGGCGAACCGCAGACAGGTCTTTGATGTCGGGGTATGTCGCTTCCATAAAAGAGGCAAAGTCGTTCCAGTAGGGCTTACGCATCTCGGCGTATTTTGATTTGGAAACGCGCTTCGTCGGTTTTGCTTCGGCAAGCGGCAGGGCTTCGGAGAGGGCGATTCGCCGTCCGCCGGTGAGTTCAAATTTGTAATTTTCGACCAGAGCGACGACGGATTTGTTCTGGCGGATTTCGCGCTCTTTTTCTTTCAAGTTGCACAAAAACTGCACAACGCGCTCTTTTTCGGCTTTTTCAAACTTCTCGGCTTCCTTTTTTGCGGCGGCGATTTCCTTGTTGGAAGGACTGCTCGAGAGGGTGACGGGGCAGCTCCCGGAATATTTTTCGCCCTCGATCTGGAAGCGATAGTGGAATTTTTTTCCGCGTAAGTAGACGCTCATGGTACTTTCCTCCTGTGAAATTACATGACATTACATGAACTTGATTGGGAGGACAATCGGGCTACTTCTCGCGTGAGTTGTACAAAAACTGCACAAATTGGTAGCGGGGGCTGGAATCGAACCAACGGCCTTCAGGTTATGAGCCACCGATTTTGAGCGAGAAATGCACTTTTGCGTACTCCCTTGACACGCTATAAATATACTTGGCATTACATGGTTTGTCAAGGGCAAGTTGTACAAAAACTGCACAAAATTTTTAGAGCAAAAGGCAAAGAACGAATATGGTAGTGGCGACGATCGCTAACGGCAAAACCACCGTCAGCACCAGCTCGACAACCACCGCGCTACTCAACTCTTTTTGCGACGTCTTTTTTGGTTCGGGCACTTTCACCTCACCATCTGCTTCGGGAGCATCTTCCCGGGCGTCGTTTGGTTCAGAGGAATCGTCCTTGCCGAGTAGACCGAAAAGAAACCACCCACCCACGAATATGATTCCCTTAATCAGCAGCGTCACCACCGATTTGTATAAGAACCTCTCCCAGTCTATTATAATCACAGCGACAAGGACCAGTATCGCAAGAATTTGAAGCGCCTTAACTATCTTACTTTTCACGTTGCATCTCCTCCCGTTTATGGTTTCTTACTAAAATACAGCCCGGCAGCGGTTTTGTCAAGGTACAAAAAAGCCGGGAGGTAAAAATCCCGGCGATTTTTTTTTATGCACTCTGGACGAAATTGTCCAAGTCGGCAAGGGCAAACAGCGTCGCGCCGTTTTTGCCGACCCCGACTTTGTGCGGCGGTTTCAGTCTGCCCTGCTTCACCATTCTCGTAAGTGTCGATTTGGACAAACCTGTGTACTTCACCGCTCCACTCCAATTGACGTAGCCGCCCCCCGCGGAAGCACCGCCCGGAGTGTACGATTCGCCGTAGGGCGTCAGCAGCGTATTGATCGTTTCGACGATATGTTGTGGAACTTTACTCATGCTTCGCCTCCCACATTTCTTTCGGGTACTTTTCGTCCGCCATCAGGCCTTGCATCAGATAGCGCATCTGGGGATGGGCTCCCGGCGAGGTACGCAGTTTCAGCATATCTTTCCATTGGGCGAAAGTTCCCGTCATTATCAATTCAGTTTTGGTCGAAAGCGGCAGAACATTTCTCGCTTCCTGCGGCGCACAGCCCGCTTCGATCATGGCGACGTACGACTTCTCTGCCGCTTCCATCGCGGCGAACCATACCGTATTATCCCCATAAGGAACCGGGCTGACGAAAGTCACGCCCTCTTTATAGTTGACGTACCGTGTACTCTCCTGACTGAAACTGAATACCCGGTGGCGCACCAGTTCGTTGGCAATCGCCCGGTCGCAGACGAACCGGACCGTCATATAATCGTCGGCGTTCTCGAACTCGGCGAAATCTGCCGCTTTCATTTCCGGGTAACTCAAGAGAGCGTCCCTTGCGTTGAGGCGGAGTTCTTCCCCGTTATCCCAGCTGCGATTGATAACGCCGAACGCCTCTTTGCGGAGATCGTGCATGAGGCGCCCTGTGATGGCGTCCCTGTAATCGCCGGTGATACGCAGCCGCGCGTGTTCCAGCACGCTGGTGTGGCCGGACGCAATGAGGCGCTCGACAAACTTCTCTGCGGAAGTTTCGGTGATCTTGTCCTCACTTTTATAGCAGACCCGGCCGCACAGCTCGATGCGTTTCAGCGGGTTGCTCTCGGTGATGATTTCAACGGATGGGAGGATAACATTCATTCTGCGTAGTCCTCCTTGCCAAGTTCGGTGACGCCGGAAAACGTACCGTCGGTTCTTTCCGGAGTGTAGAACCGGGGGGCATCGCACAGTCCGCGCTCTCCTTTGACCACTACCGCACCGTTGCGTTGGACCTCCTGATTGTGGATGATGACCATAATATTGAAGGCGGCCGCGGCGAGGTGATCTTCGTCAACTTTGCCCTGCGCGAACTGCATCAAATGGCGCATCGCCGATTCGTAGCAACGGGAGCTGGGAATACCCTTCGCCCAATTCCACTCGGCGTACTTGATCGCTCCTTTGCGGAGGTGCTCGCCCAGCCGCTCCATGAAGAAGGGACTGATAAGATCCGGCCGCGGCTTGTTGGCCGAGGTGTCCCGGACGGCTCCGGTTTCGTACTGCTGGCGTTCACCGCTGTCTTTGACGGCGAACCGGTCGGTGTCAATGATATTGCTCATAAATTAAATTCCTTCCTTTTCTTCCTGTTTGACGGCCTCGCCCGCAGCGAGCACCGCCGCCAGCGGATAAACTTTCATGCCGAGATACTGCGCAACGTGCAGCACCAAAACCGAACCGCGGCTGTTCTCCCACCCCGGCAGAACGACCACTCCGTCGATCGAGTTGTCACGAATCAGCATCTCAATATCTCTCGCCAAATACTGACGCCAGTTGTAATCTGCGTCCTGTGTCAGAACCGGCTCGGGGAGCTGGTGCGGGTTGATAACTTCAAACCCCAGCTCGCGCAGTTTGAAAGCGGCGTCCGCAAACGCCGCACGGTTGAAATCCGGGAGTCCGGTCATCGGCCCTGATAAATATATTTTGGTCATTGGTTTACATCCTCCACGGTAAGCATTGCCAGCGCGTCACTCGTTTTCAACGTCACCTGTAAGTAAGGGTAACGCTGTTGAGCGAAGGCTTTGAGTGCATTTTTTCTTTCCTTTTTGTCTTTGGGCAGGGCTCCCACTTTTTTCTGCCACGTTTGAGGAGTGACGAAACGGTAGGGAATCCCGAGGGAGGCAAGCACCCCCTGCAACGCTCCGAAGTTCTCTCCGAACGCGAAAGCCGCTGCGCTGCGATCGCTCGGCATAGCGTGGACCCTCTCGACCACACACTCCATGAACACACAAGGGAAATCAATGCAAATCCCACGGAGCGTGTCCACCAAGTCGCGGACCGTTTCCGGCATGGCGACGGCTTGGACTCCGCCCCTGCCCCTCCACGCAACGCCCCCGTTTTTTCCGGGGTCGATTGCGATAAACACTTCGATTCCATTTTTCATTTATCCTCCTTCGTTAATCCCATCACTATCGCCCATTGGTTGTCGCAGCCGCACGTCTTGCAGATGAACTTCCGGTGGTGGAGAGGGTGGCCGCACTCGAAGCAGCGGCCGAGTTGTCCCACTCCGCCCTGCGCCTTGTCAGTAAAGACGACCGGTCGCTCCTTCGGTTCTTTGGTAAAGAGAGAACGGCTGATCTTCCCCTTCTGGGTGATACGGGGTTCGCCGCGGACCGTCTTGTAGAACTTCCAGAAGCGCGAGGGGATGTAACCTATGCTGCGGATTTTTTCAGCACACTCGATTACCGTTAAAAGAAACTCGTCGGTCATTTCTTGTACCTCTTTCCCCGCCAGCCTTCGGCTTTGATGGGCAATCCTTCCGCCCACGCCGGAAGCGTACACATCAGTTTTTCAAACTCTTCGACCGAGCCGAAATCCTCCGGGACTTCCGCCACCAGTTCGTCGTGGACGTGGAATACGATTTCGTACCCCGCCGCTTCCACCGCGAACATTCCCGAAACGAGCAAGTCGCGGCTGCTCGCCTGAACCGCGTTTTCCGTCAGCAATCCGCCGTACAATTCAAGGTCGGTCCACTTGCGGGTCTCGGGGTTCACGCCGTCATAGACGACGGTCGGCAGAACATCGCCCCACACCTTCTTGCGATCTTCGATACGGGCGTTCGCATACCACAACAATCTGCCGGAAGGCAAACGCATTGCCAGCGCTCCCTTGCCGTTCACTTTGAACGCAACGCCGAGGTAGCTGAAAGCACGGCCCGGATTCTGAACGGCGAGCATACACGCCCGTTCGATCTCTTTCCACAGCTTCGTGGTTTTCGGGCGGGACGCCCGCCACTTCGTCACGATGTCCTGCGCCTTGTCGTCGCCAACGTGCACCCCATAGGAAATACCCATCTGCTGAAACGCCACTTTGCCGCCGTTGTAGCCGAGCGCCAGCTCTGCCACTTTGCCGATCTGACGCTCGCTCTTGCCGATGTCCTCGTAGCGTTTGCCGTAGATGGCGGAGGCGGACACCTTGTAGGGGTCTCTGCCGCTGCGGTACACCTCAAGTGCGGTTTCCTCACCGGCAAGCCACGCGAGCACTCGACCCTCGATACTGGAGTAGTCAGCGCAAACGAAGTCGTGGCCGGGCGCCGGAACGATCATCGGCCGGATGCAGGTGGATGCGGCAGCCATAGGGTCGCCGTACATCATTTTCACGCCGTCCAAATCGCCGCTTTCAAAGAGGCGGATGCAGGGTTCGACATCGCCGAAGTTTCCGCGGGGGAAGTTCTGCGGCTGAATGAGCCGTCCCGCCCATCTGCCGGTACCGGCGCCGTGGAACATCAGACATCCACGAATACGATCGTCGGCGCATTTCGCTTCGAGAAACTTCGTGTACTTCGCCGTGGAGCTTTTGGACAAACTTTTACGAATTTCCAAAATCCGCCGGGGAGTTTCCCCTGTGCCGACATCGGCAAGGGCTTTCTCCACGTCCGCTTTACGCAGTCCGTCCATCTGAACTCCGAGCGCCACGAGGTGCTGCAAGGTCGCGTCACGCTGGGTCGGAGATTCCAAACCGGTCATGGTCCGGAACTCTTTTTTCAGCGTTTCGGTGTGGACAGCGATGCTGTCGATGATCGCCTCACACGCCGGAGCGTCGACCCGCACACCACGGTCGTTCACCTCCAAGTCGAGCCGCCACAACTTCTGCTCGGAGGGCTTCAAATCGGGGATGGCGTTGGAGAGAGCTTCCTCCGCCCGGACGTCTTGCATACAGTACATTCCGAGACGGGCAAACTCCTCCGGAGTGCCTCGCCAATACAGCTTGTTTTCCCAATCGGGGTCGGTGAGCTTCTCCGCTTTCAGAGGTTTCCGGGGCTTGCAGAGCGACAGCATCAGGCGATATCCGTCGGTGTCCTTTTGCTGGAAAACTCCGGCAGCTTTGCACGCACCTTCAAGGTCGCGGGGCAGACCGTACGCCGCCGCTTTCGCCGCCGAGCAACGGAGTTTCGCGGTGTTGAACATCGAAAAGCCATAACGCGGCATGACGTACTTCCAGATGAAGTATTCAAACTGCGCATTGTGCGCTTCGATGATGTTGGCTTCATGCACCCATTGTCTCACGACGGCAGAGGGTACAAACTTCCCAATATCATACTCTTTCACCAAAGGGGCAAACTCCGGCGAATACCACAGGTAGGTCGGTTCCCCCTCGTGCTTCAGCGCGAGACAGATGACCTCCGTCGTCGGATGCTGAGCATACGCCGCCGCCCCAATTTTCTTGAGGTCGGCGGCGCTGCGGGTTTCAAAGTCAATCGTCAGCTTTTTCACTTCCTACGACCTTCACTTTGTAACCAAGAGCTTTGGAGATTTCGTCAACGGTCATCTCTTTGGCCGGGGCAGTCCGTTTCCAGATACGGTGTCTCTCGCTTCCACGGAGGATGTCGACAATGACAGCGGGAAAAAACCAATGGAGGTCCTCTTCCTTGTAAACAGCGTCAATGTCGGGGTCATCGGCTTGAAAAGAGACTGCATCCGATATGAACAAACTGCCAAAATCGAGGCTGCAACGGTACGCGACGACATCTTCTTTTCTCCCGACGACAACAAGATAGTAGTACCCCTTACTCGTTTGGATTATCATGCCGGGTTTCAGTTCGGGCATCATGCCTTCGATGGGGAACTCGCGGTCATACTGCTCGAAAACTTCGCGCTTGAAAGCGGCGTCGCCGCAGTTGATGCACGCAAGGCACCTGCTGCACGACCGACCCGACGCACCACAGGTGCCAAGATGCGCTGATACGAAACAACGGTTCCGTTTCAGCTGGTAGCCCTCACGAACACACTTACGGCCTTCCGGAGTGTCGACCAGCGGAGGAATCACAAAGCCTTTGAACATTTTTTCCATCATATTTTCTTTTTCCTTCTTAAATATCAGTTTTTCGTAGATCGCTCCTCTTGCGAGGAGCTTGTAGAGTGCCGGGAACCACATCAAAACGCCAGCGGGTCGTCGGCTTCGGCAGCAGGGGCACCGACCTTGCCATCGTCGAACATATCAATGTTGACGCCTCCGCCGATGCGTTTGCCGTCGCGGAGGAACTGCACCGCTTCCAGACTGAAACTCACACCGCGATTGCCCGCTTTGTCGTAAGCATAAGGAGCGACGAGAGCGCGGCAGTAGCATCCGGCGTAGACTTTATCGGCGTCAAGAATTTCAACGCGGTTCTGGTCAACGACTTTCGGAGCGAATTGGGTGCTGGCGCGGACGTAGACTGCGCCGTCAAAGATGGCACCCCACTCATCAACTTTGTCGTCGCCTTTGCCGAAGGGGTTGTTCGGGTTCTTGCAGCCGTTGGGGAACTTGGCGTCGAGGCACTCTTTGGCGGCGGCTTTCAGCGCAGAAAGATCGGTACCTTTGGGGAACACCATCGTGATCTGGTAACTGCTCTTGCCCTGATACTCGCGCATTTCAAAGAGGTTGGGGAAGGAGAGGATGAACTCGGGAGTCATTACAATTTTGCGGTCGTTTGCCATAATATATTTTCCTTTTTTTTCAGTCATTAAACATTTCGATTGCTTTATTGCGTTTGGCAGAGATGTCCGCTCTGCCGTCGGATTCGGAAACAACGGACACTTTGATCGTCTCATCACGGGTGACGAGCGGGTCGATCAGTTCGGCACGCTGTTTTTTATCGTAGCCGCGGGCGGTGAGCAACCGCTCGACCGGCGCAGGTCCGATAACATCTTGGGTGAAAAGTTCGTCGCCCAGAATCTCTTTCAAGGCGGTGATGACAGCGTCCTCACTCACCCAGCGGCGATTTCCTTTGACGGTTTTCTCCACCAGCTTGCGGCCGGGGACGTGGACTCCGCGGGCGAGCATTGCTTGCTCTTCGGCGGCAAGGCTCTTGCGCCAGCGGTCGAACTCCGGACCGTTGAAGAAGGCGGAGAGAAGCCCGACCCGTTCCGGAGCGAGCGCAGAAACTTCCGGCAGCGCGATCTCCGCCGGGGCTGCTTCGACCGGAGCGTCAAACATGGCGAGAACTTTGCTCTGCTTCAACGGGCAGAACGCCGCCGCTTCGCAGAAGGCACAATGTTCGCCCTCGCAGAAAGGAGCGTCAGGCTCCGCCGTTTTCGCCGCACCGGGACGCAGCACATCCATCGCCCACTCGTAGAGATGGTCAACGGTGATGGTCCAAGTGTCGAGCCAGTTTCCGCCATCCATCGAGTTCGGCTGGATGATGTTGATTTCGACGGCTTCAACGAGGTTGAGGTTCCGCTCACCGAGAGCGCCGAGCGCATAGTACATAAGCTGCGGATTGTCCTTTGCTTCCACGTTGACCCGGCCGTTCTTGTAGTCGTAGACGCGGAGGGTGCCGAAGAGATCGTCCGGAATCAGGCACGCATCGTTGCGGCCGAACATTCCGGGGTAGACCCATGAGAGATCGAAACTCTGTTCGACTTTCAGCGTGCCGCCGAAACGTTCCCGATCAAGCCGGATTTGGCCGACGTACACCGTCACGGCCGACACCATCGCATCGTCTACTTTCACCGGGAAGCCATCCTGCTCGAACTCCATTCCGAGGTAGTCAAGCGGCTCGGTGCCTTCAGTCAAACAGCGCTCACACAGTTCGTGAGCGACCGTCCCGGTGGCAGCGTAGATGGTGGCCCGGCGCTGCGTCAGCTCCTTGTAGAGTCTGACGCTGCCGGGGCACGCGAGCCAGCGGGCCGCTGAAGAAGCACCGATGTGAGAGTGGCCGGACATATCGCTCACAACGAAACTCCCTTGAGTTCGAGGAACTTGCGGACGACAGCACCGAATTTTCCTGCGGGAATGGCACCGAAGGTGCTGATGCCCTGACCGGCTTCGGCAAAAGCGGCGATGAGGTTCGCTTTGTCAGCGTCGCTGCGATCATAGTGCTGTTCGATGATGCCGCGGGCATCTTCCAATGAGAGGTTATCGGGGATGAAGGGCTTCTCTTCTGCCGGAACCGGGGCGTCAAAGGGGTCAACCACTTCGGCCGGAGCTTCTTCGACGACGGTCGGTTTGACAGTTTCCGCTTCCTCGACAGGAGCCGGAGGGATGACGGGTTTGTCAC
>JAEIGA010018144.1_pt1 | contig 10720 bp, 11 predicted proteins | sample 9270691 | NCBI WGS metagenome assembly JAEIGA01 (sample SAMN17057246, study PRJNA624740) | gut metagenome | biome: biome; isolation source: fecal sample | host: Bos grunniens | place: China: Xizang | collected 2019 | reverse complement strand
ACTTCGCCGTATGCGTACAGGCTGGTATTTGGGTGATATCAAAAAGAAACGTTTTGAACCATCGGGATTTTTTGCACGTGGTCTTTCACCGGAAGAATGTGATCACTGGATTGATCTTGAACTGGATGATCCGCGTGTAATTAAATATTTAAAATGTGAAACATTGGAAGTTCCAACGGATCTTAAAAATGGCTGGTACATTGTCGGTGTATGCGGTCATTCCCTCGGCTGGGGTAAAGTATCCGGAGGAACATTAAAGAATAAATATCCATCCGGTTGGCGTTGGATGTAGGAGAATGACATTGAGATTAGATAAGTTTTTGACAGAAATGGGCATTGGAAGCCGCAGTGAAGTAAAACAGGGAATTAAAAAAGGTTTTGCAAAAGTCAATGGTGAAGTGGCAAAAAAGCCTGAAGTAAAAGTGGATGCGTCAGATGAAGTGACTTGGAAAGGCACACCGGTTGTATATGTGGAATATGAATATATCATGCTCAATAAACCGCAAGGTGTTGTTTCTGCTACCGAAGATTCACACGATCGTACAGTGGTTGATTTGTTGAAAGACACAATTAGAAATGATCTTTTTCCGGTTGGCCGCTTAGATAAAGATACGGAAGGTTTATTGTTAATGACCAATGATGGTGCACTTGCACACCGTTTGCTTTCTCCAAAACGTCATGTGGCTAAAGTATACTATGCGAAAGTGGATGGTGTCATGACCGAGGAGGATGTTCGTACATTTGCAGAAGGATTTCATGTGGATGATGAACTGGAGGCTTTGCCGGCAGAACTTAAGATTTTAAATACTACCCAGGACTCCTGTGAAATTGAACTTAAAATTTATGAGGGCAAGTTTCATCAGGTCAAACGAATGGTGCATGCTGTAGGAAAAGAAGTTGTATTTTTAAAACGTTTATCTATGGGAAGCTTGATTCTTGATAAAGACTTGAAACCGGGTGAATATCGTCCGTTAACCGATGCTGAATTGGAGGCTCTTAATGTTTAAAAATGTAAAGGCAGTGTTATTTGATTTGGATGGCACATTGGTGGACTCGATGTCCATGTGGAAGGAAATCGATGTGGACTATTTGAAAAAGTTTGATCTTCCTGTGCCGGAAACTTTACAACAGGATATTGAAGGACTCAGTATGTATCAGACAGCTGTGTATTTTAAAGAAACCTTTGGAATCCCGGATGATCTGGACACGATTCAAAATACATGGAATGCCATGGCATATGATAAATATACGAATGAAGTTCCGTTAAAACCCTTTGTTCGTGCTTTTTTAGAATTATTAAAATCAAAACATATCCCATGCGGTATTGCCACAAGCAATTCGCGCGTACTGACAGAAGCTATTTTAAAAAGTCATGGGATTTATGATTGCTTTTCAGTTATGGTCACCGGTGATGAAATAAAAAATGGCAAACCGGAGCCGGATGTTTATCTGACGGCAGCTAAAAAACTTGGTGTTGATCCGAAAGATTGTTTGGTGTTTGAAGACATTCCGGTAGGAATCATGGCAGGGAAAAACGCAGGGATGACGGTTTATGCCGTAGAAGATATTTATTCCATGAAAGATATTGAAGAAAAGAAACGTTTAGCAGATTTTTATATAAAAAGTTATGAGGAACTATTATGATAAGAGATTTTTTACCGATCAGTAAAGCAGATATGGAAGCGAGAGGCTGGGATGATGTAGACTTTGTCTATGTTATTGCGGATGCCTATGTGGATCATCCATCATTTGGTCATGCGATTATCAGCCGTATCCTTGAAGCGAATAATTACCGTGTAGGGATCATTTCCCAGCCGGATTGGAAAAATAAAAAAAGTATTGATGTTTTTGGAAAGCCTCGTTTGGGATTTTTAATTTCCGGAGGAAATATGGATTCCATGGTAAACCACTATACGGTTTCGAAAAAACGTCGTCATAACGATGCGTTTACACCGGGTGGTGTTTATGGCAAACGTCCGGATTATGCTACGAAAGTTTACGGTAATCTCATTCGACAGACATATAAAGATGTACCGATCATTATTGGTGGAATTGAGGCCAGTCTTCGCCGTTTGGGACATTATGATTACTGGAGCGATTCCATGAAACGTTCCATTTTATTAGATTCCGGAGCTGATTTATTGCTTTACGGTATGGGCGAACGTTCCATCGTTGAGATGGCAGATGCATTAAACAGCGGTATGGATATTCAGGATGTCACTTTCATTGAAGGTTCTGTTTTTAAAACAAAATCCTTAGATTCTGTCTATGACGCGATTATGCTTCCATCATTCCAGGAGATTACAGAGAATAAACGCAAATATGCAGAAAGTTTTTATATTCAGTATACGAATACAGATCCATTCAGCGGTCAGCGTATGGTTGAAAAGTATGGAGATAATCTTTATGTTGTACAAAATCCTGCTGCGAAACCATTATCACAGACTGAGATGGACCGTGTGTACGGATTAAATTATATGAGAACCTATCATCCGTCTTACGAAGCGGCAGGCGGTGTTCCTGCGATTACGGAAGTAAAATTCAGCTTAGTAAGCAACAGAGGCTGTTTTGGCGGATGCAGTTTCTGTGCGTTAACCTTCCATCAGGGAAGAATCATTCAGACACGAAGTCATGAGTCCATTGTGAATGAAGCGAAATCATTTACATGGGATCCGGATTTTAAAGGCTATATTCACGATGTTGGAGGTCCAACAGCAAACTTCAGACATCCTGCATGTGCAAAACAGCTTGAAAAAGGTGCTTGTAAAAACAAACAGTGTCTGTTCCCTGAACCATGTAAGAACTTAAATGTGGATCATAATGATTATTTACATTTGCTTCGAAAACTTCGCGCAATTCCGGGAATTAAAAAAGTATTTATTCGATCCGGCATTCGATTTGATTACGTGAATGCAGACCGCGATGATACATTTTTACGCGAATTGTGTGAACATCATGTCAGCGGACAGTTAAAGGTAGCACCGGAACATGTGGCAGATCCTGTATTAAAACGTATGGGTAAACCTGGCAATCGTGTATATCGCAAGTTTGTTCAGGATTATAAAGCCATGAATGCGAAGCTTGGAAAAGAACAGTATCTTGTTCCGTATCTGATGTCTTCCCATCCGGGGTCTACGATGAAGGAAGCCATTGCATTGGCAGAATATCTGAGAGATTTAGGTTACATGCCGGAACAGGTTCAGGATTTCTATCCAACACCTTCAACGTTATCGACATGTATGTATTACACCGGGCTTGATCCACGTACTATGGAGCCGGTATATGTTCCGAAGGATCCTCATGAAAAGGCAATGCAAAGAGCGCTCATTCAGTATCGAAATCCAAAGAATTACGAATTGGTTCGCGAAGCGCTTGAAAAGGCACATCGCACAGACCTGATCGGTTTTGATAAGAAATGCCTCATTCGTCCAAAACGCGGTGAGCATGTCAAAAAAGAAGAACCAAAGCCAACGAAAAAGAAAACCATTCGTAATGTACATAAGAAGAAAAAGAAATAAGGTGAAATCATGGATAATAAAAAAATGGCCATTGGAACCTATGGTTATATTGATGAACTGAAGAAAAAAAGCAAAAGCAATATGATTGTCTATTTTGTGTTTGCTGTTGGTTTGCTTGCAGCATCTTTCCTGATCATGAAGACATTGTTAAGTGCATTTACAGTAGGTGCCATAGCAATGATTATTCCTGCTTTTCAGGGATTTAAACAGCATATGTATATCAGCGGTTTTTCTAATTGTCCGGAACACGAATATAAAAAAATTTCGGATCTTGTGACAGGAAAACTTTACATAGTGTTGTTGTCAGATCTTGTGCTTACAGGATCATCCGGAGACATGATGTTGAATATGGCTGTAATTTATAATAATAATATTTACGGCTATGCGCCGGAACAAAAAACAAGTGTTGATCAGATCGAAGCTTTGCTTGCACAGATTTTGGAAGAAGCACAGATTTCAACAAAGAAACCGGTGGTTCATACCGATTTCCAGGAATTTGAAGACATGATCATGCTTCTTGCAGCCAACGAACCATCCGTACAGCAGGATGTTGGACGCATTTATCATCAGATTGAATCTTATTGTTTATAATAGAGGAAGTTATGCAGAAATTTATTGTTACACCAAATGAAGCAGGGCAGAGATTAGATAAATTGCTCGGAAAGTATTTGAATCTTGCACCAAAAAGTTTTATTTATAAAATGCTTCGTAAGAAAAATATTACGTTGAATAGCAAAAAATGTGACGGTTCTGAAAAAACTGCCGTAGGTGATGAAGTGACTTTATGGCTTGCGGATGAAACGATTGAAAAGTTTCGTGAAAAAAAGAAGGCTGAGCATGTCGCATGGCATTTCAAAGTGGTTTATGAGGACGAGCATATTTTGGCAATTAATAAACCGACGGGGATTTTGTCTCAGAAAGCAAAGCCGGAAGATATCTCTGTGAATGAAGAAGCCATTAGTTATTTAATGGATCAAGGGGTTATCGATGATCAGAAACTGGAAGTGTTTAAACCTTCAGTCTGTCATCGTCTTGACCGTAATACAAGCGGGCTTTTAATCGTCGGAAAGAGTCTTTATGGCTTACAGCATATGTCAGATATTTTAAAAGAGCGTACCGCACAAAAATATTATCTGTGTTTAGCTGAAGGCATTATTCAAAAACCACAGCATATTTTCGGATATCTTGCAAAAGATGAGAAGACAAATCAGGTATATATTTCCAAAGACCATGTGGAAGGAAGCCAGCCGATTGAGACAAAATATGAGCCATTAGGTAATAATGGATACCAGACATTATTAAAAGTAGAACTGATCACAGGCCGTACACATCAGATTCGTGCCCACCTTGCTTCGGTTGGACACAGTATTGTTGGTGACGGCAAATACGGTTCCGAAAAAGTGAATGATTGGTTCCGTAAAAACTATCGTTTAAAACATCAGTTATTACATTCATGGCGTATGGAGTTTGAAGATTATAAAATTACAGCTCCGATCTGGCCGGAATTTGAAAAGATACTTAAGGGGGAACATCTGTGGTCGATTTACGAAGACTTGCAGAAGAACTAAATATTCATGAGATTTCCGTATGTCATGCGGGACGTTTTGATGACGTAGAAGCCATTCTTTTAAAAGATGAGCAGCTCGGCATTACGCCGCCGTTTGTAACTAAGGAGATTGAAAAAAGAGTTGAACCCAGAGAAACTATGAAAGATGCAGCAAGTTTTATTGTTGTTCTTGAACACTATCATGTAAATTCATACCCAAAACGTGAAGGGCGATATGGCAATATATCGCCTGCTGCATGTGGTGAAGATTATCATCGGATTTTACGCCGTAAATTAAACGCATTGGTCGAATGCTTAAAGTCTGAAGATCCGAAATCAGATTATCTGTTATATGTTGATGATTCACCATTTTCTGAAAAACATGTAGCCATGCGTTCCGGTTTGGGCAAAATTTTAAAAAACGGTCTGTTTTATTCACGTAAAGCCGGTTCGAGATGCAATATTGGCATTATATTAACCAATAAACCGTTAGAATGTTTTAAGGTTCCGGAGATTAAAGATGACAATTTGGTTTTCGCGCCATGTTTGCATTGTAAAGCTTGTCTGACATTGTGTCCGAGCGGAGCTTTATCTGCATTTGGTTTGAATAGCTATCAATGTGTATCTTATCTGACCCAGAAAAAGGAAGAACTTACCCAGGATGAAGAGATTGCTATGGGACACCAGATTTATGGCTGCGATGTTTGTCAGAAAGTTTGTCCGATCAATGGGGTGATTGGAGAAACGTTTGAGACAGGCATGGAAGTTTCCTTAGACGAATTACTGTCTATGAGTAATAAAGAATTTAAAATACAGTTTCAGCATACGGCTGCAGGATGGCGAGGCAAGAAACAGTTCGTAAAAAATGCAGAAATTGCATTAAAGAATATGGAGAGATTGGATGGGAACATGGAATTCCAGAGGACTTCGAGGCTCTGAACTTGAGGAAATCGTTAATTTAACCAATGAAAAATATAGAGAAAAACATTTGGCTTTGATTCAGAAGATTCCAACGCCAATCAAACCAATAACGATCGATAAAGCAACACGTCACATTACGCTTGCCTATTTTGATCAGAGAAGTACCGTCGATTACATTGGCGCAGTGCAGGGCATTCCCGTATGTTTTGATGCAAAAGAATGTCATTCGAAAACATTTCCGATTCAAAACGTGCATGAACATCAGGTTTTGTTTATGCAGGATTTTGAAGATCAGGGCGGTATTTCTTTTTTGTTAATTCATTTTTCCGGGGAACACAGATATTTTTATCTGCCCTTCAGACAATTAGTTGAATTTTGGAATCGTTCAAAAACCGGTCATGCAAAGAGTTTTCGAATGGATGAATTGGATGAGCAATTTGAGGTTTTTCCACAAGGATACTTTTTGAATTATCTGCCGGCGATCCAGAAGGATTTAGACCAGAGAACTTGACAAAGCATAGGGAAATGTTATAATTAAGATAATTTTACCTTTAATAGATTAGTATGATAAAGTATTAAAGTTTTTGAATGGAGAACAGACATGAAAGAAAGACGTATACATACACCGGAAGGTGTTCGAGATATCTATGGAATTGAATGTGTTCGTAAAAATCTTCTTTCAGAACGTATGAAAAACGTTTTGAATTCTTATGGTTATAGAGATATTCAGACTCCAACATTTGAATTTTTTGAAATCTTTAATCAGGACAAGGGATCTTTACCTGCGAATCAGATGTATAAGTTCTTTGATCGTGAAGGGAATACATTGGTTCTTCGTCCGGATATTACACCGTCCATTGCGCGTGCTGTAAGTAAATATTTTAATGAAGAAACATTTTCCATGCGTTTTTCTTATGTAGGGAATGTGTTTATTAATAATTCAAGTCTTCAGGGACGTATGAAAGAATCCACACAGATGGGTGCCGAACTGGTTGGAGATGATACGGTGGATGCGGATGCTGAGATGATCGCACTTGCCATTCATATGCTTTTGGCGGCAGGTCTTAAAGAATTCCAGATTGATGTTGGTCATGTTGGATTTTTTAAAGGACTTATTAAAGAAAGCGGTATGGATGAAGACTGTGCTCAGGAGATTCGAGAATTAATTGAGAATAAAAACTTTTTTGCAGTAGAAGCATTAACCGATAATCCGGCATTGATTCAGCTTCCAAGACTTTTTGGCTCCAAGGAGATTTTAGAAGAAGCGAAGTTGTTAACCTCGAATGAAGAATCCTTAGAAGCTATTGCACGTTTGGAACGTTTGTATGAAATTATCGAAGGTTACGGACTTGAAAGATATGTGACATTTGACCTTGGCATGCTTTCACAGTATGAGTATTATACCGGTGTTATTTTCAGAGGCTATACCTATGGCACAGGCGATGCAGTTGTAAAAGGCGGTCGTTATGACCTTTTACTTCAGAAATTTGGCAAAGATGCAGCTTCAGTTGGTCTCGTTGTTGTTATCGATGAATTATTGATTGCCATGGGACGTCAGAAACTTTTAATGGATGAAGGCGAAGCGATGATCATGGTGCTTTATGACGGAGAACGTTTGAGTGATGCGCTGAAAAAGACGACAGCACTTCGTGAAAAAGGCTCCCATGTTCAAATGAATCGAAAAAAAGCAGAGAAGGATCTTCAGGACTATATTGAATATGCTAAACGCTTTGCCATTGAAACCATTTATTATTTTGAAGAAAATGGCGATGTAAAATTCTGGGAGGTGAATCCATGAGATACTTAACATTTGCTTTGGCAAAGGGACGCCTGGCTAAGAAGACATTATCATATCTTGAAAAGATGGGTATCGAAATGGAAGAGATGAAAGACCCGGATACTCGAAAACTCATTTTTGTAAATGAAGAGTTAAAGATAAAGATGTTTTTATCCAAAGCTTCCGACGTTCCAACCTATATTGAATACGGAGCTGCAGATATTGGTGTTGTTGGTAAAGATACAATCCTTGAAGAAGGAAGAAAATTATACGAAGTCATGGACCTTGGTTTCGGAAAATGTACGATGTGTGTATGCGGACCGGAAAGTGCACGTGAATTACTGAAACACCAGCAATTAATTCGTGTTGCTTCCAAGTATCCGAATATTGCCAAAGACTATTTTTACAATAAAAAACACCAGACAGTTGAAGTTATCAAGCTTCATGGTTCCGTAGAACTTGCACCGATTGTTGGTTTGGCAGAAGTTATTGTAGATATTGTTGAAACAGGAACAACGTTAAAAGAGAACGGACTTATGGTTTTGGAAGAAATCTGTCCGTTATCCGCAAGAGTTGTTGTGAATCAGGTAAGCATGAAAATGGAAAATGAACGTATTACATCACTCTTAAATGATCTTAAGAAAGTTCTTTAAGAAGTGTGTTTTGATAGATTCTGAGAAAGGACCCAGTGGTTGATATGAGAAAAGTAAAATTGACAAAAGATACTGTGAATGGTCTTTTAGATAATTTGTTGAAAAGAAGTCCAAACAATTATGGACAGTATGTAGATGCCGTTAATGAAATTGTAGAATCCGTTCGTAAAGAAGGTGATGCTGCAGTCTTTGGATATACGGAAAAGTTTGATGGAGCTAAAATCAATAAAGACAACATACGTGTAACTCAGGAAGAGATTGATGAAGCGTATGCATTGGTATCTCCGGATGTTCTTGAAGTTATTCGTAAAGCGATTGTGAATATCCGAACATACCATGAAAAACAGAGACAGTACAGCTGGTTTGATTCCCAGCCTAACGGCACCATTCTTGGTCAGAAAGTAACACCGCTGACGCGTGTTGGTGTGTATGTACCTGGAGGCAAGGCTGCTTATCCATCCTCTGTTCTTATGAATATTATGCCTGCAAAAGTAGCCGGTGTTGAACAGATTGTTATGGTTACACCGCCGGGAAAAGACGGAAAAGTGAATCCGGGAACATTGGTTGCGGCTAAAGAAGCCGGTGCGGACGTTGTTTATAAAGTAGGCGGTGCTCAGGCAGTAGCAGCTTTGGCTTTCGGTACAGAATCCATTCCGAAGGTAGACAAGATTGTCGGCCCTGGCAATATTTTTGTTGCTCTTGCAAAAAAAGCCGTTTATGGCTATGTAAGTATTGATTCTATTGCAGGACCAAGTGAGATTTTAGTGATTGCTGATGAGACAGCAAATCCAAGATTTGTCGCAGCGGATCTTTTATCCCAGGCTGAACATGATGAACTTGCATCAGCCATTCTCGTTACAACAAGTGAAGCGCTTGCAGATCAGGTTTCTGAAGAAGTGGATCGATTTGTTGCTGAACTTTCGAGAAAAGAAATTTTAGAAAAATCTCTTGAAAATTACGGATATATTCTGATTGCTGAGAATTTAGATCAGGCTGTTGATATTGCTAATGAAATTGCATCCGAACATTTGGAAATTGTTACAAAGAATCCGTTTGAGGTTATGACACAGATTAAAAATGCCGGTGCCATTTTCCTTGGAGAATATAGTTCAGAACCATTAGGTGATTATTTTGCAGGACCTAATCATGTACTTCCAACCAACGGAACAGCAAAATTTTTCTCACCATTGAGTGTGGATGACTTTATTAAGAAATCAAGCATTATTTATTATTCCAGACAGGCCCTTGAACCTGTGAAAGATGATATTATTAAATTTGCCGAGTCTGAATTTTTAACAGCACATGCAAATTCCATTAAAGTTCGATTTGAAAAATAATCGTTCGACAAGGAGGAGTAACTTATGAGTTTACGTATAGCAGAAGTTTCAAGAAAGACCAGCGAAACAGATATTAAGATTCGATTGAACCTTGATGGATCGGGTCAGGCAAATGTTCATACAGGGATTGGTTTTTTTGACCATATGCTGAATAGTTTTGCACGTCACGGCTTATTTGATCTTGAAGTGAATGTGGATGGGGATCTTGATGTGGATTGTCATCACACTATTGAAGATACAGGCATTGTTTTAGGTGAAGCCATTAAACAGGCTGTCGGTGATAAAAAAGGTATAAAACGTTTTGGATATTTTATTCTTCCGATGGACGAATCTTTAGTTCTCGCAAGTTTGGATCTTTCCGGAAGACCTTATTTAAATTATCAGGTTCCATTAACGGTTGAACGTGTTGGGCAGATGGATACAGAGATGGTCAAAGAATTTTTCTACGCGATATCGTACAGCTGTGGAATGAATCTTCATTTAAAATTATTGGATGGATCGAATAACCATCATATCATTGAAGCTGCATTTAAAGCGTTTGCTAAAGCGCTTGATGAAGCGGTTTCTTATGACTCCAGAATTCAGGATGTGCTTTCTACAAAAGGAAGTCTTTAAGCTGGAATAAATGAGGTAGTAACTATGGAAAATAAACAGATTATAGGTATGATCCGTATGAGTGAAGCCGATGCCTCCGGTCAGGCATTTGTTCATATGGATAATTCAGGTGCGGATGCGGTGTATCTGATAGATGATCTTTGTCCGCCGGATGAGGAACGTGTCATCAAGTTAATAAAAACCGTAAATGCCAAATCCGATCTTCCGGTATTTGTTAAACGTGATTATAAACGACTGGAAGATGTTAAGAAAATTATTTATGCGGGCAATACGCGTGTTGTTATGGATGCTGTATTGGATGAAGATTTTTCATTAATGAAAGAAGCATCCGAACGTTTTGGAAAAGACAATGT
>JAEIGA010018143.1_pt1 | contig 10721 bp, 7 predicted proteins | sample 9270691 | NCBI WGS metagenome assembly JAEIGA01 (sample SAMN17057246, study PRJNA624740) | gut metagenome | biome: biome; isolation source: fecal sample | host: Bos grunniens | place: China: Xizang | collected 2019 | reverse complement strand
TACCCCTTGGAGTCCTCATTATGAATCCCTCCTTTATAAGGAAAGGCTCATAAACTTCTTCAAGGGTACCCTGATCCTCCCCTACTGCCGTAGCTATGGTATTTGCACCGACAGGACCTCCCTTGAACTTGGTTATGATGGTCTTCAGGATCTTGTTGTCGATGGCGTCCAATCCCCTCTTGTCTATATTGAGCGCATCAAGGGCATAACGCGCGATTTTAAGGTCGATATTTCCGCTTCCCATCACTTGGGCGAAGTCACGCACCCTTCGCAGCAGGGAATTCGCTATACGAGGCGTTCCGCGGCTTCTGAGAGCGATCTCATAGGCGGCATCCTGATCTATTCCTACCTTTAATATATTAGCACTTCGTTTTACTATATTTACCAGGGTCAAGGTATCATAATACTCCATCGCGCATGTGATGCCGAAACGCGCCCTCAACGGTGACGTCAGCAGACCGCTGCGGGTCGTGGCGCCTACGAGAGTGAACGGATTGAGAGAAATGCGTACGGAACGTGCTCCAGGACCTTTATCTATCATGATGTCAATGACAAAATCCTCCATAGCGGAATACAGATACTCCTCTACTACAGGAGACAGTCTGTGGATCTCGTCGATGAACAGCACATCACCTTCTTCCAGAGATGTCAAAAGACCAGCCAGATCACCAGGCTTATCCAGAATAGGACCGGAAGTGACCTTCATATTGACCCCGAGTTCATTTGCAATTATATGTGCAAGCGTAGTCTTGCCAAGACCAGGAGGACCATGAAACAGACAATGGTCCAGAGACTCCCCTCTCATCTTTGCGGCCGCCACGAAAATCTTCAGGTTCGCTACAATCTTGTCTTGTCCCGTGAAGTCTTCAAGTTCCTGCGGACGTATAATTCCATCGAAATCTTTATCTTTGCCCTCGTTGATATTATGCGGGTCGAAATCAGTCGCCATGATCAAACAAAATAATTATATACAAATATAGATATATTTATTTAAAAATTGATGATGATTATTTCATTGTTAATATGTTGATAAATCAAAAATATAATTGATTACCAAGTTGTTATATAGTGTATATGTTGTTGATAAGGCTGATATGAAGTTCTTGGAAAAATGTTGATTGAAAATTTTGAAGTTTGATTATTCTCCCGTTATATACGGAAAATCATGAATTTCGAATTTAGTTTTCATATGTTTTCAACCGGGTTATGAACAGGTTATCAACAGAAAAACGGGCAAAATGTTAATAAGTTCCAAATCCATAAATTCACTTGCAGAAAAGATAGATGTTTCTTCTGAAGTATTCTGCAGCGGACTCTTTCTTTCGGCCAGATGGTTTGCCGTTTCTCAGCTTGACAGAGATGGTATTCATCTTATAATCATGCCGGACAGGGAGTCTGCGGAATATTGTTCTGTGGATCTTTATAATCTGACTGAAGGGGATAAGGTGTTCTTTCTTCCGGATTCCGGAAAAAATCTGGAAAGGAGTAATTATAAGTCTTCACTTGGAGTGCAGAGAACCTCTGCCATAGGAAAGATACTTGAATTCAAGGATGGTCAGCTTTATATAGTTACCTATCCTTCTGCTCTTGAGGAAGGAATACCTTCTGCGGAGAAGATAAGAGACTCTCTTTTGATGCTGTCTGTAGGTGACGAAATAAGTCATGAGACGATTGTGGAGACTCTTTTTGAGAGTGGGTTCCAGAGGGTGGACTTTGTGGCTGAGCCTGGACAGTTTGCTATAAGGGGAGCCATAGTGGATATATTTTCATATTCGTATAACGATCCCTTCCGTGTCTCATTCTTTGGAGATGAGATAGATTCCATAAACATATTTGACTGTAATACGCAGTTGTCCAAGGAAAAGGTGGTGAAGGCGGAGATATATCCGGATATAGTTGCTTCGGAAGATGATGGGCAGGTGAGTATAATGGATATTCTTCCGGATGATACGCTTTTATGGCTGGATTCGTCAGATATGTACAGGAACAAGGAGTTCTGGCCGCTTCTCGAAAAGTTCAGCAAGGTATACATGGAACTTCCTCTTTCCCGTCAGAATGAGGATGCTGTAAAATTCAGCATAGCTCCCCAGCCTGTATTCAACAAGAATTTCGAACTTCTTACCGAAGACATCAGGAAACGTATGGATGAGGGGTATAGGGTACGTATATATGGAGAGAAGCAATCTCAGCTTGAAAGGCTCAGGTCCATTCTTTCTCAGAACGGAGGAATAATGCCTGAATTCATTTCAGGATGCAATATCCATAACGGCTTTATCGATCATGAGAACAAGGTCTGCTGCTATAGTGACCATGAGATATTTGACCGTTTCCACCGTGTCAGTCTCAGAAGAACCGTGGATAAGAGTGAGCAGTTGACTATCAATGATCTGACCTCATTTTCAATAGGTGATTACATCGTGCATATTGACTATGGTGTAGGTGTGTTCGGCGGTCTTGTAAGAATGAAGGATGACAAGGGGCGCATGCACGAGGTGGTCAAGCTCACTTACAAGGATAATGATGTCGTATTTGTGTCGGTACACTCCCTTCATAAGATATCAAGGTATAAGTCAAAGGATTCTGAGCCTCCCAAGATACATAAGCTTGGATCGAAGGTGTGGCAGAACCTGAAGTCCAGCACAAAGTCCAAGGTCAAGGATATAGCCAAGGATCTTATCCAGCTTTATGCAAAGAGAAAAGCTGCAAGGGGATTTGCATTTTCAGCTGATACATATCTTCAGCAGGAGCTTGAATCTTCATTCATGTACGAGGACACTCCTGATCAGGAGAAGGCGGTACAGGCTGTCAAGAGGGATATGGAGGATACATGTCCTATGGATAGACTTGTGTGCGGTGATGTGGGATTTGGAAAAACGGAGGTGGCTGTAAGAGCGGCCTTCAAGGCTGTTGCCGACAGCAAGCAGGTGGTTGTGCTTGTTCCGACAACCATTCTGGCTCTTCAGCATTACAAGACATTCCAGTCACGTCTGAAGGACCTTCCTTGCAATATTGATTATGTGAGTCGTCTCAGGACTTCCAAAGAGATTTCCGACATTCAGAAGAGGCTTAAGTCAGGTACTCTTGATATAGTTATCGGTACTCATAAACTTATAAGCAAGGGATTTGAATTCAAAGATTTAGGTTTGCTCATAATTGACGAGGAACAGAAATTCGGCGTAAGTGCAAAGGAGAAGCTTCGTCAGCTCAAGGCTTCAGTGGATACTCTGACCCTTACGGCGACTCCTATTCCGAGAACTCTGCAGTTCTCTCTTCTTGGTGCCCGAGACCTTTCCATCATTAATACACCTCCGCCTAACAGAATTCCGGTACAGACCGAAATCATGCTTTTCGATCATGATGAGATAAAGAAGATCATAAACTATGAGCTCGGCAGAGGAGGACAGTTGTTCTTTGTTCACAACAGGGTAGAGGAACTTTTGGCTGTGGAGGATATTCTGCACAGACTTGTACCTGACATGAAGATATGTGTGGCTCATGGTCAGATGGAAGCCAAGGTGCTTGAGAACAAGATACTTGACTTTATGGCAGGTGATTATGATATGCTTCTTTGTACCACCATAGTCGAGAACGGACTTGATGTGCCGAATGCCAACACCATCATAATCAACCAGGCTCAGAATATAGGTCTTAGTGATCTTCATCAGCTGCGTGGTCGTGTCGGACGCTCGAACAGACGTGCATTCTGTTATCTTATAGTGCCTCCGCTCCTGTCTATAACAGAAGAGGCGCGCAGACGTCTTAAGGCAATAGAATCATTCTCGGATCTTGGAAGTGGCTTCAATATAGCAATGCAGGATCTTGATATCCGCGGTGCAGGAAATCTTCTTGGTGCCGAACAGAGCGGATTCATAACCGATATGGGATTTGAGACCTATCAGAAGATCCTTGCTGAGGCTATGGAGGAATTGGGAGTTGAGACTGGTATAGTCACAAGAAACTCCAATGACAACTATATTGTCGATTGTACGATAGAGACCGATCAGCTTGCTCTTATTCCTGACAGCTACATAGATCTGACTGCGGAAAAGATCAGGATATACAAGGAACTTGATTCCATATCCAACGAAAAGGATCTTGAAATAATGAGGGGAAAGCTTACTGACCGTTTCGGAAAGATTCCGGTAGAACTCGAAAGGCTTTTTGATATAGTAAGGATCAGACAGCTTGGAGTCAAGCTTGGATTTGAGAAGATCATCATCAAGAACGGGGTTCTCATTGCATTCTTCATATTGAACCCATTGTCTCAGTACTATAAGTCAGAAAGATTTTCAAAGGTGCTGGAGAATGTAAGCATGCATCCTCATCTTTTTGAAATAAAGCAGCCTGACAACAGACTGAGGATTGTGGTGAGAAATGTCGATTCCATTTCAAAGGCATATAACATACTGAAGAAATTATAGATATGGCTACTCTTTTGGTAGATATAGGAAACACGGCTCTGAAAGCGGCATGGGCGGACGGAGTTACCCTTGGCAAGACTTTCCGTTATCAAGGGGAAAGAATGTTGGAATATATAATTTCCCTCGCATCTGAAGTGCGTCCCGAACTCATGGTTATCAGCAGTTCGAGACATTTTTCCGTGCAGCAGATAAAGAGGCTTGAAGAAATCTGCGACAGACTGCTGGTTCTTGATGGTAAGATATTAAGTGACAGATATGACGTACCTTCATATCTGACTGCCGACAGAGCAGCTTCCATTATCGCTTCAAGATATCTTTTTAAAGGGCGTCCATGTACGATATTTGATTTTGGAACAACCCTTACCATAGATTTTCTTGACAAGGATGGAAAATTTGAAGGCGGATGCATATCTCCTGGCTGCAGAACAAGATTCAAATCCATAAACAGATATTCCAGACATCTTCCTTTACTTTCAGCCCCTGAGACAAATGTCAGTATGGGAAATGATATTGTATCTTCAATATATTCAGGTGTTATATCGGGCATAATGTTTGAAGTTGACGGGTACGTTTCGGCTCATCCTGAAAATATTTGCGTTTTTACGGGTGGTGATGCAATTTATTTTGCAAAACGAAGGAAAAACTCCATCTTTGTAGTTTGTAACCTTGTACTTATGGGTTTAGCTTTAATAGCTTTAGAATATGATTAGAAAGATTGAAAAGATATTTTTATTGTCGTTGTTTCTCATCATCTGTTCCGTTGCGACAGCGCAGGATGGTACATATGGTGCATATTCTCCATATTCTATATTTGGAATCGGAGATATCTCAAAGGAAGGAACCGCGTACAACAAGAGTATGGGAGGTGTTGGAATCGCTTCAAGGAACAACAGATTCATAAATTACCTTAATCCTGCTGCTGTTACAGCACGTGATTCTCTTTCTTTTATGGCTGATTTCGGTCTTCAGCAGAGCAACAACATATATAAGCAGGGAGACATAAGATCAGCTCACAACACCTTCAACATATATGATTTTGTAATGAGTTTTCCGATCTGGCGTTCTTCTGCATTTATGGTCGGAATAACACCTTACAGTGATGTAGGATATGATTTTTCTTCAATAGAGACAAATCCTGAAATCATAGGAAATACAGGAAACATATCCTATGATTCATATGGAACCGGTGGTATATATCAGGTTTTTGTAGGAGCCGGTGTCACTTTTTGGAAAAGATTTTCTTTGGGAGCCGAATTGATATATTATTTCGGTAATATCGATAAGGTGACCAATATGGATTACTCTGATGCGTCATACAGATCCATCAATTCCGGAACAGAACTCAATGTGAAAGGTACTACAGGAAAGTTCGGACTTCAGTATGAACAGAAAATAGGAGGAAACGTATCGATGACTGTAGGAGCTACATATAGGCTCGGTACGAAAATGAAGGGATATTCTACAAGCTACAGATATGCAAATCAGTCAAGTATCACCGATACGTTGAGTTATAGAGTGGATACTCTTGCTGCCTCTGGAGTAAGGTTCGGTGATGAACTTGGATTGGGAATTTCATTTAAAGGCGGAGATAAGTGGAGTGCTGAATTTGATTACATCAGATCTGACTGGAGAGGATCCGGAATGGATACACAGAAAGGTTTTGCGTCAGTCGGCAAGTCTGTATTTTCATCTACCGTATCACAGTCGTTCCGTGCCGGTTTTGAAATAACTCCGAATAGAAATGATATCAGATACTATCTGAAAAGATGTTCATATCGAGCAGGAATATATTATGACAGAGCATATTATAAGCTTGATGGAAATAATATAAACTCAATGGGTATAACTTTAGGTTTCACATTGCCGATACCTGGATACTTCTATAACGGAATTTCTTTAGGTGTGGATTTGGGACAGAGGGCTAGTACCAGAAATGATTTGATCAGGGAGCGATATGCAATGTTTGTCATAGGATTCAACATCCATGACAAGTGGTTCAGAAAGAATCAGTACCAGTAAAAAATAATAAAAGATATATCTTAAAAAATGAAAAAAATTGTATTGCTTTTTGCGGTTGCAGCCATGGCCATGATGTCTGGCAGCAAGGTTTCTGCTCAGGGAAAGTATGGTCCTGACAGCACCGAGTGTATCAAGTACCTTTCGTACTACACAGAGTATTACAAGCAGAAGAATTATGATTCTGCTCTTCCTAACTGGAGAAAGGCATATCATTACTGTCCACCTTCGTCTAGGTACTCAATGCTTTCTGATGGTTCTACATTGATCCGTAACCTCATTCAGAAGAACAAGAACAACCCTGTCTATAAGGCTCAGCTGTTGGATTCTCTCATGACTATTTATGATCAGAGAGTTCAGTACTTCCCTAAGTATGCGGTTAGTTCTCTCAACAACAAGGCCCTTGATATGAATACTTATATGAAGGATGAGCCTATGAAGCTTCTTGAAGGACTTACAGCTATCATCGAGCAGACCAAGGAGAAGACAAGAACCAATGTATTCATCTTCCAGCTCAACACAGCAATCGATCTTTATAAGGACGGACTGGTTGATCCTGAGACTGTCATTGATATCTATGATAAGGGTGTGATGTATCTTGGACAGGTTACTACAAAGAACGATGTAGAGGCAAGAAACCTTGAGAAGACCATTACAGACTTCGAGACTCTCTTTATTCAGAGCCAGGTGGCAAGCTGTGAGAACCTTATCGCTCTCTTTACTCCAAGAGTAGAGGCTGATCCTCAGAACCTTGACCTTGCAAAGAACGTAGTGAAGATCATGAGCATTACAGAAGGATGTACAGATAATGACCTCTATCTCAATGCTGTGAACACAATGTATGCAATGGAGCCTTCTGCAAAATCAGCATATTATCTTTACAGACTTTATTCAGGAAGAAATGATTATGAGAATGCTGTGAAGTACATTGAGGAAGCGATCGCTTCTGAGGAATCAGATGCAGTTACAGATGCCGGATATTATTATGAACTTGCAGTTTACAGCCTTAAGTCTAGAAACACATCAAAGGCTTATTCTGCTGCTCAGAAGGCTTTGGAACTTGACCCTTCACTCGCAGGTAAGGCATACATGGTAATGGGAACCGTTTGGGGTTCAACAGTATGTTCTGGAAATGACGTAGAGAGAAGAGCACCTTACTGGGTTGCTGTAGATTATATGATCAAGGCTAAGAATGCCGATGATTCTCTTACAGAAGAAGCAAACAACTACATCAGACAGTATTCAGCTTACTTCCCACAGACTGCAGAAGCATTCATGTATGACGTCATCGACGGTCAGTCTTATACAGTTTCATGAGGTGGTTTGAGAGCCACTACCACAGTAAGAACTCAGAAGTAATATTTTGCATAAGTTCATTAATATGATAAGGATGATTGCAACCGCATCTGCGGTTGCTTTCGTCGTTTATTCATGCAAAGACGAATTGGGGCGTGCGAAGGATCTGAATTTGGAGGATACACCGGTACAGACGGTTGAAAATATGTTCATCGTGCAGTCTAAGAATGGTGTGATCCAGATGAGGGCTGAGGGAGACATAATGGAAAAGTATGAGAAGGACAGCCTCTCATATGAACTTTTTCCTAAGGGATTCTATGTGTATGGATATACTGAAGAGGGACTTCTTGAAACGGAAATAATAGCAGATAATGCTATTCACATGACTTATAAGGATGGCAGGGAGACCTGGGAGGCCTTTGGAAATGTCGTTGTGAAGAACCTCATCAAGCAGGAAACCCTGGAAACGGATACTTTGTATTGGGATCAGAAGAATGAAAGGATATACACTCATTGTTATGTGAAGATGTATTCTCCTTCGGGTTTCATGCAGGGTTTCGGAATGGAATCAGATCAACGTGCAAGGAATAATATAATATTCAATCCTTTTAACAGTTATGGTATTGTTGCTCAAGATAGTACCAATGTTGTAATCGATTCGGTCAATTTTATAGGTCCTATACGAAAAAAATAGCTGTTTATTGTAATAAAATTGCTATATTCGCACCCTTAATGTTCGAGAAAGAATAATAATTAAAAAAATATAACAAAATGGCAGTTCTAGAAACTATCCGTAACAAATTCGGAATTCTGATAACAGTGCTCATCGCTGTAGCATTGTTGTCTTTCATCATTGATCCTACATCATTGTCTTCATTGACTGGTGGTGATCAGGTAGGCGAGGATACTGAAGTGGCTTCAGTAAATGGACAGTCAGTATCTTATACCGATTTCAACAATGAGGTTCGCAAGTACAATGACCTCTATCCTTTTGATGGAGTGATGAATGTTAATGATACACTTGCAAATCTTGATTACATGAAGATGGTCTATAATGAGCAGATCCGTAACAAGGCTTTGAACAACTTCATCATGGAAAATCTTTATGTTGTAAAGGCTAAGGCAGCTGGAATCGGTGTAGGTGAGGAAGAGATGTATCAGGTTCTTTCAGGTAACATCTTCTCAAATGTAATTCTCAATGAGTTCCAGGGTCAGATGACACCTCAGCTTCTCATCGACATTGAGAACGCTGTTGCTAACGATGCTTCAGGCAGAACTGAAATGTGGTGGAATGAGATCAAGAAGCAGGCTGAGTATGACAGATATATCACTAAGTACTCAGAGAACTTCAGAAAGAGTTCATTCTCAAATTCTCTTCTTGCTGAGGAGAACATCAAGAACAGCAACAATGTGTTTGACGTTGAATTCGTGATGGTTCCTTTTGGTACAGACTCTACAGTTGTGGTTTCTGACGAGGAGATCGAGGAATATTACAACGCTCACAAGAATCTCTTCCCATGCAATGAAACACGTGACCTTGAGTATGTAGTTGTTGACTTTGATGTTTATGATGAGGATGCAGCTTACGCACAGGTTGACAGTGTATTCACTGGCGTAAAGGATGTTGAGACATTCCGTAAGGCAGCTGTAGACAACGGTTATTTCATTGATAATATCAATGTTCCTATGTACGCTACTTCATTCGGTTCGATCACAAAGGTTGAAAGCATCGTAAAGTGGGCATACAAGGAGTCTGCTGCCGGTTCTGTTTCAGAGATCTTCACTGTTGAGAATGATGGTAAGAACTACTTCATCATCGCAGCTCTCAACAAGATCAATCCTGAGGGATATTCTCCACTTGAGCAGGTTCGTCCTATCATCGAGAATACTCTCTATGTAGAGAAGGCAGCTGATAAGAAACTTGCAGAGGTATCATCAAAGGTAAACGGTCTTTCAGACCTTAATGCAATTGCTGATGCTCTCGGAACAACAGTAAGCACAAAGGAGAAGCTTACTTTCGCTTCAAGCGATTTCGATCCTAAGTTCACAGGTGCTGCTTCAGTAGCTCAGGAAGGTGTCGTAAATGCTCCATTCAAGGGTTCTAACGGTATCTATGTATACAAGGTTACAAACCGTTCTGAGGAGGCTTACTACACTGAGGATGATGCAAAGATGCGTATGGCACAGCTTAGCGCTTCATATGCTCAGATGCTTCCGTTTGTATTGAATAAGGAAGGTCAGGTAAAGGATTACAGCTACCTTTATTTCTAATCTTTAAATATAACTTATCAAAGGACGTGACCATGCAATATGGTTCACGTCCTTTGATTTTAAACAGTATTCATCATGAAGAGATTTTTAGTGATATTATTCCTTGTAAATATCATTTCAGGCTGCATTAAGGAGGATGTGACAGGTGCTGATATCAAGGTGGGGGATATGCTTCCTGGATTTGAAGTGCTTATGAATGATGGATCTGTCGCTAATGATGCTTTTCTCAAAGGAAGTGTTTCCATTGTCATGTTTTTTCATACTTCCTGCCCTGATTGTCAGCAGGCTTTACCGAGGGTGCAGCAGATTTATGATGAATATGCTGCAAAAGGGGTAAAAACAGTACTTATAAGCAGAGAAGAAGGTCTGGATGATGTAAGTGGTTATTGGAGTCGTAACGGCCTTAATTTGCCTTATTCTGCACAAAATGACAGGAAGGTGTATGAACTCTTTGCTTCCAGCAGAATCCCTCGTATCTACATATCTGACGAAAACGGGACCGTCAGGTATATATTCACCGACGATCCCGTTCCATCTTATGATGATCTCAAGTCTGCCCTTGAGAGTCTTATACGTTAAAGAGGAAGTGCATGATGTCACCGTCCTGAACGACGTATTCCTTTCCTTCGATACCGAGCTTACCGGCTGCACGACATGCTGCCTCTGACTTCAGCTGGATGAAGTCGTCATATCTTATGACCTCTGCACGGATGAATC
>JAEIGA010018142.1_pt1 | contig 10721 bp, 9 predicted proteins | sample 9270691 | NCBI WGS metagenome assembly JAEIGA01 (sample SAMN17057246, study PRJNA624740) | gut metagenome | biome: biome; isolation source: fecal sample | host: Bos grunniens | place: China: Xizang | collected 2019 | reverse complement strand
TACCTGAAGATCGGCTCGGTCAACGACCGCACCTTGAAAGCCGACTCCGACTACGTCTGGGCGCTCCGCGATATCGACTTCAAGGTCGAGCAAGGCGACGTCGTCGGCATCATCGGCAAGAACGGCGCTGGCAAGTCTACCTTGCTCAAGCTCCTCAGTAAGGTCACAGGCCCTACCGTGGGCTCTATCCGTGCTCGTGGTCGCGTCGCCAGCCTCTTGGAGGTAGGTACGGGCTTCCACCAGGAGATGACGGGTCGTGAGAATATCTACATGAACGGCGCTATCTTGGGTATGACCAAGCGCGAGATCGCCTCTAAGCTGGACGAGATCGTCGATTTCTCTGGCTGCGAGAGATATCTGGACACTCCTGTTAAGCGCTATAGCTCAGGTATGATGGTTCGTTTGGGTTTCGCTGTTGCTGCCCACCTCGACCCCGAGATCTTGGTGGTGGACGAAGTCCTCGCCGTCGGCGACGCCGAGTTCCAAAAGAAAGCCATTGGCAAGATGCAAGATGTCTCCAAAGGCGAGGGCCGAACCGTCTTGTTTGTGAGTCATAATATGGATAGTGTTCGCAAACTATGTAATACTGGTGTTTTGCTTAAGAACGGAATGGTAGACTATTTGGGAAATATTGGTGATGTTATTGATCGTTATCAAAAACTTTGTGTATCACCTGCTTCGCCAATTTGGGAGAATACTGATGGAGGTTCTTTAGATGGACTAACACTTAACAAGATGACAATAGAGTCTGCTGATGGTATATTAATAGACCCAACAGGTACAATTTCAGACGAAGACATATTTGTTTCCATTGATTTTACAATTCCTGAAGTTAAAAAGAGTTTGACTATAGGCGTGATGATGTTTGATGAACGAGGAAAGAATATATATCGTTTGTTAAATACTGACATAGATGCAGAATTCAATAATAACCTCAAAGTAGGTCGAAATGTATTAAAAGCAAAACTCCCTACTGAGTTTTTGTTCTCAGGTCGCTATGATCTGATTTTCGATGCAAGTTATCACAATTCAAGTTGGATATCTTGTCCTTATCACGATACAACTCGAATGGTTTCATTTAATAAAGTCAATACTAATTTTTCTACTTTGCTTCGTAGAGAGGCTGTTGTGGCACCAGCAGTAGAGTGGCAGATTGTAAAATAAAAGAGTCGATGATATGAATTGCGTAGTTTGTGCAATAGCAAAACAAGAGAATCTATATATTTACGAATGGGCTAAGCACCATTTGGATATAGGTTTTTCTCATATTCATATCTATGACAATAATGATATTGATGGTGAGTTAATCCAAGATGTTTTTGTTGGTACATCTATAGAACATTCTGTTACTGTTCATAATGTGCGTGGAAGAACTTGTATGCAACTTGCCGTGTACCAAGAGTGTTACGATAACGAGGATTTTGATTGGTGTGCTTTTATCGATATAGATGAGTTCATAACGTTTGTATCTCCTGCGATGACAATTAATGATTTTTTATCAGATAAACAGAGCTTTGATGGTGTTCATTTGAATTGGTTATGCTACGGAGACGACGAAATGCTGACTTCTGATGGTACTCCAGTAAGAGAGCGTATAAAGCAACCTATAAAACCGATTGAATTCAAATCTCAATATATTTTGATTCCAGATAATGCTCATATCAAAAGTGTTCTTAAAAAGGGAAGAAAACTTATCTGGGATGCTCCTAGCCGTATATTAACTTGGGCTACTCCACATACACCTTCTAATTTGATAAATGTTTGTAATGAATCAGGTGTAAGTATACCTAATTCACCTTGGGCAAATCTGAATCATAATACTTGCTATGTTGCCCATTACATTACTAAAACTATATCAGAGTACGGAGTTAAAGTACAGAGACGTGCAGCTGATAATAATAACTATTACCACTCTTATACACGATTCTTTTTGTACAATAAACTGACTTTGCGAAAACTAATAACACTAAAAAGAATTAGTCCGTCAGTAAAAATTTTATCGATTCTTAAGGATTTGATAAAGAATAAACTGATGTTAAGTCAGAATGTGATAAGTCAATTGTCTAAAAAATATAAGCGAAATCTCAAAGAAGAAAAAGAAATTCTTGACAAGATAGATTTGTAAATTATGCATAAGTCAATATCGATATTTGCAATAATTGTTACCTACAAAGGTCAGCAATGGTATGATAGATGTTTTACTTCATTACGTAATTCGTCTATACCTGTACAAACCATTGTTGTTGATAATGCTTCCAATGATGGGTCAGTAGAGTATATCCGTGAGCATTTTCCAGAGATTCATTTGATCGAATCTAAAGAAAATCTTGGTTTTGGCCGTGCGAATAATCTAGCTATGCGCTATGCTTTGGATAATGGTTGCGATTATGTGTTCTTACTTAACCAAGATGCATGGCTGGATGATACTGATACACTTAAGAATTTGGTAGATATATACGAAAAACACCCTGAATATGGTATTCTGAGTCCAATGCACTTGAATATCAATAAAAATGGTCTAATAATGGAATGTTTTTGTCGCCGTCCGGACAACCAAAAATTGATTGAAGATCTATATTTAAACCAGGTTACAGATATCTATACTACAAAATATATTCATGCTGCTGCTTGGATGTTGTCACGAAATACATTAGAGAAGGTAGGCGGTTTTAATCCAATATTCTACCACTACGAGGAGGATGGCGAGTATTTGAATAGGGTAGATTATTATAACCTTAAAATTGGGGTATCTCCTTCAGCTAGGATTGTACATGATCATAATGACAAGCCTATGTCCAAAGAGAAATATTTACTAAGACATAATCAGATGAGTTTAGTTGATTATTTGGATATGCATAAACCATTCAATTATTCTAGTATTATAAGATATTATGTTCGTAAATGGATAATATTTGCTTTAAAAAGAAAAAAACATAATGCATTTATGTACAAGCAGGATATAAAGTTCTTAATGAGCAAAAAACATGAAATACTTGAAATAAGGAAACAATGTGAAACTAAATGTCCTATGTGGCTATAAAGAAACTTTGATGATTACAAATTTTAAAAAATATATTCAACAAAAAAAGAATTGGTTGTATAGAAACCTTTACAAGCGTCTAAAACCAAGTCATTTTTATGTATCACCTCGATTAATGGCATCCATGTGGTATGCTGTTTCCATTGGTGAATTGCCTAATCTAAGAAAACCAAGATCTGTTAATGAATTATGGATCTCTATCAATCTTAAAGCTATGAAAGATAAGATTGGACGAGCATTACGTATTCAATGTGCAGATAAATATGCAGTTCGTCAGTATATTACAGATAAGGGACTGGTGGATATATTAAATGAATGCTATGGCGTTTTTGACTCCTTTGAGGAAATAGATTTTGATAAGCTGCCTAACCAGTTTGTTTTAAAAATGACCACAGCGTGTGGTATGAACTTTATTTGTAAGGATAAAAAACAACTTGATATTCATAAATTGAAAGAACTTGTTGATAGTTGGTATAAGAGCCTAAATGGATTTGGCCTAAAGACAGCAGAGTGGCATTATGTTGAGATAAAGCCTCGATTTATTGTTGAGAAATATCTTTCAATGCTTGGAGAATCGCTATCAATCGTAGATTATAAGTTACATTGCTTTAATGGACAGATTTATCATATAGAAACGATTAGCGATCGAGATGTAGTAAAAGATACGATGACTTGTGACGCATATACTACAGATTGGATTCGAAAGGATTGTGTCTTACCGTATTATCAAAAAAATCGTCGCTCGCTTCCTAAACCAGCTAGTCTAGAGTATATGGTAGAAGTCGCTCAAAAACTAAGTTCTGATTTTGAATATGTACGTGTAGACTTATATGAGATAGAAGGCAAGGTATTATTTGGAGAACTCACATTTACTCCTGTAGGATGTATAGAACATTCATATACGAGAGCATGTTTGGAGGATATGTGTAGTTTTTACTACAAAACCAAACGTTTGTCTGTATAGCGACCTTAAATTTGCTAGAGGCTCGATATATTGACTCTAGTTTTGCTGATTTAAAAATTCCACTTCGAATAGGTAAGTTTGTAAAAAAACTCTATTCTTTCAAATTGTACTACACCGCCACCATCCTCTGGATGTTCTGGATACACCTAACTGGCAAGTATAATCCGTTGGAGAAGTATTACCATGGGAATTAGTGATAAGTGAGGTGAGGAAGAGGAGGGAACTCTATGTAACCTCTTTCATCCCCCTCATCCGCAAGTAGAATTTTATTTTAGTTATAAACTATGAGTGATAAGGGATGAGGAGAGCGCGGAGCGCCAGTGTAGAGCGTAGGGTGTGGGGTGTAGAGGCGGGGCAGCGGAGCTGCTGGTTTAGTGGACGCGGCAGAGCCGCTACTGTTTAGGGTTTAGAGGCGGAGGATGCCTTTATAGGCGATGAGGCGATGAGGTTATGAGGTGATGAGGCAAGGAAGTAAAAAATAGATGTTAATGCTTTCGCGATGGAAATATATTTGCAATATAGTGCTTGTTGCTTTGCTAGTGAAGAGTTGCATTTCGTGTGCGCGGTGGCGTGAGGCGAAGGTGGTGGGTTGCTACTCTTTATTCCCATCATAGGCAAGTATCATTTCTGGGGTTTCGTTGTCGGGTATTTTTGGCGTAGGGGGGATAAATTTTGAAAGTAATTTGCATAATTCATAGAAAAGTTGTAATTTTGTGGCGTGAAATAGTTCTTTGTGGTGGATACGGGTTTGATATTATTTAATTGAATACAATATTCTAAATTCTAAAGTGGGATATAAATGTCATCATATTCATAGAAAGGTTAAAAAAGGTACTTTGTCGAATAATAAGTCGCAGCATCTAACTGCGGCTAATTTGGTAGCTTTACATGATATCTTTGAATCACATAATTGGCATATAAATATTGATGATTCAATATCTTGTTTCCAACGGTTTACGAGAACACTGAGTACATTAACCCCTGAAGAGCAATGTTTAATTCTATCGTTAACCGAACGTTTTAAGCATTTTCCGAAAGAAGAATATAGCGACTTGATGTTACCTCTACTTAATGAATTGAGAGATAATTATCCAGATGATTATATTTATTTTGTTCGGTGCTGTAAAGAAGAAGATGTTGGGAAAATAAAAAGTTGTGATTTTGTTCTATATCAATTAAAGGGAACGTCCATTCGTCAAAGGATAAACCTGGGTAAATATCGAGTGGTAGATGATTTTTCCTTTATTGAAATTGATCGAATTAAACGTAGGAATGCAATAGTCGTTTTTGTAGACGATTATGTGGGAACAGGGGAAACAGCTATGGGCGCTCTTAATTATTTTATAAAATGTTTGCCACAATTGAGTGAATGCTCTAAAGATCGGTTTTGCTTTCTGACATTGGCCGCATATTCGAAAGGTAAGACAATATTAGAATCAAACAACTATAAGGTATATGCATCTTTTGAACATTTTAGAGGAATTTCTGATTATTATGAAGAGCACGAACGTTTACAAAAGATACAAATTATGAATAATATAGAGAGGAGATTATCTGGTTTATCTAAGAAATTTAGGTTTGGGTATGGTCAAACCGAAGGGTTAATTTGTATGGAACGATGCCCCAATAATACATTCCCAATATATTGGTTTAATAAAGGAGATGCGCCATATGAAAGATGACATTATTAATAAATACGATAATGAGTGGTTGTGGATTGTACTCCGTTTGACACAATCTAAAGGTAATCTTTATGACGCGATTACTCCTATTCATACCGAAAATGATTTGTTTTCTTTGTTAGATCATTTGCAAAAATTACAGTACTTGTTTTTTGATGGAGAAAAAAAACAAATTATTTTTACAAAGAAAGGTGAATGCTTGTTTGTGAGTTTAACAAAAAAATTAAAGAAAAAAGGATTGTATCGTTATATGATTCCGGATTTAAATAAGCGGAATATATACGATACGGATGAATTTTATATTCCCAATAGAAAGAATGCTAAATGGTTACTATAACATACTGTTTTTAGTAGAACGCGAGCTGTTTTTACTACAACGCTATTCGCGTGGGTTTGTGAGTCACAATCCTGCCATGAATCTATTATCAAGCCGGAATAATACCGCTTATCTTTTCGCAGAGCGAAAATCTATTCGGTTTTATCCAGCCTTTCAGGCACTGATTATCAAATAATCAGAGCTAATTCGGTAAAAACAGTATGTTATAGTAACTTCTTTTGATAATAAATGACAAGCGAGGAAAAATATATTGAAAATTTTACAATTCAGGCGCATCAACAAGGATTTTCTGATACATTAATAAAGAATATTTTATTATATCGAAGAAAGATTGTTGATTGTAATTGTGTTGTTATATATGACCAGAAACATTTTTCAGAATTAGTAGGTTATGATTATGGATATATACTTTCGTTATCCAGTAATATAGAAAATAACTATAAGGAATATTCTATACCTAAAAAAAGAGGTGGTGTTAGAATACTTGAAGAACCTTATCCTGATTTGAAGGATATCCAATCTTGGATATTAAGGAACGTACTTGTTCCTGCATCTAAGAAAATGGTGTCTCCTGTTGCTAAAGCTTTTATTCCCAAAAAGAATATAAGAGATAATGCACGTTTTCATAAAAATCATAATATAATAGTCGCTTTAGATGTAGAGGATTTTTTTAGCAATATCCAGTATGGTAGTGTGTATGAAATATATAGAACTATCGGTTATTCAAAAGCGGTTGCAACTTTGTTAGCTAAGTTGTGTACATATAATGGTTATTTACCTCAGGGTGCACCAACAAGTCCAATGCTTTCTAATTTGGTGATGAAGAAAGTAGATGATCAGTTGTGGAGTTATTGTAAAAATAGAAAAATTATTTATACTAGATATGCGGATGACCTAACATTTTCTGGAGAATCAATTCATATAGGGCACATGATTGCATATGTAGAACAAGTTCTCCAACAACGATATTTACGTCTCAATAAGCATAAGATTAAAGTGATGGGGCGGGGAACCCGACAATCAGTTACAGGAATTGTTGTAAATGAAAAACTCCAAGTCTGTAAATCATATCGTGATAGGATAAGACAAGAAATTTATTATTGTATCAAATATGGTTTTGACTCTCATATGCAAAGATATTCGTCTAAACCTGATTGGATTAAGTCAAAATCACAATACATACAACATTTGTATGGAAAGGTTAAATTTGTTTTACAGATTAATCCACAAGATCGTACGTTTATTAAGTATGCAGAGTGGCTAAAATCTCATTTATGATAAAAGGGCGGGTGACCGCCTTTTTTTATGGAGAGAGTATTGGTTTAATATAAAAAATAGGGGGTGAATGTAAAAAATATGTGGAAGGATTTGGATTCTGCTATTAAATGTTGTATCTTTGCGAAAAAATAGGAGGGAATGTATGGAGAAAATTAAAAATATTTATGATGAATGTGAACTAGCAGTACTTAATGCATTGAATAAATTAATGGGAAAGGATGAAGATAGTTTTTTGCTCTTATTGTCAAGAGCTGAATTAGTTTCACCAAATGATAAACTTGAAAGAGTTACAGATATATTGCTTGATTATAGATGGGATTTGAAGACTTATCAACATCAGCATAATTTTATTACACGCTATCTGGAAAGAAATTACTCTACAGAAGGTTTTAGTTATTCAACTGAAATAGATGTTGATGATTTGATTCTAGAAATGTTGATATATTCTCATATCTGGGAAGATATAGGGTTTTTAAAAATTCTTATGAGGTTATCTCATTTGTTAGAATCAAATGAATACTTATGGGAAACTCAATTAGAGTCACATAAAAGAATGTATAATAAAATAACAGAACAAATAATACCCCCTCTAAGAACTCAAGGCTTAAAATTAGCTGAAATAGTAGATCGTTCATATTGTTCTCAACTTAGAAACTCATTTGCGCATACGATGTATTCAATAGAATTTGATAAGCGTGAGATTCTAATATGGGGAAATCAACCTGAACCTTACATGTATTATATCACTTTTGATGATTTCCAACAGAAATTTTTGTATACTGCCATTATGTGGAATCACCTGTTTAAATATTTTGAGCAATTTAGAAATACAGCAGCTACTGAAAAAATGTATACTAATTGGATTCAATTACCTGAGGGGTTTGGCTATTTACACCTGAAAGCAAAATTTATTGATAGGGGAGATTGGATTGAACCTGGTTTTGAAGGGGTTATTTCAAGAAACACAAAAGATTAGAAAAGATCTAAATGAATATTGCAGAATCAAAACTAAAGCGTAATCCTTTGTGATCAAGATTTAAGGCGGGTGACCGCCTTTTTTTATGGTGTTAATATTGGTTTAATGGGCAGCAGAGCTGCAGCGTAGGGTGTAGGGGGCTGTTGATAACTTTTTTGGCGAAAAAAGTATAGAAAATAGAGCAAAATGAGGAAATGATCACAAATTTTCCTCATTTTGCTTGATAGGGGAGAGTATCTGCCGTGCAAGCTTTGTTATAAAAAGTGACTATAATCCCTGCATGAGGGATTTTTGTGTGATAATTTGATATTAATTTTCTAATATTTCATTAAAAAATACACTTTTTTCGTGTTTTTTTTTGTTAGAATCAAATAAAAACCAAGGTTTTTAATAAAAAAATCCCTCATTGGAGGATTTTTTTATTAAACTATATCGTCCTTCTGTGGAAAGATTGATGCAAAAAAAGTCGTATATACGACAAAAGTTGTAATAAATTGACAGAGTAGGTGCTTAGCACTAAATGAGAAGATCAGCACAGAAAACAAAATACTCTTCTTTGAATTGACATGAATTGACATCACAATTGACCTGAATTGTCGTTTAAATTAAATCAGTGTCAATATGTATATAGTCCCAAAATGAAAATATTCGTCGTTTTTTTGTGATTTTGTTTGTGTATATAGAAAAAATATTGTAATTTTGCAGCGGAAAAGTGTCGTGAGTGCGCTAAAACTCGTGCCGAAAAATGTTGTGGGCGCGCCAAAATTCGTGCCGAAAAATGTTATTTGCTTGAATATCAATTGTATATGTATGAAGAGGAAAATTGAGCAATTATTATTGCAATGGAAGCAGAATCCAAATCGCAAACCATTGGTGGTGAAAGGATGTCGTCAATGTGGTAAAACCTACTCGGTTTTGTCCTTTGCTCGTGCAAATTATGAGCATGTTATATACCTCAATTTTCATGAACAACCAGCGTATCAGAAATTTTTTCAGGGGGCATTAGATGTACAAACAATCACGATGCTCATCTCTGCTGCATTTCCTACAATTCCAATTATTCCAGGAGAAACATGTTTTGTTTTGGATGAGATACAGGAATGCCCTCGCGCACGTACAGCATTAAAGTTTTTTAAGTTAGATGGGCGATATGACGTACTGTGTACAGGCTCGCTATTGGGTGTGAATGGCTATCGCAATGATTTAGATGATGTTGATGCGGCTATTCCAGTAGGATATGAACAGATTGTCGATATGTATCCAATGGATTTTGAAGAATGGTTGTGGGCAATTGGATTAAAAGATGAAATCTTTCAACAGTTGCGTCACTCTTTCGAAACTGAAACAACTGTACCCGAAAGTTTGCATGACACAATGAGTAATTATCTACTGCAATACGCTGTTGTAGGTGGTATGCCTGAGGCAGTGAATACCTTTGTTCAAACACACAACATGCAAATGGTACTGCAAGTACAGCGTGGTATAGTTGATGGTTATCGCTCTGATATGATCAAATATGCATCAAAAGAGGATAAAGCGCGTATTAGAGCATGTTTTGACTCTATCCCAAAGCAACTGAGCAAGGAGAATAAGAAGTTTCAATATTCTACCATACGTACTGGGGCACGTGCCAAAGACTATTGGGCGTGTTTGCAATGGATTGAGGATGCTGGTATCATTCGTCGTTGCTATAATTTGCAAATGCCAGAGTTGCCACTTGCAGGCAATGCGATAGATAATGTGTTTAAGGTTTATATGGCAGACACAGGCTTGTTTGTTAGTATGTTAGAAGATGGTACGCAAGCTGATATATTGCAGGGAGATTTGTTAGGATATAAGGGAGCAATCTTTGAGAACTTGTTAGCTGATTTTCTTGGTAAGATGCAACGACCGTTGTATTATTATCACAAAGAGGGTGGATTGGAAATAGATTTTGTATTGCGTTATAAAGGTGAGTGTACTTTGCTAGAGTGTAAAGCTACTACAGGACGAGCGAAGTCTTTACGTACCATTTTGAATAATCCAGACAAATACCATATCTATCATTCAATCAAAGTAGGTAGTTACAATATTGGAAGAAGTGATGGAATATTGACTATCCCACACTATTTAGCATTTTGCTTATAAATATAATTGCAATTATACTGTAACAACTAAGTTTTTTGAAGAAAAAGCAAGAAAATTAGGTAAAATGAGGAAATGATCACAAAATTTCCTCATTTTGCTTATGTAATCCAAAGAATCATTACTCTCAGAATTACTACTAATCTACATTTTTGGTCTGAATTTGTAGAATATAATCTACATTTTTAGTATAAATTTGTAGAAAATGTGGTGATGTTCTTTGTTATTTCAAAATAAATTACTACCTTTGCAGCGGAAAATAAAATTGTTAACAATATGATTAATCGAATTATTACTAAAAGCGTTGCTGCTGATTTCTT
>JAEIGA010018141.1_pt1 | contig 10721 bp, 11 predicted proteins | sample 9270691 | NCBI WGS metagenome assembly JAEIGA01 (sample SAMN17057246, study PRJNA624740) | gut metagenome | biome: biome; isolation source: fecal sample | host: Bos grunniens | place: China: Xizang | collected 2019 | reverse complement strand
AGAGCTTCGGAAAGTTTTACGTAAGAGTTCGTACCATCCGTCTGACGCACGACATAATCCCCATCACCGTCGGGACTGTTCGGAGCCATCTCAAGCTTTGCCCGAAGGTTAGCCTGATACATGGACGAATGGCCAACGGGAATCTGTACGTCGCGGTCGCCAAACTCCACGAATTCTTCCGTACCGAAGTCATCAACCGTCTGAGGATTAGACCACGGGTCAGCCTCTTCGGTGGTAGGATTTGCAAGCTCATAGACGAGATAAACTCCAGACATTGCTGTTTTGAAAGTGTCGGCGTCGGTGTAACCGGAATCTTTTACAAACAAGCGTTTGCTTGCCATGTCTGCATTATGATAAAAGAATATCGTTTTATCAGGTTTGTCAGTTGCGTCCGCTTGCGTACCAATATTCGGAATCCCTAAATATTTGCTACAAGCGACTGTAGGCACCCCCCGTGGATTAGTGACCGCGGTATTTATAGGTGTTTTATTGCCGACGACAACCATCGCAATCCTCGTGCTATCATATGTCCAATCCAACGTCCCCAAATCCACTACGCCATACTTCCTTGTGACCGTTCCATCGGATTCATAGGTATCGCCATCATACACAAGCTTACCGTTCTCAACGCTCGGCATGCCTCGCAGGACTACCTCGCCAAGGGTGTACTCGTTGGCCTTATAGGGTTCATACTCTCCGTCACGTTCGCCGTCCCACGAAAGATTGATGCAGATGTCGTTTTTATAGGTTGCACCATAGTCTACCCCTGCTCCAAACCGCATATAATAAGCGTTTGACGGAGCGGTTCTAAGTTTATCGGCGTTGTTTTTTCCGCTGATAAAAGTCTTATCTTTATCATACCAACACGCGACAATGTATCCCGTTGTGTTAATGTTGAAATAGTAACTTGCACCGGGAACAACTGGAATAAAGTTTTTGCTTCTAATTCTGTCAGTACCCGAAGTTTCTGCACCAGAGCCAGCACTGAACGTCCCCAACTCCCACTCTTCATCCCAAGCATTAAAACCTCTTGAGATTGCCTTCGCCGCCTGTACGCTCATAATTTCGCCGGCGTTGTAGGCATAGTAAGGCTTTGGGAAAATTGAACGGAAGAAAGCAACTCCTGCCCCAGCGGTAGACTGTTCAAGGGAATAGATATAATCGGCGATGGTTGTACCGAACATTTGGGTAAGGTCGAAAATCTGGACATTTCTGATTTTCATAGTGTCCGAAGTTGTGGCACCAAGTGCTGTTTGCGGTTCAATAATAAACGAAGTATTATTGCTTTCTACAGCATTAAAAATCACGCCTTTTGTGACCCAAGTATTAGCCGTAGCAATCTGGAATATTTTACCAGAAGAAGTGCCGTTTGCATCAAATGCGTAATTTCCCGTTTTTGTCACATTGAAGTCGGCAGATATCAGATATTTATGCCCTGCAATGCATTTATATCCTACGTCCGATCCATTTACCTTAGTGGATAAAGTGGTAATAACGCCCCAGTTGTAACCTGATCCGGTAACATTGGTCAAGAAAGATGCTGTCAAAACATTGCTTTCTACCGAAACAGAAGCATTACTAGGATTATAAGCACCCCACCCAGTAGTTCCATCATCAAAATGACCGTACTTTACGTGCTGATTCCACACCACCGATACGCCTTCCAGGTAATTCCTGGTAACTCGATCGCCAATATCAGCAGATCCTCCTGCGGTTCTGAAAAGATAAGGCGTATCGTCTTCGACACCTACCGTCGCAACAAGCTGTTCCGCGTCTCCAACGGTCATCTGCTCGTAATAACCGTCAATGTTGGCTTTGTTGGCAAGAGCATCATCGAGACCTTCGGTTGCATCCGTAGCAGCCTCGGCGGCGTCCGTGGCATTCTGAGCAGCCTCGTTAGCACTCTGCGCTGCTGTGTTGGCTGCCGTTGCAGCAGTAGTGGCGCTCGTAGCAGCACTATTAGCAGCCGTTGCAGCATCCTGAGCAGCAGAAGCAGCAGTAGTGGCGCTGCTAGCAGCGTCATTTGCAGCCGAAGCAGCGGTGTTGGCTGAAGTAGCCGCCCGGTTGGCGTCAGCGGATGCGCCCAAGGCTTGCTGTTTGGCTGAATTAGCCTCGCTGGCAGCTGTATTAGCGTTGGAAGCGGCATTTGTAGCACTCGTAGCGGCCGCATTGGCCTGCTGAGTTGCGGTAACAGCTTGCTGTCGTGCAGTATTGGTTCGACTCGTAGCCGTTTCGGCATTGTTTGCGGCCGTTTGAGCACCGGAAGCAGCCGTATTGGCTGCCGCTGCAGCGTTCGTGGCGCTCGTAGCAGCACTATTAGCAGCCGTTGCAGCAGTGTTCGCGTCATCAGCAGCCGTATTGGCAGCCGCTGCAGCATCGGTAGCATCACTGGCAGCGCTATTAGCAGCGTTTGTGGCTGCCACAGCATTATCACGGAGAGTAGGGAGTTCGTCATTAATATCTTCGGCGATGGCAGCGGCCTCCTGAATAACCGCTACGGAATCATCGGCGATAGTTTTAGCAGTAGATACGTCCGAGTAGCACTGTTCAATACCATCAGCAATTGCTTCCCGAACCTGGTAACCATACGTTGCATTACGAATTAAAGCTATGTCCTGACTAATAGCGGAAGTCTGTTCGTCAGCCATGATAGTTCACTTCCTTTGAATAAAAGAGAGGGCCCGCAAGGGCCCCCATCAGTTTTTAGTAACGCCATTCAGGAGGATATGCCCTGTTCATGGCTTCGGAATAACCACGGGAATACCCGTCACTGTAACTACGACCGGGATCCCTGCTAATATAACGTCCGTTCGTGGCTCTGCCACGCCGTCCACTCATACCGGGTTCCTCTTCGTCATAGTAGCCTTTCATGTCTTTCCAGCAAGCAAGGCTCTTAAGAGCATGCGTAAGGCGGTCAATGTGTTCAAGATCCTTGTCGGTCATTTCTGCTCCACCGGCAAGTTTCGTTTCGATAGCATCCAGCTCGTGTTCGAGCTTCTTTTCAAGAACTTCACAGTTAGCCATTGTGTTTTCCTCCTTAAGCAAGTCTTGAGACAACAACATTAGCGTTCTGGACGTTAATAGATGTTGCCGAAGAGGTATTTTCGATTGAAACCGTGAAACAGCATCCGGCAGGAACGTCGATAATTGCTGTAGAGGTTACGTTGAAATACTCGTCAACTGCCGCAGGGGTAACAATGGCCTTGCTTGTCTGGACTGCTTCGCCGTCAATAGCCAATGCCACGGAAATAGCACCAACTGTCCCATCGGTAGGAACAGCGATGTTGCCATTGAACGTGACCTGGTATCTGGCAAATCTTGCACAGGGGTTGTTGACAACTCCTCGGAGAATTATGATCCCGCTTCCCGGACGATGAATTACATATCCGCGGTTGCAGCTGATAGCGTCGTTCAGAAGCACAATCTGCCCCTGTTCAACCAGCTGTACCGGGTTGTAAAGAAATTCTGCCATAGTATTCAACTCCTATCTATCAGGCCATTGCACCGCATCCGCTGTAAGCATAATTGCAGCAATTGGGATTCTGAACGACATAGCAAGGCTTCGGATTAGGAGCAAGATACTGTTCGAGAGCAGTTGTCTGAGCTTCGTTGTTAGCAATGATAGCAGCACGATCGGCCGTCCGAGCCACGCTGTCGCGGAGCCCCTGAATCTCGGTCTGCGCAGCATTAAGCTGGTTCTGCATGGCCCTGAGCTGGCCTTCGTAATTCTGCTTAACTCCCTCGAGTTCGAGCTGGCAAAGTTTGTCCAGGATCTTCTGGTTGTTGGCATCGCAGTTAGCGCGGGTGTTAGCGGCTTCGGTAGCCATTGTATACTTCAGGTCAGCGGTAGCTGCACGATTTTCGCAGCAACAGTTCTGAAGATTCAATGCAAGCCCGTCAAGGCGTCCGTCAATCGTTGTCTGAATACCAAACAGCTGATTCATATTGGCCATCTGGCGGGAATTGTTGGATACTTCTGCTTGGGCAAAGCCGTTGCAAAGGGCAGACTGAATACCGTTGATTCCTCCAACAAGTGCCTGCTGATCGAATCCACGCTGTACCTCGGATCCGGTTCCCTGCTGGGTCATCATCCACGGCATCATACCGTTATTACCGAATCCGTTGCCCCAGCCGCCGTTCATAGCGAACAGGAACAGAATAATCAACCACCAGGCTCCGTCGCCGCCGAGCATGCCTCCATTATTTGCGTAAGCAGGAGCTACCGGCATGTACATCCCGTTATTTTCACTGGTCATAGTCAAACATCCTTTCAGAGATCGTTTTGGTGCAAATAAAAAGAGTCTCTATTATCGAGACTTTATAAGCAAACCAAGGGAACCACTCCCTCTCTTTGTCTATTAAATGCATCAGCGTCGTCCTACAATCTGATCGGCCATCTGGGAGAATTGATTGAATTGATCCTGAGTCATCTGGCCGGATTGCATAAGATTCTGCACGATCTGCTGTGGGTTACCACGGACCATGTTGCTGAATTGCTGTAAGCGTTGCATAAAGTTGTTACCCGGAATTACAGGAGGCGTTTGCCCATACTGGTTAAATAGCGGATTACTCATTGCTGCTTACCTCCACGGTTACCATTTTGGTTCTGATTTTGACCTTGGTTGTGGTTTTGCATCATGGAGCGGATCTCGTTCTTGAAATTCTCAAGATCGTCCTTTGTAGCGTAAGAGTTCTGGTTAGTTTGCTCGACAGGAGAGGGAAGGGAGCTTAACTGAGGCTCTGGCTCTACTGTATATCGGAGTTTCTTGAGTGGCGCTGGGCGTCCGAATGTGTCAATAGATTTCAGATAAATAACCATATCGTTGTTGTCCCATAGTGCAATCGGAAGGCCGACCGGATGTGTTGGCGGAATCTGATAAGCCCTCGCAGCCGCTTCACCATCGACCCAAATCATTGTTGGATTGACCTGCTGAGGCGGCTGATATTGAGGTTGTCCGTACTGAGGTGCCGGAGCGACATTGTTTGGATACCCGTAAGAATTGTAATAATTTGGCATATTGTTCCTCCTCAACGAATTCGCCAGAAGAAGCTTGGGACTTCCTGTCCGGAATCCCAGCTGTCGTAATAGTCCCCATTAACCACCGCTACTGCATGACTACCTGTGCCAATAATGAATATTCCTCTGGGGTAAATTTTACAAAATTCCTCGATTGTGACGCATCTGGGGCAATCGTAGGGCAGAATAAACGGTTCAAAGCCTTTCTCATACAAATATCTTCCCCAGACCGCATCTGATGATGGCATGCTAAACACACGCCTTCCCATGTAGTACAGATCGTCATAGACCTGCAACCACGGAAGATCCAGAGCAATTGATATGGCCCGAATTACACAGTCGGGCACTATCTGCTTACCGGGATTTGGATTGGCTTTGACCCACATTTACAGTCGCCCCGCAAGATATTTATTCAGCTCTGCTGACGCTTCCCGAACCTCGTTGCTGTTACCAAGGTCGCCGTAATTTGCCATTACAACGAGTGTCTTACATATAGCAACCAGGCCCTCTCTTGTATCGCGTTGCCCCTGCTGAATCTGCTGAATCATGAGGTCGTGCTTGTCCAGGCGGTTCTTGTCGTTGTCCAGCTTTGATTCGATTTCCTTAAATCGCGGTTCGAGTTTCTCGATGACCTTGACTGAAATTTTGTCAGCAAGATCCGGTTTTTCTGCTTCCTTGCGCAACCTACGCCGTTCAACAATGGTGTGAATAGCGTTGTATACGTTGTAAAACACGATGAAAATCAGTCCCATGGCGATGATGCCATATAGTGTCGTCCAAGCCGCTTCGGGGCTCATTCCTTGAATATCCGGCATTTTTATCAGCTCCTATTAATAATGTCTTTCAGCGTCTCAAATACCGTCCGTGGAAGTTTGAGAGTCACCGTGTCTTCCGGCTCAGGCTGTGGGGTAACGGCAGATGCAGCAGCAAGTACAACCAGGGTCTGTTCGCCAGCGATACCATCAACAGTAAGTCCTCTGTCCTTCTGGAAAGCTTTAACGGCGGCTTCGGTTTTGGCTCCGAAAATACCGTCGACGTTGCCTGCGTTATAACCGAGTTTGTTCAGCATTTCCTGCAGAGCAACAACTGCTGAGCCTTTGGATCCTTTTCGCAATGTTTCCACTATTTTATCTCCTCCAGCGTTTTCCCAATCGACGAATTTCCAGTAGCCATAATGTGTCCAACCAAAAAGAGAGCTCTTAACGACACCTTTGTAGGTACCCTGAGCTTCAATAACGCTATTGTTTCCTATATATATGCCGACGTGATAGTACGGGTTAGCGTATTCAGTAGAATACTTGAATACCCCAACACCAGGAGCCAACGTTATTCCGCTCTCAATCTTGCCCTTCTTGTCGCAGTATTTAAGATACTGGGTATTAGAGCCGTGAGCGATACTGATTCCATGATCGTCAGCAATTTTGTACGGAATACCTGAACAATCAATGACATGCTTGCCCACCCATTGCTGTCCGTATTTTTTCGTCTGAGCCCTTCCATTGGGATCTGCATTAACCCTGTCCTGGGCTGCCTGAGTCCAGATCTGGCCGTGCGCTCCCCAAATATAACCCCATCCTTCGTCCAGCATCTTCTGGGCGCCGTCAACCATTACGGACGGACTAATCTTCTTCGCCATTCAGGTCTTCCTTTCCGATTATAGCTCCGCAATTTTTGCATCGCCAGAGGCTTCGCACAGTCTTACCATTACCGTACTTGCCGCTGTAATAATTTATTTTGTCTCCGTAGAGATTTATCATGAACTGCAGATGTTCGTGACTGCAGAAAAGTTGCTTAATCGTCACAAAAACACTTCCCATTTTGAATGCTATGGCCTCGCATCTTAATAGGTCTCCAAAACCTTTGTTGAGGGTTCGAGTCCTTCTGCCCCTGGGCAAAAGCATTGCAAGATAAGCGTTTCAGGTAGCGAGCCGGGACGCTTATTTTTTATTTGAACAAGGGTCCTCTCATTTTACGAGGGCATTATACATGGCGTCGAACCCGTCGCCATACAAATTAATGTAAGTGCTGTAGGTAATATTAACGTCGGCATGACCAAGAAGCTTTGAAAGAATCTTGATATCAACGCCTTTGTAATAACAATTTGTCGCAAATGTATGCCTGAAAACGTGCTCGCCGTGGTAATCGACAGCCGCTTCAGCACACAGTTTACCAGTCTGGTAACGAAGAGATTCGTACGAGAGGCGATCTTTGCCGTTCTCGAAAACCCACTCCGTCTTTGCTCGTCCTTTCAGTAAAGCAAGAATCTCCAACGCTCTTTGAGTCAATGGAATGGTCCGGTTACTGAAATATGACTTTGGACATTCCTGAACATAGGAAGTACGTTTGTTTGCGAGATTTACTACTGTAGCGCGTACAGTAAAACGCCGTCTCTGTAAATCGACATCTCTCCAGCGTAAAGCGAGCGCTTCGCCGACACGGACGCCGGTTTCGATCATAAACTCATCGCAGAGATAGGCGTTTTTGTTTTTTCTTTGTATTATTTCTGTAAGGTTTGCCTGTTCTTCTTTTGTGTAAGCACAGACATTTCGGGCAGGTTTCTTAATGTTTTCGTGAATCGGCATGCGGATTCCAATCGAAGGGTCACTCGGTATGATTCTCAGAGCAGCAGCCTGCTTAAGGGGAGCGGTAACGATTCGTACCTGTTTCTTGATCCCGCTCATTGAGTATCCGGCTTCTACTAGTTCGTTAATGTATTTCTGAACATCGAAGAAAGTTATACTGCCGATCGGCATGGAAGCTATTGAGTAGTTTTCCAGCGCATTTTTGGATGTGATGAGTCGATCGTACGAGGAAGCTCGGATGGTGTTTTGTTTGAAAACAGTCAACCATACCGAAATGAAGTCCAAGAGTGTCATGGACGGATTCATATTTATGTCTCCCAACGATGCGAGGCTATAGCTATTGTCAAGGTTCATGGAGCCGACAGCATTATAGTTTCTCAACTCGATCAAGTCAAATTTCCTCCCGAATATAATGAAGGCTGGGCCCAGGACTGCCCTGAACTGAGCCCAGCAGGTTAGAGAGGGGGTAATTTATTCTTCAACGACGTCGCCCAAATCGACTACTTCATCAACAGAAGCCGTTTCGGGAGGCGCTGAAAGAACCTTGACGACGTTCTCAATAACTACAATGGAATTACCGAGGTTTACAATATTATCCTTACCTTGTACAGAAACCTTATTGAGCATTCCAAGAGCATTATTTAATGCGTCCAATACTGTCATTTTAGTTTTATCCTTTCTTATACATTAACCAAAAAGTAGTACCACTTAGTCGACCCACCGGCCGTTACTTTGAAGCTATAGAAACCGTTTGACGTGACAGATGTCGGCAGGCTACCGGATCCACTCCAGATCTGAACCGCATTCGTCGGACTTGGACCGGAGTTGATACCCGTGCGAGTGCCTCTATCGATACTAATCGACGGCGAAGCATGTTCGCTTCCGTATTCCACGCCTTTATTGTATACCCACTCTCCGCTAATTGTTCCCCGCATTCTGCTCGACCAGCTCGTTGTGCCAGCAGGTGCCGTTTGCCAGAACACGTACTTACTGTAGGGAGCATTGCCGAACCAGCCGTCATTAGTATTTGAATTGTAGTCAAGAAGAAGCTTATTTTCGATCGCTTTTGATCTTCCGTCATCGAGATTAGCGTACATCGTTCTGGTAGTGACAATGTGAGTATTGCCACTGAACGTGAATTCACTAAAGGCAACAGAGGAGCTTACGCTTTGCTTAGCTATATTATTGTCGGATGAATTCGATCCCGCACGAAGATACATATAGTCGCCGTCTTGGGCCAAATATAATGTTGTTCCGGTTGATTTACGACCGTCCGTAAGATTAGCATAGATCGTTCTGCTAGCAGAAAGGTCTGCGTCTGGATCCAAAGTGTTATACGTGAACACGGGAGATGCAAAGTTTACCGTTGCTGGCATCGAGATGCTTTTCACAGCGATATTATTGCTAGCTGAATTACCTCCAGAACGAAGGTACATTTTATCTCCATCCTGGTACATGTATAAAGCCGATCCAGACGATTTTCGCCCATCATTTAGATTAGCATAAATAGTTCTACTGTCTGGAAGATCGGTCATAGAAGGATCCAGTGTGTTATACGTAAACACAGTAGACGCAAAGCCGACCAGCGTTTTTCCGTAATTAATAGCGTCCGTCGGAGCGAAGGAGGATATAATAAACGTGTCCGGATTTGTTCCAAGCATTGGCGCCAAAATCGGTTCACCCATTTCGTCGACATTGTTAGTGTCATACATCGCCTTAGCCCCTACAGAAAACGCATACGTATGGTTGCTGGAAGACCACACAGCAGCAAGACTTTCTGTAACATATTGAATATCCGCGACAGTCTGCTTGATTACCGCATCCGCCATCGCAGACTGATAATACCTGGTGGATGCTATATCAAAAGTGTCGATATACTTGGAACTATCGTACGTAACTTCTCCAAGCTCAAGTTTAACCTTACCAGCATTCGCGCCGGTCAACTCCGTTGCTGTAATCTGATGTCGATGATCGAGAAGATCCTGCATAGACGGCGTTGTGTCATTGGTGTTGTAAATGCTTATACCGTTCTGGTTAACTGAGAAAATGGTCCCGGATGTTCCAGAAACGGACAACGGGAACCCGTTAATCAACTGAAGACCGTATGGGTCAATGACGAGGTTGTTTGTTCCGCCATTTCCATAAACAACCGTCGCCCCGCTTGTTGCTCCGTCTGCACCATAACCGATAAGTAAATCGCTTGCCACGTACGCATCAACAAAATGAGCGTCATTATTCATGTAAAGCAATTCTGCGCGAATAGTGAACGCGTCGCCCTGATCTACATAAATGTGATCAGCCATTAAATCCTTGATGGATACAACGTCGTCTTCAATATCCAAAATGGCATCCCCAAGGGTATTAGCGATCGTGAACGTGTCGGTTTTAATGTCAATATGGCCACCTGATATTTCGACATATTCGTCGCCAATGATTCGTACGATGTCTGATTGGATGGTCTTCGTTTTTCCATCCGTTCTCCACAAACTTGACGCCGTTCTCGTGGATCTCTTCTTGGAGGCTTTTCTATCCTTGTCGTTTTTACGAGACAAAGTCTGATCAGGAACACCAAAGGTAAACTCAGTAGACTCGGGTTCCATCAGATCGTAATCAACGGCAGTGCATATCAGCTGTTCACTCGATCCAGCGCTGTCATAGACAATTGTGGCCTTATCTCCGAGTTTAATCCTGGGGATTGTCTCATCAATATAACGCCAATCAATGACTTGTATCTTGAACGACAGCAAATTCGGATGATAGTTGCCTGAAATATAATATTTGGCCTCGTTAAGCACGGCGCTGGCCGTATCTTCTGAGAAACTCTCACTTTTGTAGATTTTTCCGTAAGCACTGATGCCGCTGGGTATCTCAAGATACTTCCCATTTTGATTGACTTGGATTGTCTGCTTTGTGCCGTCCTGTTTTGTGACATTAACGTTGAATGAACTGCTACCGCTGAGGGTCAGATTGTCATTCCCGTACGGAACAAGCACCGTAAACAAGTCGTCGCTGATGTCTTCTCTGGTCAGTTCGATAATGTTCTGGCCAAACTGAACCACCTGGGATGCTGTGCTTCCATAACTCTCGATCCAGTCTAGATATTTGGTCGTATAGTCGGAATT
>JAEIGA010018140.1_pt1 | contig 10721 bp, 24 predicted proteins | sample 9270691 | NCBI WGS metagenome assembly JAEIGA01 (sample SAMN17057246, study PRJNA624740) | gut metagenome | biome: biome; isolation source: fecal sample | host: Bos grunniens | place: China: Xizang | collected 2019 | reverse complement strand
TTAGGTTCATCACTCACATAACAAACTTTAATTTCACATTTAGAAATAAGAGGATTTAAAGGTTTTATATTAATAAATTCAATTGGACAATCCATTTTTATACTTGTATGCATCATATCTTACCCCCTTAACTCATTGACTCTTTATTTTGAATTGTTTTATCAGATTTTTCTGAATCACTTTTTTCAGGGCGACCAGAATTACCAGATGACACCTTATTCTATTGAGAATTAGAACTTTGAGCTTGATTATTTTTGCCCTTCAAATCTTCCATATTCATAGTAGAAGACATTAAAGGTGGAATCATAATTTCACTTAAATGCATTATCTCATTTTCAAAATAAGCTGTATTTAAAATAGAGCTTTGAGAATGACCAAGAGCAATCTAAGGTAACATTTTTGAATATCCTAATTGAACTTGTTCTTTATACATTTTTGATAATTCTTTGTAATTATATTGAGTTGTCTCAAGCATATATAATCTAAAATTATATTTTTTCTTTGTTCCGCTTAAGTCTTGAGTAATTCTGTCAAAGAAAATACCAAATTGTAATACTAAGGAACGCACAGAACCTTCATCATTTAAAATTGAATTGGCTAAAGCTAAATTTCCATCTGTGTTAAATAAATTTTGAGAAACTCCAAAAGCATTAAACACACTACGTTCAGTTTTTGCCAAATCATCTTGAGTAGCAGTTGTATTTTTATCAGACATATCAATTGAGTCAATATCTGCGAAAGTTGTTAAAACATCTACTCCAACTGCGCGACGCAGCATCTATACTGCGTTATTGTGTATATCTCTTGCCTCATCAACGTCAAAAATTAAATCTCCATTTTTATCCATTGGCAATTTTTGGATAAGAATTTTTAATAATTTTTGCATTTGTTTTCTGCGGTCGAGGTCTTGAGCCGCATCTAAATCAAGTATGGCTGGAATCGCATTTACAAATAAAGGAATATCTGATGCTCCGTTCCCGCCATTGTTAAAAGAAAATTTTACAGTCCTTTTTGGGTCTAGCATCCACCATCCACTATCTCTATCCCAAGGGGCTTCTGCTAATAATCGCCCACTTTTATAAGCGACATATCCTTTTTTAAATTCATCAGGAAATAAATTTAATACTTTCATTCTATATTTTGTATCTGGAAAAACTACATCAAAAAACTTCATATTAAATTCTACAACTGGTAAATTTCCAACACTGTATCTAGAGCGACAATAATTAACTGGTAGCTCTTGGATTATTACGCTTGAGGAGCATGGCACTACATAACCATAATAAGCACCATTCTTAATAACTCCTAAAGCCATATCACCGCAAACTTTTTTAATATAAGAATTATCTAAATAATTTAATATCTTAGAAAACTCTTTCATAATCTTGTCTTCTTTGATACCTTCATCATATACTTCTGGCACAATATACCAATCATAGCGATACATAGAAGCAAAATAATTACATACTTTTTGATATATCCCGCTAGTCTTATAAAAATAATTAGATATTTCCCTTAATTTAGCAACGTCATTATCCAGCAAGGCTTTATAAATAATACTTTTACTAATCCAACCTTTTCCTTCCTTTTGGATAGACCCCAAATTTAAAACAGCATCATCAAGAGTGTGTAATCCAACTTTTATTTTTCCATATTCAGTAGAACCTTCAGACATACTAAAACCTTTAGCATGAATTATATCTTGTTTATTTACCTATTCCAAAATCGCACCTCCTTTTAATATCCTGCTAATTCCATGATATAGTCATAGGAGATTAAATTTTCATCAGTGTATGGAATTTCGATTAATTTAAAATCATGTAAGGCACAAAAACGTCGTTTTTGATTATCATTATATTGCTGTTGGTAAAAGCCTCTTTTACCACCAAATTTCTGACTAGGTTCATAATGCTGTCTACCCTGATATTCAATAATAAAATCAATCTTTCCATCATCATCAAAAACGACGAAATCAAACCTTAAAGGACGACCATTAGGGCTCTTCAAATCTGGAAAAATATATTCCATTTTAAAAGGTAAATTAGCATCTACTAAAATTTCCTCAATTTTAATTTCTCCACGAGAAGAACGCATTTTATATCCTCCTTAATTTAAAAAGCACCAATCACTTGCTTTAAATTTTTTACGCTTTTTCTTTTTATCTTCTTCCTATTTAATATAATAAAGACCATATTCAAAAGCAGAAAATTTATCTTTCCTAATACTTCTATTGGCTTGTTTCAAGATGATATTTATACCCTCATTCTCTTCACGTAAATTCATCATCTCTTCCTTTAATATAGAAGTTAAAGTAAATGGTTTTAAATATTCTGCCCTTTCTTCAGGTTTCATTTTCTAACCTTTTTGAGTTCCCAATAATTTTTCTTTTGCGGAACGCTCGTCTATTAAGAACTTTACTTTTCCAGCTTGAAGCTGAGTTTGCGCATTTGCATGACATTCTGTATTTATAGGAGCATTAGCTTTAATAATATACATCGCATCCATTTCCGTGTTTGCGGTTCTATATTTTTTATAATACCCTTCATCATCATTCTCAACACCAAAATCTGGATAAAAATCTCCATTTTCATCTTCTTGTGATTTAACCATATAATCAATTAAACCAAGACCAACACCATTACCGTCGATTATAACAGTGCGAGCTTTGTATTTATAGAAAAATTGTTTTATAGTAATAGCCTAATCTTCCATATGCATATCACTCATAGTATGAATATTTACTAAAGATTTAATAGCTGGGCCTTGAGCTTGCGGAGTAACTTTAAATATACAAATAACAGAATCACAACCCTTACGTCCAACATCGACTGATAATATATAATAAGCTCCTGCCGCAGAACGTCCTGAGTATTCATATTCAGGCTATAATAATTTTCTATTACGAGTGAAATGCTCCCCATTAAAGAATGCGTCTTCAACCGTTCCTGACCAAATACTTTCATACTCTCTATCAAAAGATGCTTCATTATAAGTTCCTTCATTCTTTTGGTCGGTAATAAAAGTTTTACTTTGTAGTCCCATTCCTACTGGAGTTCTCCAAGTTCCACCCAATACCATACACCTATCTGGCTAAGTTACCATACGAACTAAGAAACCAATTAATCTATCATAAGGGAATGTTCCTTTATATCCCGCTGTGGTAATATAAATTTGAGATTTATTTAAAGGCTCAGATTCTCTTGTAGTTCCATCCTTTGCTCGACGAGAAATCGCCATTACTGGAATAATAACTTCACGCAAAATCGTATCATCGATACCTACACACTCTTCCATCAAACCGCCATGTCGTCTCTGACCACGAGTGCTTTCTCGAGCGGCTAAGTTATCTAGAACAGAACCATTCTTAAATACATAACGCACCTTATCTTTACCAGTTAAAGTTTTTCCTCGACCCCAATCTATCTCTTTAGATAAACTTGGAATAAGACGGCATAATTCTTCTACTTTACTCTACAAAATACTAGCACCCTACTCTTTACCTCCAGAAGTAACAAATAGATGGGCACCTGGGTATAAGATACAACGACACATTAAAGCCATTACCGATAAGAAAGATTTTGAATACGCACGAGGGAAAACCGCATACACATACTAATATCTCATTACAGAACGAAGAAAAACTCTTTGATAAAAATAAAACTAGAATTCTCCTTCTCTGGGCTCAGTGCGGGTTCCGCGCACCATAAAATCAATGAATAAATCTGGATACTCTCTCCAGAAGGCAACATACTTGCGCACTATTGGCAATACCGCTTCAACCCTTTCTGGAGAAAGTCCAATTTTTTTTCGAGAGCCTGATAAATTTAATAGGTCCTGTAAAGCCATTACCATCCCTCCCCAGAGAGGAAATCTTCATCAGCCGCGGATTCCTCATCTAAGAAATCTTCAAAATCAATAAAATCTTTATCTTTTAAAGTCGCTTCTAAATCATCCAAACTTAATTCGATATCATCAACAATAGAATCCTCATTATTTGCCGCGCTATCTTTATCTTCTTTATCAATTTCACGCAATGCTTTTTCAACCATGTTCGGCAAATTAGTTTCTTCTTCAATTAATGTACGAGTATATCTCTACATGTCCGCAATAGTTAAATCAACTCTGTCTTTTGGACTTTCGATATAATATCTTTCAATATAGCCCTATTTTTCACAAAGCTCAATAAGCTCTCCAATAGAATCAACGAACTCACCTGACTCTGCTTTATTTTGAGCTGCTGTAAATTTACCAGATTTCATAAGACTGTCGTAGGCTTTCTACATTTTTTGAAAACCCTCAATATCGCCAATATCAATTAATTGGTTTGCTTTTAAAGAAGTCTTACAAACAAGTTTCAAAGTATCAATATGTCCAGCTCCTTGTATATCATAAGAAGCCATCATCTCTTCATATAATTGTTCTAATCTAATCCATTCTTCTGGTTTATAAGTTTTTCCCCATTTTAATCTAAGGTATGTGCGGTCTTCGTCAGTTAAATCTGAAATAAAATCATCTTGATATAAATCGTTACCTGACTATTTAGCAAAATAATCCTCTGGTTCTTCTGGTGGCAATCCCTGTGGATTAATCAGGAGAACATCAGAGTCTCCATCATATTCATAAGAAGCAACCATATTTACAGCATTTTTAGCTCCTTTTAAATTGCCAGCTTCATTTAATGCCCTAGCAATTTCAACATTGTCATATCCTTGACGCTTCATGGTTTCTTCCATTTCTTTTTTTGCTAATTCCAGAAGAAACTCATTGTGTTCCCAACGATACTCCTTAAATTGCTTTAATCGCATTGAACCTAAGTAACGTCCTATAATAGACATTGAAGTTAAATCTGCGGGGTTTGCTCCATATTTTGCCAATAATTTATCCCATTCTTTTGGAACATATGGAACATCACATTCTTTTAAAATAGGTAAAAAAGTATCAGGTTTAAAGTTATCAACGTGCATGGTGATGCATTTTTTACATTGATTTAATAAACCGGTTGGATATTTTATTTTATTGTGAGTAGCATAAAACTAATCTGCTTTCATAGTTTTATTGCATTTTTCACAATAATGAGTAGCAACAGCCATAAATTAACCCTCCTTTTTAGCTTTACCATTTCGACAGCATTTACAAATACTATAAAAGCCATCTTTGCTTGTTTTATTCTTGCTAAAATATTTGTTATGAGCTAATTTAATTTGCCCGCATCTGCTACATTTTTTATATTTACCTTTTTCTTTATTTAAATAATACCAGCTTAAAATTCTATCTTCAGCTTCGGACGCAATCAATTTAGGAATTTTATTTCGCCACAAACTTGATATATATTCTAAACTGTGTTTAATTCCAAATTCTTCAAAAATTATATCTTGTATTTGCGCATTTTGTAATCCATCAACTTTACATTCGACTATGCGATTATAAAGAGGATATTCTTTAAGTGCAGCGTCTGCCACTTTATCGAAATCATCCATTAAATAATATAAATCTTTTTCGAACTCTCCCCAACTATCTCCTTTCATAGAGGAATAATTGCAAAGAATTGTGGAACAAACTTTTGGATTTACTAGGGATACTCCTTTTGGAACGACGTATCCTTCTTTATCAAATTCAAATCCATCAATTAATGGATGTTCGTGTCTTGAACGAGTAATCTTATTAAAAACAATTGGTCTGCGGTAAGTATTTTTTAAAACATATTGGTCTTTTCGCAATTCAATTATAGCATTTTTAATAATATAAGCGTCTCGCCCAGAGGCGGTAGTTAGCTTACCTTCCCACATTTTAATGGCCTCGCGCAATTGTTTCATCCCTGGAATTTCCTCCACGTCAGCTTTAGTGATTACTACTTTTGGCTAAAAGATTGTATTTTTATTTTCAGTAATCATATTATAAATGCCGTCTTCGCCATTTTCTAATTGGGAGACAAGCCCTTCGAAAGAAGTTTCTCTTTTATTTACAGTTGTCATACGATTATCAGTTAAAAGATTACGTTCTTTCTTTTCTTGTTTCTCCATACAAAGAACTAGGTAGTCGGCCAATACTTCTAAATAAGCTTCAGATAAGTCATCATTTTCTGCTATAATTTTTTCAACCAACTATTTTCTTTCTTCTGGAGATTCTATAGTATAATCTAATTTTATCATTATTTACCTCCAGTATTTCATACTTTTATTATACTAGATTTTTTTTAAAAAGTCAAATTTTTTTAAAAAAAATTTCCGCAATTAAAAATAAAATTTGACATAAAAAAAATTTTTTGTTATAATAAAAATATGAAAAAGTTTTAAAAAATACCTAAAAAAGGAGATTGGCAGATGAATGGTTTAATTATATGTATTGTAATTTTATGGAGTTTATATGGCTTTAATTTAGTGATTGAAAGTGCGCCTTATTGTAAAGATTTAAGTTGCCGCAAAAGATTATTTATTTGTTCTTTATTTTTAATTGGCGGACCAATTTTTGCTTTTACAGGTATTTTGGAGGCTGTTATCAGATGTATGTTGCCGGATGACTGGAATAATGACGAGGATGATAAGATATGGAAGACATGACAAGTTTTGATAGAGTTAAAAGAGAATTAGAAAATCGAGAAGATTTAGTTCAATTTGCTATTATACAAGTTGGAGAGTATGAAGAAGCTAATAAGAGGGTTGCGCGCAGAGTAGAAATGAGTGAAAAAATTGGTGTAATTCCGCATCATTATTGGTTTTCGGAAAACATGAAGCCGTTAGAGTTAATAGAGGAGATTCTTCTACTGGAGCCGCACTATGATTTAGTAGAAGTTATTTTTCCTTTACCATCTTTTTATAATTCTAAATTAATTGAAATTTTTGAGGCTGTAAATAAAAATTTTAATTTACAGTTAAAAAAGAATGTTAATGAATTTGTTGAATTAGTAAAAGATGAAATAGAAATATCGGCTTTTGAAAAATTAATTTGTAAAAGAAAGGAAGAGAAAGAAAATGCCTAAGTCAGATTGGATACAGAATGCTGAATTAATTCCAGAATATTCAAGTTATAAAGTTGATGCTTCTGGAAGAGTTGTAATCCCTCAGCACATGAAAAATAAGTTTAAAATTAGTAATGGAGATTTTGTAGAATATTATACAGCATTCATTGAAGGTAAATGGTTTATTTGTGTAAGAAAAGATGAGGAGAGAACACGAATTGAAAAAGCAAAAGAAGCAGCGCGTGCTGCAGCAGAAGCTGAAGCTGCAGAGTCCGCAAAATAATATGTTTTACATTGGAAGAGTTAAAGAAATTCTTAATGTAGGGATTGTTGATGAAGAACCAGTGATATGGTTTTTAGAAGATGATAGCTATTGGCTAAAAGAAGTTGAGATTCAATGTATTTTTAATGAGAGCGAGGAGTATATATCAGATGATTATGAATATATTGGAACGCTTGTTGTTAATGGAGTTGCTCAACATTATTTTGTAAGATATTCCTTAGTCAAGGAATACTGTAACAAAGTAGTAAAATTATGGCAAGATGTAGCTTTTATGCCGGAACCGGAAGCTTTGGGGCTCGTAGCATAAAATAAAGGAAAACGTAGCTAAGAGGCTACGTTTTTTTTATTTCCCGAATTTATAAATGATTTCAAGATTTATTTTTTTTTTTTTTTGAATCTCAAAATAATTTCAAGATTTATCTTCTTTCGCTTTTCTGAATCTAAAAATGATTTCAAGATTGTTTTGTCCAGATAAAAACTTTTGGCCTATCCTAAAAAATTTGAACTCCCATAAGGGGTGCGGGAGGGGAGCTTCTTTTCGCTTGACAGAAAGTAGAAAGTCTATAGTCTGTGTCTCTTGGCTGCTCTTAATAAGATAGGCATCCACCCCTGAGTAAACACCCCTATAATGCTCGAGCCGCAGGCGCCTGGGTTTTCCGGAATTTCGTCGAACAGAGGTTCGACGAAATTTTTTTAGCCAAATGGTTAGGCTTGCCTAACCACTACGCTTTCCCGCTTTAAAGCGTTAAAGTATTTTACTAAATACTAACAATCAGGGCGGCACGCTTTAGCACGTTAAAGTGCTAAAGCGTAAGCACTGCTGAGAACCAGGGCGGCACGCTTTACCGTAGTAAAGTGGTAACGTGGTAAAGCCGTGAAGCCTGTCTGGCATGGGGGGCGCTCACTTTAGTCTAGTAAAGTGATACAGTGTTAACGCACTGCTGCCTTAACACGTTAACACAGTAAAGTGTTAACGTGTTAAAGTGGTAGCACTGTAACGTGATAAAGTGATACAGTGATAACGTAGTAAAGTGTTAATGCTGTAATGTAGTAATACTGTAGTGTAGTAAAGTGTTACAGTAGTAGAGTGATATAGTGATAGAGTAATACAGTAATAGTGTTATAATAGAGTAGTCCAGTAGAGTAAAATAAAATAAAAAAGTTTTATAAAAAGTGTTGACAAAATAATAAATACGTGATAGTATGTAAGAGAAGTTAAGGGAAAGGAGATGACTACAATGTTAATGGATTTAGTACAAATAGCATTTACACTGTTTCTTGGTGGTACTATTATCTACTGTGCTAACTTAAAATAGTTAGCACAGTAGATAATAAAAAATAAAAAAAATAAAAAAAACTGTTGACAAAATCAACAACACAGTATAATATTAAGACATAAGATAACAACAAACAAAACACAAAATAAAAGGAGAGCAAGCATTATGATGAATACAATTTACACTATCGAAGGATACATGGCACAGGGATTTACAAGAGAAGAAGCACCAATGGTAATGGAACATGATACACTGTATAACAGATACGTGGCTGATGAAATCAGTGAAGAAGAAAAAGAAAGAATGTTCTTCTTAGCAACAGTGTTAGGGCTTTAAAAAAAGCCCTAACAATACAAAAAAAAGTATTGACAGATTAAAAGAAATGTGATAGTATGTAAGAGTAAAAACAAGATAGAAAGTTGAGGATAAGGAAATGAAAAAAACAGTATTGTGGATAATGGTAGTTATTGGAGTATTTGTAGGAACAAAAGATTATTACAGTAATCACTACGAAAGGTTAGGAGAAATCACTACACACATTAAATGTGGAGATGAACGAACAGTAAATGATAGATTCATTGTAACAGATGAGTTGGGGCATGAGTGGGAGTTCACAAGTGGACATAACTACAAGAAAGGAGATAAGGTGTCGATAAAGTTCTACACAAATCACACCGAAACACAATTTGATGATGAAATAATCAGAATTAAGACTTTGTAAAAACAAAGTCTTTTTTTTATTTAATACTTGACATTTCAATTCAAGTATGATAGTATTATCTTAGTTCCAAGAGAAAGGGGCAATGAAAATGAAGTGGATTATGGGCGGTTTACTTTGCGGAGTCTTGTTGGGTACGGTCTTGCGGACTTGCCAATGCGAGAATCTATACTACGAGTTACAATGTTGGGGTTTTGCGGTTGGTCAGCTAGTGCTAACCGCAAATAAAAAAAATAAAAAACTTTTTAAAAAAATGTTGACAAAATAAACATTGTAGTATAATATTAAATCATAGAAAAGAACAAAAACAAAATAAAAAGGAGATTAAAAAAATGACAACAACAAATAATTATACAATCGAAGAAATGGAAACAATGTTAGCAAAGTTATTTCAGACACTCGATGAAATGGAAACAACCATTGAAGATTACGAAGAATGGCTTAATCATTAAAAGGTATGAGGTGGCTTTTGCCACCTCAGAAAAATAAAAAAATTTAAAAAAAGTATTGACAAAATCAATAATGTAATATAATATTAAATCATAGAAAAGAGATAAAAACAAAGGAGATAAAGATTATGACAAATAGAATTATCAACACAATCAAAAAAAGTGGACACCCAATGGAAGAAGTTATGATAGCTTACTTACAGGGCAAGAACAATGACGAAATGGTATTAAATCTCATTGTTAATACACTGGAACTTAGTGGTAATTACGAACAAATTGTTTGGTTGTTAAAATAACAACCAAACAAAAAAGTTCAAAAAAAATAAAAAAACCTATTGACAAAATCAACATTATAATATAATATTAAATCATAGAAAACAGCAAAACAGAAATAAAGGAGAATAAAAATTATGACAACAAATTACACAATCGAAGAAATGGAAACAATGTTAACAAAATTATTTCAGACACTTGAAGAAATGGAAACAACTATTGAAGATTACGAAGAATGGGTTGCGAATCATTAAAAAGTACGAGGTGGCAAAAAGCCACCTCAGAAAAAAAATAAAAAACTTTTTAAAAAAGTGTTGACAAAATAAACATTGTAGTATAATATTAAATCATAGAAAACAACAAAACAAAGGAGATAAGAAATATGAAGAACTTAATCGTTAAAACATTAAAAGAAGTAGGAACAACAGAAATGGTAATTGAACTGTTCGAAAACAATATCGTTGATGAAATGGTTTTCAACTGTGTGGTAAATGGGGTAGCACTTAGCAATAACCCACAGAAAGCTCAGATGCTTGAATGGTTGTTTAAATAACAACCATTCAAACAAAGGAAAGGAAATGGAAAAAATGAAAAAGTTTTTTAGTATTGAAAAAGACACATACACGTTTGAGTGGAATGATTTTATAGCTTTACTCACTACTATAAATGTAATCCTTGTGATTGCTGGCTTCTGGTGGGCTCCAGTAGTAGCATTAATAAACTGTCTAGTGAGCATCATAGTATACATAAAGAATAAGAATCATAT
>JAEIGA010018139.1_pt1 | contig 10721 bp, 5 predicted proteins | sample 9270691 | NCBI WGS metagenome assembly JAEIGA01 (sample SAMN17057246, study PRJNA624740) | gut metagenome | biome: biome; isolation source: fecal sample | host: Bos grunniens | place: China: Xizang | collected 2019 | reverse complement strand
TGGCGTACTGAGCATGGAAATGTTCAATTCCATGAAGGAACAGACCTTGAAAATCACGAAAGTGGTTGCGGACGATTTGAAATCCATCGGGCTTGACCTTTGGGATATCAAATTCGAGTTTGGATACAACAACGGCGAAGTTATTTTGATTGACGAAATCGCTTCGGGCAATATGCGCGTTTACAAGGACGGCAAAATCGTTGATCCCGTAGCGCTTACCAAGCTTATCAACAACAGATAATTTTTAAACGAAATACGCGTTCAGGGACTCGAACCCTGACCGCGTAATTTTTTGCCGTATGAAACGAATAGGGCGGACTTTTACCAAAGTCCGCCCCTTATTTTATGCCGTTTTATACAAGCCGAGCTTTACTACCCTTGCCCGCGCCCTTACATTTTTCAACGATAATTTGCTTGTCGATTTTGTTCTTCAACTCTTCCACGTGGGAAATAATACCGACAAGGCGATTGCCTTCTGTCAAATCCTGCAACGTCGCGATAGCAAGGCGCAACGATTCGCCGTCCAACGAGCCAAAGCCCTCGTCCACGAACATCGTATCCAACCTTACGCCGCCCGCCGAGGATTGAATTTCGTCGGAAAGACCAAGCGCCAAAGCAAGCGAGGCCTTGAACTGCTCGCCGCCCGAAAGGGAATGGACGGGGCGCGTACTGCCGTTGTAATGGTCGAGCACGTCGATGTCCAAACCGACCTGCGAGCGTTGATTTTGCGGCTCTTCGCGGCGGATAAGATCGTACTGACCACCCGTCATCTTTTGCAAACGGATATTTGCACGCCGTAAAATACGGTCGAAATAGCTCATTTGCACGTGCGTTTCGAACGAGATTTTTTCTTGTCCGCTCAACGTGCCGTTTGCCGTTTTTGCAAGCGTATTCATCCAACGGACTTGCATTTCCAATTTGCTTGAATCCTTTGCCGCCCGCGCGATATTGTCGCTGCACGTTCGGTTTGCTTGTATGCGTGCCGCCACGTTTTCTTTTTGTTCGGTGAGTGTATCACGCTTATTTATAAGCGCCTCGTGTTTTGCTTGCTCTGCCGTCAAATCTACGTCGCAAACCTTTTTTACAAGTCCTTCAAGCGCGGAAATTTCGCCCTGCAACGCACCCAACGCCTCTTTCTTTTGCAAATAATCTTCGTTCGCTTTTTTAATTTGCGTTTCAATCGCTTGTTTTTGCAGCTCGATTTCGCGCAACCCTTCTTGGGCAAGCGCGAGCGAGGGATAGGTAAGCTTTGCTTTTAACGAGACGGCTTGCTCTTCCGCGTTTTTCTTATTCGTGGTAATTTCACTAATTTGCAACGCGCACGCCTTTTCTTTCGCTTCCAATTCCTTTAACGCATTTTCCTCGTTGGGGATAAGCTTATCAAGCTCAATTTTTTCGTCTGCATTTTTCTTTTCCTTATGGATTTTTTCGGTGATTACGTTCAAACTTTCCGCAAGTTCAAAAAGCCGTGATTTGATACATGCCCCCACCGTTTCCACCGTTTCGCCCATAAACAGCGTTTGAATTTGGTCCTCAACCGACGCGCGCAAGGTCCGCAGTTCGCCCGATATTTTCGCACAATCGTTGCTCTTGTTTTCCATCCTTTTTGCGGCTTGCTCCGCTTCCGATTTCGCCGTTTTTAACTGCATCTCGGTGGGCACGTCCACGCTTGTTTCCGCAAGGCAAGGATGGTGGGTTGCGCCGCATACGGGGCAAGGCATACCCTCTGCAAGCGTACTTGCCATAATCCCCGCTTGACCGTCCAAAAAGCGTATATTTAAGTGATTATATTTATCATTTAACTGCGCGGCAAGCGCCTTTACGTTTTCATATTCCGCTTGCTCTTTTTCCAAAGTCGTACGAATATTATAATGCTCGCGCATATCCCCTTTGAGGGTATTGATTTTTGTTTGCTCGTCTAAAAGCTTTTGCTTCTCATTTTCGAGCATAGCGCGGTTTTCGCCTGCATTCGCCAAGCCCTGCAAGCGAGCCTTTAACCCATCAAGCCTTTCTTGTTGCGCTTTGATTTGTACGGATAAATTATCCCGCTTTTTCGTTTGGACATCTAAATCGTTCACTAAATCCAAACAAGTCTTTTCAAGTTTATCCAATTCCTTGTACATGGAAAGCTCTTGCTTTAAAACGATGATTTTTTCGTTTAACGTGTCCACCTCGGGCTGTTTGGTATTCGCCTCGTCCGCCGCTTTTTTCGCCCCGTACACAGCAAGTAACAGCGCAGGCAATTTTTCCGTTTTTTCGCTATAATTTTTGAGGTTTTGCGCGTGTTCCTTTGCAGTGGTAATTTTCGCAATCACCCCACCCATGTCCGCGTTCAACGTAGAAATTTCGTCCAAAAGCCGCTTGTTTTCCGCTTCGTCCGTTTGCAATAAACGCGCTAAAAGCTCCAAGGTTTCCTGCGTGGAAATTTCCCCTTTTTGCGCTTGCTTGACAAGCGGATATTCTACGCTTTCCACGGGGCAAGCAATACTTTCCGTGTAGGTGAGAATGGTGTTTTTTACGCCCTCGTATTTTCGCTCCAACGCCGACGCATCCTCTTTTACGCGGTTTTGCAGTTCCTCAAATTTATGCGTTTTGAAGATTTGACGGAAAAGCTCCTTTCTCTTTTCCGTATTCGTAAGCAAAATTTCACGGAATTGCCCTTGTGCAATCATAGCAATCTTCAAAAATTGCTCTTTTTCCAAGCCGATAATCTCCGAAATTGCAGCGGTAACTTCCTTTTTGCTCTTATCGACAATTCTGCCGTCAGGATAATGCAATTCCGCGCGCGCAAGCGCTTTCGTGAACCCCTCGCCGCGGCTTTTCGGACGCATATATTCGGGGCTACGGCGCACCGTATATACCTGCTCCTTGCAGATAAATTCCAACTCGACAAAGGTTTCCGTGTCCGCGTCCGCATACTTCGAGCGCAGCATCGAGCCGTCTCGCTCCGCCCCGCTCGGGCTATCATACAAAGCGTAGGTGATGGCGTCGAAAATAGACGTCTTGCCCGCGCCCGTCGTACCCGTGATAAGGTATAAACCGCTTTCGCCAAGCTTGTCTAAATCAAGGACTTCCTTGTTTGCGTACGGGCCAAATGCCGATATGGTCAATTTTAACGGTCTCATACGCTTTCCTCCTCGATTTTTTCAATCGTTTCTTGTATATACGCGCGTTGCTCGTCACTCATTTCCGCGCCGTTTTTCAACGCGAAAAACTCGGAAAACAGCTCAAACATCGACTTGCTTTCCACCGCCTCCGCCCCGTAAATTTCCGCCGCGGCGCGCGTCCTCGTGTTGTCGTACTTCAATTCCAAAGCGTTTTTGTAAATCGCTTGCAGCCGCCCCATCGCATTCGGCACGTCGTCCTCGTCCGTCAAGGTGATTTGCACGTAATCGCCCAAATTGCCCGCCGTGCGATAGAATGCAGGGTCTGTAAGCTCGGCAAACGAACCCTTAATCTTCCGCAAATCACGGATAGGATTGAGACTTGCCGTTCTTATATTCAACGCGCCTCCCTTCTCACCCAACTCAATGACGGTGACGGATTTCACGTCGTTTGCTTCCGAGAAGGAATATTTAAGCGGCGTACCGCAATAACGAATACGCTCCGAGCCGCAATTTTGCGCGCCGTGCAAATGCCCAAGCGCGACGTACTCAAAGCCGTCGAACACGGACGCGTCCACGTTATCCGTGCCGCCGACAGTCTCTTCCGAGTCCGAGCGGGTTGCGCCCGTCACGAATTGGTGGGTGATTAACACGTTCCGCTTGCTTTCGTCCACGCCCATTTTTGCAATTGCCACGCGCATCGCGTCGGTGTAGGACGTAATTTCCTCGTCCTCGTAAAATCTACGCACGTGCGCGGGCTTAATAAAGGGCAACATATACACGCAAACCTCGCCGTGTTCGTCCGTGAGCGAAACGCACTTCACGCTCCCATTGTAAACGTGCGAAAGGTGAATACCGCTCGCGTCCATAATTCTGCCGCCAAACGCAATACGCTCGGGCGAATCGAGGTTGCCGCTAATGACAAAGGTACGCATTCTGCGTGCGGCAAGCTCCGCCAAAAAGCCGTCGAATAACTGCACAGCCTCGGCGCTTGGCATACTTTTATCGTAAACGTCGCCCGCGATAAGCACGCCGTCGGGGCGTTCCGCATCGACAATGCCGATAATTTGGCTTAATATTTCCGCTTGGTCCTCAATCAAAGAGGTTTCGTGCAAGCGTTTCCCCAAATGCAAATCCGAAATATGTACGAATTTCATTGATTTTGCTCCTTATTTTCTTCTCATTTCTATTGTAGCAAATTTTTCGTAAAAGGTCAAGACTTATGCAAAAAAACCACCGCGCAAACATAGCCACGATGGTTTTATTTTTTTATGAAAACGGGATATTTCCGCTTACGCGACCTTACACTTCGACGAAGGTCAACGTATAGCCGTCCGTGCGCTTTTCCCTATACATATCGGAAATGCGGACACCGACGTTCATAAGCGTTGCGCCGTAAAGCACCTCGCCCGTCTCTTCGTTTTTATACAGCTTGTCGGGATCCAAGCCCTTCAAGCGTAACGCCATACTTTCCACAAGCCCCGACGCGTACAGTTCAAGGAAGGTGAGCTTCGCCTTTTTCTTGTCCTTGGAAACGACCATATACGCGCAGTAATCCGCCTCTTCGGGGGAAAGTAAACGGTATAAATCGCCGTTCAAATTTAAGTCCTCGTCCTTGCGATAAAGCTCGGAATAGCCTTTCAACTTGGCTTTTTCCTCTGCGCCGTACTTGCTTAAATCAAGCTCGTACCCATACGAACCGAACGAAGCCACGCGGTATCTAAATTCAAACGTAGATTCCCTGCCGCTCGTACACTTTCCTTCCGTAAAATGGCAACTCAACGCGGACATGGGGTAGGCGTAGCTCGATCCGTACTGGATATACGTCCTTGCGTAAGGGTCGGTGTTGTCGCTCGTCCAAATCTGCGGCGAATAGTAAAGCATACCCAAATCGAACCTACCGCCACCGCCCGAACACGTCTCAAATAAAACGTTGGGGAATTGCGCCTTAATCAAGGACAAAAGCTTATACGCGCCCAACATTTGGCGGTGATAGACCTCGCCTTGCTCCGTCGCAAAAGAGCTTGCCTCCGTTGCATAGCGGTTGAAATCCCACTTGATATAATCCAAATCCAAGCCTTGCAATTCTTCACGGATACGGTTTGCAATATCCTGCACCACCTCGTCGCGGGTTAAGTCCAAAATAAATTGATGACGAGAAATCAAGGGCAGCTTGGACGTGCTTAAAACGTAGTCGGGGTGTTGTTTATAATAGTCGCTTTGCTCGTTGACCATTTCGGGCTCTAACCAAAGCCCAAATTTCAAGCCCAACGCGTGCACCTTTTCGCAAAGCCCTTTAAGCCCCGAAGGGAAGCTTTCCTTGTCCGTGCGCCAATCGCCAAGACTAGTCTTATCGCTATCTCTAAACCAACCGTCGTCCAAAACCACCGTGTCGATACCGCAATCCAAGGCATGCTTTGCAAGCGAAAGTATCTTGGCTTCCGTGACGGTAAAATAACTTGCCTCCCACGAATTGATGACGATGGGACGGGGTGAAAAAGCAAATTCCTTTTCAATAATATGCTTTCTCGTATGGTCGTGCAAGTTGCGGCTCATACCGCCCAAGCCTTGCGCGGAATAGGTCATAATCGCCTCGGGCGAAAGGAGCGTCTCTCCCTTGCCAACTTTCCATGCAAAGCCCGTATCGTCCAAACCGATAATCACGCGCGTGTCGCCCAAATGGTCGACGGCGATTTCATCGGAAAAATTACCGCTATACACAAGGTTAAAGCCGTACGCATCACCCATATCCTCGTCCGCATTGTGCGTACAAAGCGCGATGAACGGGTTGTGATTGTGCGACGAGGTGCCCGTAAGGCTGTTATTTTTAAATACGCCGCGTTTTAAGGGTGCACGCGAAACCTGCGCGCGCTCGTAAAGGTATAACCCCTCTAACGTGACAGTATCGAAGTCCATACCGTAAAAATCCAAGCACATACTCGCAAATTTGCGGACGGTCAACGCTTTTCCGCCGACGTTTTTAAGAATTTGCGAACGGGTAATAACGTCCGTATCCGCAAACACGCCGTAAATCAACGTCAACTCCACGCAATTATCGTCGTCAGTGAGGACGATTTCCAAACTTTCCGTCTCTTCATCCGCACGGGAATAGGGCAAGCCTGCAAGCGGTTTTCTGCCTTTGTAAATGCTGTGAGAACGGTAGCGCAGACGGCAAGCGTCCGCTTGATTATCATAATCGAACACCACCGACGGCGTGCGTATATCCCCGCTGTTGAAAACGGAAACCTCAAAGCCTTGCACGGACGCACAATATCTGCGGTCATCACGGCTTTCGTGCGCGACGTGCGAGTAAATTTGTCGGTTGCTAATATACCGAACGTCGTCGAGTGGAATTTTCTTACCGTAATAAAGGTGTTCTAACGCATTAAAATCCGTCACGCAAAATACATACGAGGTATTTTTTGTTTGCAAATGGAAAATTTTTGTTTGTTCATTAAATTGAATACTCATAGTCTTCCCATCCTAAAATATCGTATCTTGTTGCCTTTTTGGGGGATAATTTACTGTTTATGCACCTTGCAAACCTCCCCGCTTATACGGGATTTTTCCGCCGCAAGCGCCATCAAATGGCTCTCAATAGAACGTTCGAGCGTCGTACCAAGTTCGCCCTTACCCGCAAGCGCATCGTAGAAATCACGCACCAACATCAAGTCGCCGCCACCATGGCCGAATGTATCGTTAATTGCCACCTTCAAAATCTCTTTAATACTCAAAAAGCGGGTACCATGTCCGTAACGAGATATACGGATATAGTCGTTTTCCTCGTCCATTTCCACCTCGCCAAGCGTGCCGTGGAAGGTCATTTTTCTGCCCGGAAGTGCGGTAAATGCCGTCATCGTGAGGTTCGCGCGAATGCCGTTTTCAAACTGCATCACAACCGTTTGGTTGTCGACTACGTTATTGTCGCAATCGAATACGCATCTGCCGTACTGCGAATTTTCGTATGCATTACGAATACTCTCTTCCGTGATGGGACGGGACAAATCGACGACGTTAAACGGCCAACCTTGCTTACGCGCATCGTCGTCCACGTCGGGCTTATCAAACGCCCAATCGAAATCTTTTTTCCACTTTTCCACGTACAGCCTTTCCGCGCTATATACGCAATCGTATTTATACTTGCAATCCTTGCAACGGCTTGCCGCGCCCTCGGGTTGATTTTCCTTTTTGAAGAATGTGCGGTCGCCCACCGAATAGACGGTGTTGCATTTGCTATCCGCATAGTATTGCAACAAATCCAAATCGTGGCAGCATTTTTGCATAATCATCGGCGAGGTTTCCACGTCGTTGCGCCAATTTCCGCGCACGAAGCTGTGCGCTTGGTGCCAATAGGCAACCTGCTCCAACCAATCAATGCAAACGATTTTGCCAATCTCCCCGCTGTCGAGAATTTCCTTAATCTTCAAAAACGCGGGCGCATAGCGCAATACGTGGCAAACGATTACCTTTTTATCGTATTTTTTGTACGCGTCCAACAGCTCGTACAATTCGTCCTCGTCGGGCGAAATGGGCTTTTCAAGCAAGATATCATAACCGAGCTCCAACGCGCGCACGCACATTCTCACGTGGTCTCTGTCCTGCGTGGCGATTACGAGCGCGTCCGAACGCTTTTCCTTTAAAAACTCGTTTTCATCCAAAAAGCAGTTTTCGTCGGGGATTCCCCAATCCTTTTGCGCAAGGTCGATTTGCTCTTGGTTGATATCGCATACGGAAACAATTTTAAATTTATCCGCAAAATGCTCCGTCATGCATCTGCCGTACGTATAGTGTCCGCGTGAACCGCAACCCAAAATAGAAACTGTAAATACCTTATCCATTTTTATTCCTTTTTGCATATTCCCAAAAAGCTATATAGGCCTTTGAGGTATAACGCCTTTTTCCTTATGGATTTTTCATTAAAATAAACCGCCGTTTTCAACTTCGACGCGTACATGGTGCTTGTTTTTTCATAAAAACACTACCAATAATAGTATAGCACACCAGCACTAAAATTGCAATAGGTGAAAAAATTTTTTACCCGCATTTTCTTGTGATTTTTAGTGAAATTTGGGTGTTTTTTTACGATAACGAAAGGCAAAACAAAGCACTTTTATGATAACACGCCAAAAAACAACCAACCGCCCCAAATAGAGAAGTTGGTTGTTTTTATCAATAATTAAACGGATGCTTCACATCTTTGCAATACGCTGAGAACAGTTTTTAAACCCTTTTCGTTGCGAAGATATTGCTCGTAAAACGCCTGCGGCTTGATAAGTAAAATATGAATGGGCTGCAAGCCGATTCCGTGACGCTCTGTCACCGTCCCCGACGAAGGGTTTGTAAACATTGGCATTGTAATGACGCCCTTTACATCCACTTCGCCCTTGGCGTACTCATAGGGAAAGACAAACGCATTGTGAATAACGGCTGTCGTGTCCCCCTGCAATAAAGGACGATACGCCATCTCGTATAAAAACTGCTTTGAAACGGATTCTATGCCCGGCTGACCGGTAATTTGTCCGTTTTTACGAAAAGCGATATGGTAATATTTGGCGTCAAAAATGGAAAAATGCCACTGTCCGTTCAAGCTTTCTACCGAAACCACATCAGGGATAAACGTCGCACTTTGATACAAGGTATCTTGCGCTTCCCGCCCGTTCCAACTCGGTTTTTCGATATAATTTTTTAACGTTTTTTCCTTGTCGCCTTCGCTTGCATTCGCAAACAGCGCAATTTCGCCAATACGGAAATTTAACCTATCGCAAAGCACCACCTTGCAAACGTCTTCCCAAATAACGTGAAACGCATTTGTACCGAATAGACTGAAATTGTCTTCCGTATGTAATAAGCCCACGCATTTAATAAAGGTGTACATGGTTTTTAATAACAGCTTCTTGCGGGTATTGAATTGGACGTTCAATTCTTGCTCGATTTGATAACAAATATAATCTTCGTCGCCAAGCTTGGATAAATCGTCCTCACCCTCGTCAACGGGCGTAAGGTTAAATAAGTCTAAAATGCCCTTCCCCGCCAATTCACGAGAACAAATGGTGAGCACGCATTGATGTAGTTGACGGAAATAATTATTTTCATCGACAACGCGCCGACGTGTCTGCAACTCCATATAAAACGGGCTTCCCTCTTGCAGGATTGCGAAGGTATTATTGATCGTTCTATCCCACAAAATTTCACCAGAGCCGTTTGTTTCGACAACCTCTTTTTCGTTGGTATATAGCCCATTCTCGTAATAATCTTGCAAGAAGTACAGCATCACCGCAAGCAGATTAAAGGCCCCGCCTTCCGCATTGTCGTTATACAAATAAATCGGCTCTCTATCCGCACGGCGGTTATACCGTCGGATGACGTCGAAAACAAGCTTCAAATGCTCGTCTCTCCCCTCTTTTATTTCCTCTCTCTCGTAATATTTCGGCAAACACTTTAAAATATACCCTTTGACCGATATCACGCCGACAAAGCAAAAAACAAAAGCTTTTTCCCCGTTATCCAAAACCGGCCCTAACGCAAAATCCTCTTCCTCCAGCTCGGAAATGTCTTGTTCTTTCCCACTGCCAACCTGCTTTAACACACCGTTTTTGAGTAGTATTTCCAAGACCCTTTCCGTATTTTCGGAAAAACGTTTTTGCATATCCGTAAACGTATATTTCCGCTGCTCGCGAAAATAGAAATCGTTAATCTTCTGCGTCATCAGCCGTCTCTTCCTCGCTCAAAGGCGCTTCAACTTCCGCCTCAGCCGCTGTTTCCGTAGCCGTTGTCGCCGTTGCTTCCGTAGCCGTTTCCGTAGCGTCTTCAACGCCCGACTCAACCGAAGAAGTAGCACTGTCCGCTGCACTTAAAGATGCGGGCATTTCCTCTATCGCTAACAGCACTCCTTGAATATCTTCCGTAAATACGCTCGACGGCTTATTTCGGAAAGCTTTGCAAAGGTTGGAAAAGCTTCTTGTATAATCCTTGGCGAAAATTTCCCCTCTCTTTTGCTTCGCCGCATCCTCGAATAAATACATTAATATCTTGCTGATAAACTTTTCTTTAAAGTCGGCATTACTGAGCCACTCGTCAAGCCACTTCAGATTGATGAAGAAGGGGCCCATACACTTATCTTCGTTAATGCCCGCATTGCGAAGCCTATCATTGACCGCCTTACGGAATTTCTCCCAAGCGTCCCAATACTTAGGCTGTTTGGATTTAGCAAGCTCTTGATCCAAATCCGTATATTCGAACGACCAACGGCGCTTAAACGCCGTATCCATCGGGAATACGCCTTGGTCAGCGCTGTTCATCGTTGCCCAAATGTACATATTTGCAGGAATAGAAATATTTTCGATAATATCCAACCATCTCGGCTCGCCGTCAATTTCTTCTTGAATGAACGTAACCTCGGGGAACTCACACGGCTCTTGTTCTTGCATTTCATAGAAATGCCTACGAATATCCTCTGACGCCGCAATCGGATACTCGCTTACGCCGTTCGTTCTGTCCAATAATTGGAAAACGTCGCCGAATACCGCAGCCACGTTCGCACGGTTGATTTCCTCGATGATTAATATGTAATTGTTTTCGGGGTGCAATCTCGCTTTCTCATAAACGCGCAAGAATGGA
>JAEIGA010018138.1_pt1 | contig 10721 bp, 8 predicted proteins | sample 9270691 | NCBI WGS metagenome assembly JAEIGA01 (sample SAMN17057246, study PRJNA624740) | gut metagenome | biome: biome; isolation source: fecal sample | host: Bos grunniens | place: China: Xizang | collected 2019 | reverse complement strand
TTTGTGGTGATACTGTTGACAGGCCTTGTAATATGGTGGCCGCGTAACCGCAAGATGCTGAAGAACCGTCTGCAGATAACTTTTAGAAAAGGCAAGAACCGTTTCTGGTACGACCTTCACGTTGCCGGTGGTTTCTACGCCCTGTTGCTGTTGCTTGTGATGGCATTGACAGGCCTGACCTGGTCGTTCGAGTGGTACAGGAACGGTGCATATGCGTTGTTTGGTGCCGGTGAGCCCAAGAAAACAACAGTGGTGGAAAGAAAGTCCCCCACGCGTGTTGAGACTCCTGTCTGCCCCGGTAGCTGCAGGGATTGTACATTGCCTGTCTGTGTAAACAGTGCAGAGAGCAAAAGCACAGCTGTCGGACAGAGTGGAATGGAACGGTGGAATGTCGATGCCGTAACAACTGCCACAAATGTCGCCGATACCAAATATGTCGATGCCGAGCCTGCTGTTTCTGTTGCAGAGATTGATGGTATTACGGCCGCAACGGCTGTCGATGCACAGAGCAGTGCAACTGCCATGACCGACGGCAATAGCGGTGCCACTTCGTTGGTTACTGCGCCGCAGGCTACGGGGTTCGACAGCTGGCAGAAGGCCTATGAGAATGTTGTTGCTCTTGTGCCATCTTTTGAAACAATTACAGTGTCCGCGGGAACGGTCTCTGTCAAGGTATCCAAATATGGCAACATGCGCGCGGCCGACAAGTATATGTTCGATGAAGACAGCGGGGCAATAACCTCTGCTGAACTATATAAGGATTCGGCACGCAAAGGAAAACTCTCGGGTTGGTTCTACTCGCTGCACACAGGTTCGTGGGGCGGTATGCTTACCCGCGTTCTCTATTTCCTTGCAGCACTGCTTGGCGCCACGTTACCCCTCACGGGCTACTACCTGTGGATAAAACGCCTCTATGGCAAGCACAGAAGCTGGAAATGAGTGACTTGGAAAATGTATTGACGCTGTTGGCAATGGCTCGCAGCGTTATTTCTTTTTGTCAATGATGCATTTTAAATATAAATCATTAAATTTGTATCTGACAAAGAAAAACATCTTTCGGTAACAATGCGTGGAATATTCCTGTACATAATGCTTATGGGCGTTTTACTCTTTTCGTGTGTTGGACACGAGCTTGGCGAAGAAACGGTCACAGAGACCGATTCGTTGAGTGTGCATATATATGATGCACGTTACAGGGATGCGGCATTACTTGATAGCCTGTCAAAAAAACTCGACAGCCTCTCCGCACAGAACCATGAACTGGCAATGGTGTCGGCCAATGCAATGGCCTATTCTGCTTTGATGAGGATGGATTATTCTGAGGCGGTATCGTTGTACAGGAGTGTGCAGGATGGGGCTGATTGCGAGATTGAGAAACTCGTTGCCGATGTCGGGCTCATGACAATATGTTATCGTGTGTCGGGCAACAAGGAGTTCTTTGACTATCGTGCAAAGGCTTTGGAGAGAATAAGGCGCATAGATGAGGATGCTGAACGCCTCAATGCTAATGACAAGGCACGCTTTGAGCGTGCAAAGATTGAGTTTGGTATAGTATCGGTTTGTTATTTCTCCAATCTGGCAATGCTCGATGACGTAAAGCGTACACTTGGGTATTTGAGTGCCGGCGTTGAGCAGAGCGTGGATATAGCGCTCAAAATTTATGCAAGAATGTTGCTTGCAAACACAGCATCCGATGCAAGCGAACGTCTCGATTTGCTGGCAAGAGGACTCAACAGTGCCGAGAACCGGGGGTATGCCTGGCTCACGGCAAACTACAAGTTGTTGCTTGCCATTCTACTGCGTGACAATGTTGAATTACTTTCTGCACTTCCCGATAATCTTGCACATATAAAATTGCAGAGTGAGAATGTCGAATCAATCCCTTATCTTTTGGCTTCAGCAGCTGCAGATGGTTTCAGACGCTATGGCGATAGGTATATGATGATAGAGGCGTTGGCGGTCTCTGCCTCCTGCAAGACGCAGCGTGGCGATTATGACGCTGCTTTGGCGTTACTCGATTCGGCACTTGCCTGCATAAACGGCTATTATGTGACCTATTATCCACAGGAATCCGACTTTGCATCGAACGTGCTTGGAAATTGTGACATGGAGATTGAACCTTCAATGTTTTCCGATGCCGAGATGTACAACATTCCCGAGTGTCTGCTCAGCGTGCGCCGTGAGGCGAGTTGCGCCTATGCAGGTCTTGGCGACAAGTACGCATCGGACATCAACCGCGAGAGTTATCTGCAGTTGCTGCGCACCACACGCCTCAATAAAAAGATAGAGAGTAATGTTACCACTGTAACTGCCGACATCTCGCGTCTTGATAGATGGATTAATGCCGTTATTGTGGCTATTATAGCATTGATAGCTGTCATCATCGTCTTCAACTATCGCAAGAAAAAGTATCTTCGCTCATACTCAAGCGAACTTAAACGTCTACCCGATGTATGCCGCCTGCTGCTCTCGTCACTGCCCCAGGATGTATGTAGCAAAGAAGAACTGTGTGCACATATGGTATCTTTCCTCAATGCCCGCTTTGCAGGCTTCTCGGGTGATGTGTACTTCTCGTTCTCTGCATCAGAGGACTCTTCGCTCAACAGTTACTCCTTTGCTATGAGATATGTGGATGGCGGTTCCGATATATTATATCTGACAACAGCCTTGCCGTTGACTCCGGCAAAAAAGTCGATGCTCGGGATGCTTGTACCATATGTGGCAATGGCTCTTGGTGAAGGTATGCGTCTTGCCGACATTGGCGATGAACATGAGAGACTGGAGGAGATGCACCATGCCTGCGCTGTATATCTGGCCGAGCATAAACGTGAGAATCTGCTCAAGCGCGTCTCTGTCTCAACGGTAATGTCAATGCGCCCATATATTGACAGGATTATAAATGAACTGCGTGCATTGCGCACGGCATCGCCCGATGATGTTGAACGCAAGTTTGGATATGTGACGGAACTGACAGAGAAACTCGATGACTTGAACGTAATCCTTGAGCGTTGGATAAAGATGCGTCAGGGTGAGATGAACCTGCAGGTTGAGAGTTTCTCCCTTGCCGGGTTGTTCGCTATCATAGAAAAGAACCGCAAAATCCTTGAATCGCGAGGGATTACATTGAATGTAGGTGATGGCGAGTCTACCGTGAAGGCTGACAAGCCTCTCACTCTTTTCATGATAAACACGCTTGTTGACAATGCTGCAAAATTCACGCCCAGGGGCGGCAATGTTGCTGTTGAATGCATCGAGGGTAGTGACTATGTAGAGGTGGCTGTCACTGATAGTGGTGTGGGTATCTCACAGAGTGACATAGACCGCATACTGAATGAGAAAGTCTACGATGCTGCAACCATTGGCAGTGATAACGAAAGCCTTCCGGCCAAGAGCAAGGGTGGTGGTTTTGGATTGATGAACTGCCGGGGAATAATAGAGAAATACAAGAAGACCGATGCCGTGTTTGCGGTTTGCTCAATGAATATCGAGAGCTGCAAAGGGCGTGGTAGCCGTTTCTCTTTCCGCTTGCCAAAAGGCGTTGTGCGATGCATTGTCGCGCTCCTTATGATGCTGCCCTGCACCTCACTTGCCAATGAGGGGCTGTTCAATGAAGTCAGGTGCTATGCCGACTCGGTATATGGCTGTAACATAAATGGCAACTATGAGCAGGCATTTGTTCAGGCGCGCAAGGCTTTTTACCTTTTGAATGAGTACTACAAGAGGGAAATTGGCGGTAATGATACCATTCTTCTCTCGGGCGATGCATATGCCGAACTTCAATGGTGGCGCGAGGGGCTTTTCCCCGAGCATTTGACCGAGGATATCTTCTACAATATACTCGACATCCGCAATGAACTCGCTGTGGCATCGTTGGCACTGCAGGAGTGGCACGATTACCGCTATAACAACTACTGCTACTCAACCCTGTATCGTCTTGTTGATGAGGATAAGGCTGTTGCCGAGCAATATGAGCAGGCACGTGCCACGCTCAATCTGCGCCAAGCGCTTGCAGCCATCTCCTGCTTCATTGCAATAGTGTTGCTTCTGTACCTTCTTATTGCATATATTCGCCACTCGATAATAGGCAAGGCGAACGAACAGCTTGTGCAAAGTACAAATCTGAAACTGTTGGAACTTGTGGCAACCTCGTCTCAAAGCACTCCGCAAGAGATGTTGCAGGAGATTGCCGCTGAGGTATACTCCTGTATAGGAGAGCGTATGTGTGTCAGTAGGGTGGCGTTATTGCTCAATGACGGACGTCTGTTTGCCGCAGCACCACTGCAGGTTGCCGGTGAACGTGCCGATGTGTATCTGCACGGTGTCATTGATGATGGCAACTCCTTCCTCTCGCCCGATGCGCTGCTGCGCGTGTTACCGCTCTATGTTACAGTGACGGGCGAAGAACTGCTTGTCGGTGCAATGGAGATTGTTTCCGAACGCCCTTTGAGTGACAACGAGACTGTAAGTTTGGAACTCATAGCACGCTTTGTGGCATCAATGGCATACCACCGTACTGTGCGCGTTGCCAACAGTTACACCAGTCTCGAAGAGGTTGAGGAGGAGACTGAACGCATAAAGTTCGAGGAGAACCGTCTGCACGTCCAGAATATGGTCATGGACAACTGTCTGTCGGTCATCAAGCACGAGACGGTGTATTATCCCAGCCGTGTGCGCGAACTTGCACAGAAAGCGCTTACAACAATGGATGGACGAAGCGAAAGTATTGCAGCAATGGGTGAATTGATGGAGTATTACAACTCGGTATTCGGTATACTTTCCAACTGTGCTAAACGCGAACTCGATACCATGTGCTTCACGCTATCTTCAATCTATGTGGAGCAGTTGTTTGCTGATGCAAGACGTTACGTCGAGCGCTGTGCAAGAAAACAGGGCGTAAGGTTGTCGCTTGTGTATGAGCCTGTTGATGCCGCTGTGAAAGTTGATGCAGTTCTTGTGTCATATCTCTTTGAGGTGCTCATTGATGCTGCCTTCAAGGTAGGGAAGAATGGGGTGTTGCTGTTGCGTGCGACAGATTCTGGTGATACCGTCAGGATAGAACTGGTCGATAACAGGTATACACTCTCTAGTGATGAGGTTGCCGAACTCTTTACCCCGTCGCACTTTAATATCGGTGAGCGTGCTGAATTGCGCGGAATGGAGTATCTTGTTGCTAAGGAGATAGTGCGGATGCACGAGGATTATACGGGACGTCATGCTTCGCGAATGGAATCGCGTGCCGATGTCGATGGTGTCGTCATATTGTTTACATTGCCAAAATAAGGAATTATGATAGATAAATTCAGTGTAGTAATAGTAGAAGATGCAAGGCTTGAACTCAAGGGAACCGAGGAGATTTTCCGCACCGAATTGCCCCAGGCCGATGTTATTGGTGTCGCAGCCAACGAGAAGGAACTGAATGAGGTGCTTGAACGCGCGGTCCCGGACCTGCTGCTGCTCGATTTGGGTCTTGGCGGTTCAACAACGGTGGGAGTGGATATCTGTGCAAGGATGAAAAAGGAGCATCCACAGATGAAAATCCTTGTCTTTACAGGTGAGTTGCTCAATGAAAAACTTTGGGTGGACGTGCTTGATGCGGGAGCAGACGGCATTACCCTGAAGACCGGTGAATTGCTCACAAAGCACGAAATCTACAATGTCATGGCCGGCAAGCGTAATGTCTTCAACCAGCCTGTACTTGAGAAACTGGTAGAACGTTTCCGGGAGAATGTGAACCGTGACACTGCACGTCAGAAATCGTTCATACACTATGAGATTGACCGTTATGACGAGTGTTTCCTGCGTCATCTTGCTTTGGGTTATACAAAGGAGATGGTTGCCTCTCTAAAGACAATGCCTTTTGGTGTCAAGTCGCTTGAAAAACGCCAGGCAGACCTCATTGCCCGTCTGTTCCCCGATGGTGAACAGCGAGGAATAAATGTGACCCGCCTTGTCGTACGTGCCATTGAACTGCATATAATTGACGCTGAAAATCTTGAGGCCGATGAGTAACCGCAGAGCATACTATTATCCGGTACCTCTCTATCTGCTTATGTTGCTGATGGTGTGGGTCGGTGCGTTCTTTGCCGATGTGGTGCAGTTACTCCTGGGTGGCACGCTCCCGGCATCCTCCTTGATGAGCCCCGAAGGTGTACGCTGGGCATTACGCAGCGCGTTGCCCTCCATTGGCGCGTTGCCCTGGGGAACAATAATGATGATTGCTGCAACATATGGTCTCTTGCGCGGTTCTGGGCTTGCAAAAGTACTTTACTGTCTAGCCTGTTTTAAGCGTCTTACCCTTTCTCAATGGCGCGCCTTGCTCTTTTCACTCTTGGCTGCATTGTGTTACATTGCTCTGCTATATATGTTTACCGTTGCTCCCTGGAGCCTACTCTCGGGGGTTACTCACGAGGCATCTCTCTCGCCGTTGGTGCAGGGGGGGGCTTTGCTACTTTTTGCGGGTTCATTGCTCGTGTCGCTTATATATGGTTTCATAAATGGCAACTACCGCTCAATGATGGATGTTATTGTCTCGACTGCTAATACATTCAATCTATTTGTTCCGGCAATAATGGCGCTTATACCTGCGTCGGGAATAGTACCCTGTATGCGGCATGCCGGCGTTGATGCAGTCTGTGGAATATCTATGGATTCGATTGCTGTGGCGCTCTATCTGTTGCCGTTCCTTTATATTGTGATACTGGAAATGAAGAAAAAGTGAACGATGACCAAAACAAATGCCCCAAAATAAAAATTGGGGCATTTGTTTTTTAATTGTTTTGTCTGCTAATTTATTTTGCTCCTAGTGGAATCACTCTTAACCATATTTCGCTCACCCAATTGTCGTTTTCGGTGCCGCTAAGGTTGTATTCCACATAAAGGATATTATTGTTCTCCTCGCTGAACCTGTATCGCAAGTTGGAGATTGTGTTGTTGAGGCTCTTGTCGAGATAGTGGTTGTTGATGTACTCAAGGTATGTGTTATCTTCCTTCATCTCAATCTCACCCTGTTGGGTAATGAATGCGAGTGTACTTGTCTTGCTTTCTTCCCAATTGGCCTCCTTGACAGGGATGTTTACCCCAAGAATTACAGAGTATGTATTATCTTCGGTTATGGTCTTGAATATCTGCTTGCCAATGTAGGCTTTGCCGCCATCTGATGTCACAACCTCTTCAACATATTGCCACATACCGACAAGTGGCCCAGCATCGGGTCCTGTCTTTTTTACTTGTGCATGGCCTGTTACAACTCCTGATAGTAAGATAAACGCAAGTAGAAACATGAACTTTTTCATAGTGTAGGGAGTTTAAGGTTAGACAATGTTTCTTTTATCGTTTGCAATGTACGAATAAAAAACAAATAAAAAACATTTTCTCAAGAAAAATATATGTAGCCGTTGTCATAGTTTCACGCTGTAGGATATTTTTTGTACCTTCGCGGCTGTAATTAAAAAAAATGAAGTACCTTTTTGCATTGTTTGGAAGTGTGTCGCTGGCATTGGGCATAATGGGCATCTTTTTGCCCGTGTTGCCGACTACACCGTTTCTCCTACTGTCGGCAGCCCTGTATATGCGTAGTTCTCAAAGACTGTACAACTGGCTTATGTCGCACAAGCATCTGGGTGTCTACATCAGGAATTTCAGGGAGTATAAGGCACTGCCGCTGCGTGTAAAAATTGTCTCTGTTACAATGGTGTGGGCAACATTGCTCTATTGTGCATTCGCTGTCGCCAAAGAGTGGTGGATGAGCACTATCTTCATTACAATAGCATTGGGAGTAACAATACATATACTTCGTTTCAAGACACTAAAAAATCGGATGTAGACCCAAACGGGAATACATCCGATTTTTTATAGCAACTCCACAATCTTTTCAAGCCAACGCCTGTCTGTGTCGTCGAATGTGGCAAGGTGTTCGCTGTCTATGTCAAGCACAGCAATAACCACTCCTTTTTTGAACAGCGGGACAACAATTTCGCTTTTTGATGCGCTGCTGCAGGCGATATGTCCGGGAAACTGCTCGACATCGGGCACAACCTGCGTGCACTGCTCCTTCCATGCAGTGCCGCACACTCCGCGGCCGTATGCTATGCGGCTGCATGCTAGCGGTCCTTGGAATGGACCAAGAACCAGTTCTTCGCCAATAACGCGGTAGAATCCTGTCCACCAGAATCCGAATGTGTAGTGAATCATAGCTGTCACGTTTGCCATGTTGGCAATAGTGTCTCTCTCGCTTTCTGTTGCTGCGGCAATCTGTTTGTAGAGCAGTACGTATTTCTCCTCCTTGCAGCCCTGTGTAATGTATAGTTCCTCTGCCATGACTGCTTAACTGAAATCCGATATATCCACCAGTTTGTTCATTATCGCGTAGACTGTGAGGCCGGGGATTGAGTTGATACCCAGTTTCTGCGATATGTTGCGGCGGTGCGAGATTACCGTGTAGATTGAGATGTTGAATTCGTCGGCAATCTCCTTGTTTGTCTTGCCCATTGCCACTGCTGCAAGTATGTCCTTCTCGCGCGACGAGAGTTCGTTGAGGTCGCTCTTGGGGTTCTTGCGGTTCTCGTCAATGGCATTCTTGAGTTTTTGTATTATGCGTGCAGCATTGTCATAGATTCCAATGCATTCGTCGTATTGGCGTAGCACACTCTCCTCGTAGTTGCTGTGTGTGAGTGCTACAAGCGCAGTGTTGCTTGTTCCCAGCCACGAGCGTATGTCGAGCCTGTCGTTATAGTCGACAACGGTGGGGTTGATGATTACAATATCCACATCGGTGTCGTTTGAGTTGTAGTACGACGGGTCGCTCAGTGTCTGCACTACACTGAATTGGGGGTTATTGCCTATTATGGCAGTGATGCCTGTGGCAATAATCTCCGACGGCTCAATGAGCACGACGTTGTATTTACCTTCCCTGTTCATGGCGCTTTTCAATTTTTTCAACCAACGGAACAAGCAGTTTGTTCTCAATGTCGGAGTGCTTCAATAGGTCGTTGCCGATGCTGTGTATCTCGCCAAGAATTTCGAATCGCAGTTGCGACGAATACTCTTTATTAAGGTATTTGATGATTATATTGCTCAAGTCGTTGAGCTTCTCGTTGACATTGCCATGATTGTGCTCAAAGAGCGAAATGCTGTACTCGCAGTCGGCTGCATGGCAGTCATTGAGCAGTCTCTCAATGTAGGGGAACACTACTTCCTCCTCATATTGGAAATGGCTTGTCACTTCGTTGTCATAGTCGTCGTAGAACTTGTCAATGAGGCGACGGCTCACATTGTCGAGTTCCTTTACCATGCGGTGAATGTTGTCGTGCAACGCAGGGAAGCATATTGTGCGGTAGTAGTTATGCGATGCGCGCAGGTACATTGTAATGCTCATTATGTCCTCGTTGCTGAGTGTCTCAATCTGTGGCTCATAGTCGCGGAAGGAGTAGATGTTGCATATCATAAGGAACAGGTCGGCCGAAATGTTGTGCTGTGTACACACTTCGGCAACGGTGGCTTCGCCGAACCCGAGCCTTATGTCCAGACGCTGCAGGATAGAGAGCAGGCTCATGTCGCTTGCGACAAGGTCGGCCATCTTCATGCGTCTGTTATATATTGTATTATTCATGTTCATTGTTGTTCTTTCTTTTTTGCTCGTTTATAATAGTCCGCCAATGGTGTAGACGATAAACGCAGCCACCCATGCAACGGCGGTGTTGTATATGATTGAGAATAGTGCCCACTTCTTGCTGCCTGTTTCCTGTGCTATTGCTGCAATAGTTGCAATGCAGGGGAAGAAGAGCAGAATGAACACAAGGAATGCTGCAGCCGAGCGTGGCGTGAAGTCGCCCGATTTCTTCAGGTCCTCGGTGATGCTCTCTTCCGAGTCGCTGCTGTATAGCACACCTAACGTACTCACCACAAACTCCTTTGCCGGGATGCTGGTTATCAGTGCAATACCGGACCGCCAATTCTGCCCGATGGGTGCAAGCACCGGCTCTACCGCGTGACCAAGCATGGCAATAAAAGAGTTCTCATTAATGCCGCCGATGGTCTCCTCCTCGGCAATCTGCTCAAAACTTTCCGCTTTCACCTTTAATCCCACTTCGTGTGATTGAACCTCGGCTGCATTCGCTGTAAAACGGGAAAGCGAGCTTTCCGTTTCGCTCATTGGCACGAGTTTTCCGTTTTCACCTTCCTCTGGTCTTGGATAGTAACTCAGGAACCATATTACAATGGTAGAAAGCAGAATCACTGTTCCAATCTTCTTTATGTACTGTGCACACTTTTCCCACATGTGGCGCAGTGTGGCGCGCAGTGTGGGCCAACGATAGGGAGGCAGCTCCATCACGAACGGAGTTTCGTCCTTGTGGAACTTTGCAATCCTCAATAGGCGGGCTGTTATAATGGCAACCACAATTCCAAGCAGATAGAGTCCCATTAGTACCAATGCCGCGTGTTGCGGGAAGAATGCTCCGGCAAAGAGAATTAGTACCGGCAGGCGGGCGCTGCACGACATGAATGGCGTAATGAGTACTGTTATAATACGGCTGCTTCGGCTCTCAATGGTGCGTGTTGCCATAATGGCCGGCACGTTGCAGCCGAATCCCATGAGCATTGGAATGAACGATTTGCCATGCAGTCCCATCTTGTGCATGAGCCTGTCCATGATGAATGCCGCACGTGCCATATATCCCGAATCCTCCATCAGCGAGATGAAGAGATAGAGTATGAGAATCTGC
>JAEIGA010018137.1_pt1 | contig 10721 bp, 11 predicted proteins | sample 9270691 | NCBI WGS metagenome assembly JAEIGA01 (sample SAMN17057246, study PRJNA624740) | gut metagenome | biome: biome; isolation source: fecal sample | host: Bos grunniens | place: China: Xizang | collected 2019 | reverse complement strand
ATGACAATGTTCTCATCTGCATCGCAACCTCTATATGCAATTATAGACGCATCTTCCAATATACTTGCAGGACCTGTAGGAAGCTGCTCAAAAGAAGAGTTTCTGGAATTTCTTAATTATTAGAATTCAATTCCTCAAGAAGTTTTTTGGCATAATCCCTCTCCCAAATTTGCGGATGAGGGATTTTTAAATGGGGCAAATCAATCTTTTCATCCCCATATAAAACTATGTCAATATCGATAATCCTCGAGTGATATATCCTTTTACCTGAAGCATCATATTCGGCAGAGTGCTCTTCCCGGCCAAGCTTTTGCTCCACATATTGACAAACCTTCAATAAAACTTCTGCCGGACAACTTGTCACGAAACTGATAGCCTGGTTTATAAACGGAGTATCTGCCTCAAACCCCCAAGGCTCAGACTCGAGCAGAGAACTTTCTGTCACATCAGAAAAAATACAAGATGCAAGCTCTGTAACCAATAAAGAAATGGCAATCGAGATATTTTGCTCCCGATTGCCCATATTACTGCCCAAAATAAGGGTAACTCTTTTTGCTGAGGCTCCCATTACAACAATCCTAATTCCAATAAAGCCTCATCACTCATTCTCGATTTGTCCCAAGGTGGATCGAATGTAAGTTCGAGCGCCACATCTGTCACACCCGGAACATCTCTAACCGCATTATTGACCTCCTCCAACAAGAAATCGGACATTGGGCAATTAGGTGCTGTAAGGGTCATCTTGATAAATACTTTATGATCATCATCGATATTGATATCATAAATCAGTCCCAACTCATAGATATTGACAGGAATTTCGGGGTCGTAAACCTGTCTCAGGGCACGGACAACATCTCTGGTTAAAGTAGCTCTATCCATTTTATAAATTCTCTTTTGCGTAAGTTCTTATTTGTTCAATCATAGAGACCAGACCATTTGCTCTGGTTGGAGAAAGATTCTCCTTTAAACCTATCTGTTCCAGTAATACAAGGTCTGAGGAAAGAATCTCCTGCGGGGTCCTGCCATTGTACACTCTAATCAGCAAAGAGATAATCCCCTTAGTGATTATAGCATCACTGTCGGCAGTGAAACAAAGCTTTCCATCCTTAATCTGACAGTCCAGCCAAACCCTTGACTGGCAACCTTTTATAAGCTTTTCCTCAACCTTTTTGCCGGTATCTATCATCTCCAGAGATTTTCCCAGCTCAATGATATATTCATATTTATCCATCCACTCATCAAAAGCGGAAAACTCCTCAACAATGAGGTCCTGAACTTCTTTTATAGTCATAATATCAATTGTTATCTTAACATTCTTATAGCCCGATTCAGAGCCTTAATAAATATCTCACACTCCTGTAATGTGTTATAAGGTGCCAGCGAAATACGTACCAACCCTGTCTGACCGAATTTGTTTATCAGCGGCTCTGCGCACATAAGTCCGCTTCGGACTGCTATCCCCATCTGATCGAGCAACATAGCAATATCGCTGTGATGGACACCCTCTACCGAGAACGAATATACGGGAGTCTTGTTTTCGCCTGTTCCATAAATTCTCAGTCCCTCTACGGCAGACAATTCCTTAAACAAAAACTCTTTCATCATCTTCTCATTCTGCTCCACCTCCTCACACCTTGTAGAAAGGGCAAACTCAAGAGCCGGGGTAAAAGTTGCTCCCCCTATAAAATTGGGAGTTCCTGCTTCAAATTTCAAAGGGAGTTTGGCATAAGTGGTCTTATGGAATGTCACTGTATCGACCATATCTCCACCCGCCATCCAAGGGGGAAGAATCTCCAGAAGAGACTCCTTTCCATACAGGATTCCAATTCCTGTAGCGGCATAAATCTTGTGCCCCGAAAAAGAGTAAAAATCACAATCAAGTCGCTGAACATCAACAACTTGATGTACAATTCCCTGAGCACCATCTATATGAACCTTTGCCCCATATTTATGAGCTGTTTCAATCAGCTTTTCTATAGGATTGACCAATCCCAAAACATTTGAAATGTGGGCAGCAGATACAAATTTGATATTCTCTTTTTCAAAGAGTGTATCCAGTTGTCCCATCTCCCATTGTCCCGACTCATCTACCGGAAGATATATCAATTTTGCACCAATTCTTTGGGTCAGAATCTGCCAGGGGACAATATTTGAGTGGTGCTCCCCTTCTGTTATCAGCATTGCCTCTCCCTCTTTGAGCAAAACTCCGCCGATGGTATTTGCAAGAAGATTTATAGAAGCTGTAGTGCCACTTGTAAATATTATCTCCTCTCTCTTTGAGGCATTTACAAACATTCTCACAGACTCTCTGCCACCTTCGTAATTATCTGTGGCACAGGCACTGAGATGATGCACCGCCCTATGGACATTCGCATTTGCGAAACTGTTCCACTCATTTATGGCAGAGATGACACTCTGAGGACGTTGAGATGTTGCAGCACTGTCAAAATATATAGGTTCCCTCCCTGAGACCTTTTGGGTAAGGAATGGAAATTGATTTCTTATATTTTCTATTGTATTAGTTCGCATATCGTGCAAAAGTAACTAAATTTGTAAAAATTATCTACAGATGTACGATTATATTAAAGGTAGCATTGAAGAACTTAATCCTGCAGAGATGGTCATTGAATGTGGGGGTATTGGTTACAAAGTGGCAATTTCGTTGAATTCCTACGAGAAATTCCACACTCTGAAAGAGGCTAAGGTGTATGTTTATCACCACGTTAGGGAAGATGAGGAGACATTGTACGGATTTTGGGACAAAAATGAAAGAAGAATTTTTACCCTGTTGATTTCTGTTTCCGGAATTGGGCCCAATACAGCCAGGATGATGCTTTCATCTCTATCTGCCGATGAGGTATCGGCAGCCATTACCACCTCTGATGTAAATAAAATCAAAGGGGTCAAAGGTATTGGTTTGAAAACAGCTCAAAAAGTAATCATTGAACTCAAAGACAAGATAGCGAAAGGTAGTGGTTCTGAAATAGATTTATCCCCTGCCGGTGCTAACCAATTTACAAAAGAGGCGACATCGGCACTTATTCTCCTTGGATTTACAAAGGCTGCTGTAGAGAAAGCTGTATCGGCCATTGTTGCCAAAGAACCGGGCTGTTCTCTGGAGGATATTATAAAAAAGGCATTGAAGGTACTTTAGTTTCTTTTGAATTAAAGCACTTTTTCCTACATTTGTGAAAAATTAAATTTTAATACAAAAATTATGAATACTCCTAACAATCTAAAGTACACAAAAGACCACGAATGGGTCAAAATAGATGGTGACATTGCTACCGTTGGTATTACCGATTACGCACAAGACCAACTTGGTGACATCGTTTTCGTTGACATCCAAACAATGGGTGAAACTCTTGAAAGAGAAGAAATCTTCGGTGCTATCGAAGCTGTTAAAACTGTAGCTGACGCATTTATGCCTCTATCAGGTGAAATCATTGAAGTTAATGAAGAACTTGAAGCTGAACCTCAAGCAGTTAACTCAGATCCTTACGGAAAAGGCTGGATGATTAAAATTAAAATCTCTAACCCAGCTGAAGTTGAAGAACTTCTTGATGCTGACGGATACTTGGCACTTATCTAATAAGGACCAAAATATAAGGAGCTCGGAGAACACTCTCCTACTCCACAAACATAAAGCGGGCAACTGGATTATTTCAGTTACCCGCTTTTAGCATTCTATAATGGAGTTCTTCTTATGGATGAGTATAAACTCCCTCAAAAAGAATAGTTCCAGAAGTTTCTTCACCGATTATGAAGACAAATGGATGATCAGCGCCTTTCTTCCATCCCGACATTTTGCAAAGACCCTCACTCTATTTACCGTAAACGACAGAAATCAGGATGCGCCCATTGTAAAATATTCAAGAAAACTTTACATTTAATTGACTTGTTGCTATATTTGTCGTAAACGATAGAAATACTAACTGCGCTCATTGTGAAATCTTAAAGCAAAATGCTTTATGTTTCATTCGCTTGTAAGTATATTTGTTGCTATGCAACAGAAATGTTGAATACAAATTAACAATCTATAAATTCATTATTATGAAACAAGTAGCTAGAACCTTCGACCTCCTTACAGAATTGGAAAGGAATTTCCCCAACAAAGAGGATATGCTTTGTAAAAAGAGGAGCGGACAATGGATTAAATACAGTGTGAAGGACTATGTAAAATACTCACACTTAATCGCTTACGCACTTAATTATTTAGGATACGGAAATAAGGATAAAGCTATCTCAATTTGCCAGAACAGACCCGAATGGAACTTTATCGATATGGGTTTGAATATGGCAAATATGGTCCATATCCCTGTCTATCCGACTCTTGGAAATGAAGATTATCTCCATATATTCAACCACAGCGACTCGAAAATCATATTCCTTGACTCTGCAGCAATGTACAATAAAATCCAACCGATTGTACAACAAATGGAGCATCCGGCACGTATTATCCTGATAGACAACTCTGAAGATAAAGAATGTCTAAGGGATCTTTACAAAATCGGAGAGGAACACATTTCAGAGGCAAAACCCAAAGTTGACCAGATTAAGGAATCTATACAAACAGATGAGTTAGCATCTATCATCTATACCTCCGGAACCACCGGAATTCCCAAAGGGGTAATGCTTTCGCATCAAAACCTTATGTTCAATTCATACGGACACGCTGTAAAACAAACAGTTACATCGAGTCAAAAGATGCTTAGCTTCTTACCGCTCTGCCACATTTATGAGAGAAGTATGAACTATGAGTACCAATACATCGGTATCAGTATCTACTACGCAGAAAATATAGGCACAATAGCCAAAGACCTCGCAGAATGTCACGCAGACGGATTCTGCGCTGTTCCAAGGGTTCTGGAAATGATGTACGGAAAACTCGAAGCAGCCGGCAAGAACCTCAAGGGAATTAAAAGAAAAATCTACTCGTTGGCCTGGAACTTTGCCAACAATTTCGACATCTACAATAAAGGATGCATATACAATTACAAACGCAAATTGTACGATAAATTGGTATACTGCAAATGGCGTGAAAATCTTGGCGGACGCGAGATGCTTGTAGTGTCAGGCGGCTCATCTATCCAAGCCAAAATCATCAGAACATTCAACGCTGCCAAACTCCATATTTTCGAAGGATATGGTATGACCGAAACATCTCCTGTAATCGCAGTTAACAATCCTGTAGAGGGACTCAATATTATCGGAACAGTAGGAACACCGATGGAAGGTACAATCTTGAAGATCGCTGATGACGGAGAAATCCTGACCAAAGGTCCTCACGTAATGCTCGGTTACTATAAAGACCCCGCTGCTACAAGTGAAGTTATTGATAGCGAAGGCTTTATGCACACCGGAGATATAGGAACTCTCGTAGATGGCAAATATTTGAAAATCACTGACAGAAAGAAAGAGATTTTCAAACTCTCAGCCGGCAAATATGTTGCTCCACAGGTAATAGAGAATATGCTTAAAGAGAGCTCATACATCGAAAATTGTATTGTGATTGGAGAAAACCAGAAATTTGCATCAGCAATCATCATTCCCAATATGGAGAGAATACATTTCTGGGCAGCCAAACATAACATCACCTATACAGACAACGAACAATTGGTACAAAACCCCAAAGTACTGGCTAAAATCCACAGCGAGGTAGAAGAGGTCAATTCAAAACTTGCCCCTCACGAAAACATCAAACGTGAAAAAGTGATACTTGGAGAATGGACAACTGCCAATAATATGCTCTCTCAAACACTAAAACTCAAGAGGGCAAACATCCATAAGAAGTACCAGAATATCATTAAGGAAATATATAAAAACTAAGATAAATGTATATTGCGATAGCTACACCCAAAGACAAGAAGGAATTTTCCCAACTATGGCAAAAATGCTTCAACTGTGATGAGGAATTCTTTGAGTTGTTTTACAACAAATGCTACCCTCACTCAAGGACATATTTTGTCATAGAAGATTCCAGAATTGTTTCGTGTGCTTCAATATTAAAAAGTAAATTCATATCAGATACCCCCTCCAATGGGGGTTATCTGTATGGAGTGTGTACACACGAAGAATACAGAGGAAGAGGGTTTGCCAAAGCTGTTATAGAATTTGCAATGGAAGAGAGTCTCAAATGGGGTTTGGATTATATTGTCACAAGACCGGCAAGCAAAGAACTATTCCAATTCTATAGAAATATAGGATTCAATCAGACACTATACAGAAGAAAAATAACACTTCCCCTACCCTCGAGCACTGAAAAAATCCAGATAAAAGAGTTAAAATACAACACAATTCTCCCTATCAGGAGATACTTCCTGCAAAAGAATTACTTCGCCTGGAATCCCCAATACTACGACTATCTATTAGGCTATCTTAAAAACAGCAACGGAATTGCATTAGAATTCCACAATAACAGATACCTGATCGGACATCCCGATTTTGAAGATAAGAACTATTTTAACATACTTGAACTCGGACATCCACGCACATCGAATTTAAGATTTCCAACACTCTATTATGCTGAAAACATCATAAAGGAATTGTATCCGGATGTAAGCAAAATTACTATGTATATCCCTCCAATGGTTCATTATAACGATATAGAGGATGGAGAAACAGAGGAATTTGTTGTTATAAAATCGGATTCTATCACCTTCAATGACGAATCATTCTTTAATTTCACAGCAGAATAGTTCCACGTGGAACAAAAAAAGAGCGACTATTGTGGATAGTTGCTCTTTTTGTATCTAATAGAGATGTATTATCTGCCGAAATATACTAACAAAACAGAAATATCTGCAGGAGAAACACCTGGAATACGGGATGCTTGTGCAATATTCCGAGGACGATGTTTAGTAAGTTTCAGGCGGCTTTCCATAGACAAAGAGGTAACTTTTGAGTAGTCAAAGTCTTCTGGAATCGAAAGATTTTCGAGATTTTTAATCTTTTGAGCCAATTGGAGTTCTCTATCTATATAACCTGCATATTTGACATAAATTTCTACAGAATCGAGAACCTCTTCACTAATAGAATCTCTATGAAGGATCTCTTTTATGAATGAAATATGAGGTAACCCAAGATATATATCTACATCTGAAACTATTTCGGGATTAAAAGGGACCTTACATTGCTTTGTGAACGTCGATTTTGTTCCACGTGGAACAAATTTATAAAGATCACTCAACCTTAATTGTGGTCTTAATAAAAGGGCTGATAGTGGCTTATTGGCATCGAGAGGCGAAGTACCTTTCTCCTGTAACAGCTGGTTAATTTCTGAAAATGGAGGCTTGACTGCACCCAACTCATTAGATAAAGCATTAAAAGCATTATATTTTCTTTGACACAAAGAATAACGGTACTCATCCGCAAGACCAATTTTATAAGATTTTTCAGTCAAACGGAAATCGGCATTATCCTGACGTAAAAGTATGCGATACTCGGCGCGTGAGGTAAACATTCTGTATGGTTCATCTACCCCTTTAGTTACAAGATCATCGACCAAAACACCGATATAAGAAGAATCTCGAGAAAGGATGAATTCCTCTTTATCGTGAACATAATTATGGGCATTAATGCCGGCATAAAGTCCTTGTGCTGCCGCCTCCTCATAACCGGTAGTTCCATTAACCTGTCCAGCAAAGAAAAGATTAGGAATAACCTTGGACTGGAGTGTTGAACGAAGCTGGGTAGGATCAAAGTAGTCGTACTCTATGGCATAAGCAGGACGATAAACGTGAACATTTTCAAAACCGGGAACAAGTTTCAAAGCTTTGTACTGAACATCGAAAGGTAGTGACGATGAGAATCCTTGAAGGTAATACTCATTAGTATTCCATCCTTCCGGCTCAAGAAACAATTGGTGACTATCCTTATCGGCAAAAGTTCTGAGTTTATCCTCAATACTTGGACAATATCTTGGTCCGATACCTACTATCTTACCCGAGAAAAGTGGTGATAGATGAAAGGCCGATTTAAGTATATCGTGAACATCTGCAGAAGTGTGAGCGATATAACATAACTTCTGAGGTACCCATGCCTGAATTGGCGATTTGTAGTTGAGGAAAGAGAACTTGGCAGGATCCTCATCTCCATACTGGGGAATGAGTTTGGACAAGTCGACTGAACGGACATCGATTCTCGGAGGAGTTCCGGTTTTCATTCTTGAAGTTGTAACTCCCCTCTCTGCCAAAACCCGGGTAAGAGTATTTGATGACGGCTCTGAAATTCTACCTCCCTCACAAGATGCCTGACCTACGAAAATTTTTCCATTAAGGAAAGTTCCTGCAGTGATTATAAAGGATTTTGCGTGAAATTTTACGCCCGTAGATGTTAGCACGTAGGAAATATTCGATTCTGAGAAGCCAAAATCGACTGCTGTATCTGCCCAAATATCTAAGTTACAGGCATTTTCAAGGATATGACGCCAGTGTTGGGAATAATACATTCTGTCACACTGTGCGCGGGGACTCCACATAGCAGGTCCTTTGGATCTGTTAAGCATCCTGAACTGAATTGTACTGGAGTCTGTAACAATTCCCGAATAACCACCTAATGCATCTATCTCTCTGACTATCTGTCCTTTAGCAATACCACCAATAGATGGATTGCAGGACATTTGGGCTATTTTGCCCATATCCATTGTAATCAAAAGAACAGATGAGCCCATTTTTGAAGCTGCCATTGCTGCTTCACAACCGGCGTGACCGGCTCCTACCACTATAATATCGTAACATTCTTGCATAACTTGCAAAATTATAAATTTTAAGATACCCTACTACCCTACCTTGTAATTTTGAACTGTAAAAATTTCTGAGCCGAACATCTGCTCAAGTTTGGATAGTGCAACATCCTCTTGTTGTTTCATCTGCTGAAACTCCTCGGGTGTATGGTCATCAAAACCAATACAATGGAGAATCCCGTGAATGATCACTCTGTACAATTCCTTATTGAATGTGGTCTCATAAGTAGAGGCATTGGCCAGAACGGTGTCGAGACTGATAAAAATATCAGCACTTACTCTCCCCTTCCTGGAATTATAAGGATCGTATTCTGAAGTATCAAATGTGATGATATCTGTATAATAGTCGTGCTGAAGAAATTGCTTATTTATATCTAAAAGGTAGTCATCACTGCAGAAAATGAAATTTATTTCTCCGGGGGTAAGAGTTTTGGACGATAATATTTCTTTAATCCAATTTTTAATTGCAATTTTGCGTCGCAAATCAAAAGACGCATCTTCTACTTGAAAGTGAATCATTGTGGTCTGACATTTGTAAATTATTATGTAAAAATATAAATAAATAAGATTATGTCAAAAGTAAGTGTTATCGGAGTAGGAAATGTTGGCGCAACTTGTGTTAACGTCCTTGCAACTATGGGTATTGCTAAAGAAATCGTAATGCTCGATGTTAAAGAAGGTTTCGCTGAAGGTAAAGCTATCGACCTTCAACAATCATCTAAAATAAACGGTTTTACCACCAAAATTACCGGTGTTACCAATGATTTCAAAGCTACTGCAAACTCAGAAGTGGTAGTTGTTACATCAGGTCTTCCAAGAAAACCCGGTATGACCAGAGAAGAACTTATCGGAACCAACGCAAATATCGTTAGAAACGTTGTTGGTAACGTTATGAAATACTCTCCAAACGCATTTGTAATTATGGTATCTAACCCTATGGATACTATGACATATTTGGCATACAAAACCTGCGGTATCAAGAAAAACCGCCTTATCGGTATGGGTGGCGCACTTGACAGTAGCAGATTTATTTTCTATTTGAGCCAAGCTCTTAAAGCTCCTATGTGTGATGTTGACGGTATGGTTATCGGCGCACACGGTGATGCTACAATGGTTCCTCTTATGAGCAGCGCTACTTACAGAGGTGGCAAAGTGGATAGACTACTTTCAAAATCTGCAAGAGAAAAAGTGATCGCTGACACAATGGTTGGTGGTGCTACCATTACAAAACTTCTTGGAACTTCTGCATTCTATGCTCCAGGTGCTTGCGCTGCTTCACTTGTTAAAGCTATCCTTCTTGATGAAAAGAGAATTATCCCTTGTAGCGTTCCTCAAAACGGAGAATATGGTGAAGAAGATATCTGCTTGGGTGTTCCAATCGTTATCGGAAAGAAAGGTGTTGAAAAAATCGTGAAACTTGAGCTTACCAAAGAAGAAGAAGCAAGATTCCACGAAGGAGCAGAAAAACAAAGAAATACCAACAAAATTCTACACGAATTGGGTCTAATTTAGAGTTTTCAACAGATTTCTTAACAATTTTTTGGAATATTTAAGAAATAATAACTACTTTTACGACCTGATTTAATTTTAGACAAAATGGAAGTTAAAAAATCACCAAAAGCAAACTTAGAGAACAAGAAATTGTTCTTCAGAGAAATAGGCTTGATCATTTCTCTAGGAATTGTGCTAATGGCATTTGAATGGAGCACCGAAGAAAAAGGTGAGTCAATACTACAAGAAGAAGTTGCTGTAGAAGTAGAAGTAGAGACTATTCCTATTACTACTGAAGCTCCCCCTCCTCCACCGGAAGCACCTAAGGTACCTGTACTATCAGACCAGATCGACATCGTGGATGACGACATCGTAGTAGATACAGACCTATTCATTAGTATGGAAGACGATGCCAACCTTGGTGTTGAAATTATGGACTACGTAACTGATGTTTACGAAGAAGTTATTGAAGAAGAGGCTATTCCTT
>JAEIGA010018136.1_pt1 | contig 10722 bp, 11 predicted proteins | sample 9270691 | NCBI WGS metagenome assembly JAEIGA01 (sample SAMN17057246, study PRJNA624740) | gut metagenome | biome: biome; isolation source: fecal sample | host: Bos grunniens | place: China: Xizang | collected 2019 | reverse complement strand
TTCTCCCCTATGAAAACACAGAGAAGAAGTCATATTATTTCTGCGTACCATTCTATTACATTTTTCCTCGTTTGTCAAGAGGATTTTGCGATTTTAGATCTCGATGAGCTGTTTTTCGCTGGTCGTCAGGTCTTCACAGCCGTTTTCGGTGACCAAAACCAAGTCTTCGATGCGAACGCCGTACTTGCCCTCCAGATAAATACCCGGCTCCACGGTCTGGAACTGGTTGACACAGAAGGGGATCTCACTGCGGAAGTTGGAGTTGGGCGCTTCGTGGATCTCCAGACCCAAAGAATGTCCCGTGCCGTGGCCGAAGTTGGGGCCGTAGCCTGCGGCCTTAATGATGTCTCTGGCGGCGGCATCCACTTCCTTGCCGGTAGCACCCGGCTTCATGGCGGCGATGGCGGCCTTCTGTGCGGTGAGCACGGTGTTGTAGATGAGCTTCATCTCCTCATCCGCCTTGCCCAGCACCACGGTTCTGGTCATATCGGAGCAGTAGCCGTTGTATCTTGCGCCGTAGTCCATGGTCAGGAAGGAATTCTCGGTAAGCACCACCTTGCCGGGCACGCCGTGGGGCAGGGAGCTCTTTTTGCCGGAGACGGCAATGGTCTCAAAGGCCAGGCCGTCTGCGCCGTTCTTGCGCATGAAGTATTCCAGCTCTGCCGCAACCTCCAGCTCGGTCAGTCCCGGGCGGAGGAAGGAGCAGATGTGGGTAAAGGCCGCGTCGGTGATGGCCTGGGCGGCACGGATGTTTTCGATTTCGCGAGGAGTCTTGATGCGGCGGAGCTCGTCGCACAAAGCGGGCTCGTTCACCAGCTCGACACCCTCCAGGGCTTCCTCCAGCCTGCGGAGCTGGGCAACGGTGGTTCTGCCCCCGTCGTAGGCGATTTTGCGCATACCCTTTTTCCCTGCGTAGTCTGCCAGATCGCCGTAGAGCTTGGCAAACAGGGTGGGGCGCACGTCGGGTGCAACGCCGGTTCTTGCCGCCTCGATGTAGCGGGAATCGGTGAGCAGAAGGGTCTCCTCAGCCCCTACCATCACGGCACCGTCGGTAAAGGCAAAGCCGGATGCCCAGTGCTGGGACACCTCGTCCAGAAGGATGGCGCCGTCAAAGCCCTTCTCCTGCAGTTTTGCAAATAATTTTCTTCCGTTTTCCATGGATAACACTCCTTTTTTGAATAAAAGTTCGAAGGGGGACGCCTTACAGCGCTCTCACCATTGCGGTCAAGATCTCCCCGTAGGTAACAAAGTAATAGATCAGAAGCCCGGTGTGCAGGGCGATGCCGCCGCCTCCGCACAAGCGCAAGGCCAACTGCCGGCTCACCAGGATAGAGCCCAAGGCCAACACGACACCCGAGGCGGCCAAGAGCAGCATGAAATACAAAGAGCCCACCACCATGGTGAATTGGTACAGTGTCACGCCCATGGCGTCCAAAGGCCCCTCCACCTCCACGTTCAAGTTGTCAAGCTCGGTGAGGCCGCTTTGCACCACAAAAAAGGCAACGGCGAAGATCACGGACAGCACCAAAAGGGTGATGGAGCTCCCCATGCGGATCTTTTGGTTGGTCGTCATAAAAATTTCTCCTTTTAAAAGCTTATACGGTTCCTTCCGGCAGGATGATGTTCATAGACACCAGCACCACCAAAAAGAAGAACAACAGCACCAGCTGGAACACAAGCAGCCCTCTGGCGGCTTTGCGAAGCTTCCCCTCCCCCAAGAAGGCGGAAACGAAGGCAAAGGCCGCGACCATGCACAAAGTCCCGAAGGTGGTAACGGCACTTGCCAAGAACAGCAAGAAGTTCTTTGCGGCTTCCGCAAAGGATAAGGCTTCCTCCGCCGTGGAGATCAAAAAGGTGGCAAAGGAGTAGCCGAACAAGCCAAGAAACAGCACGGACAGCACTACACAGACGAGGGAAATGATCTTTTTGACTTTGCGCTTCATAAACGTTTCCTTTCGTGGGGATGAGACGCCTCTCACAGCCCCAATTTGGTATAGCTTACCCCTAAGGTCTTCAGGGTATCCTCTTCCCTGTCGGTACAGCAGAAGAGGAAGAGCTGATGCTTCTGCCCTGCGGCGGCAAGAACCTTCAGCATCGAAGCCAAGCGTTCATCGTCCAGCCTGCCGAAGGCGTCGTCCAGGATCAAGGGCATCCCCGCCCCTGCGAAGAACAGCTCCGTCAGAGCAAGGCGCAGAGAAAGATACGCGCTGTCCTTTGCCCCTGCGGAAAGGTAATCGCAATCACGGGAGACCCCGTTTTCGTCCCGCAATTCCATGGAAAGGCGGGTATCCACGGAGAGGGAACGGTATTTTCCTCCCGTGGCGGCGGCAAAATAGGCTTCCGCCATCTCTCCCACTCTGGGGGAGACCAAGCTCTTCATCAGATCGGAGGCTTCCTCAATGCCTGCCCGTGCCGCCTCGTAGGCGGTGTAACGGATGCGGGCTTCCTCAAGCTGACTTCTGACAGCATCCCGCTTGCCGGTAAGCACGCCGGGGTCGGTTCCTCTGCCCTCGATGACGGCGATGCTCCGACGGGTGACGGAAAGACGATCCCCCATCATGCGGGATTGCTCCTCCAAGAAGCGGAGCTCCCTCTCCACCGCGGCGCGGTCTCTGGCAGGGATCTTGGCATCCTTTGCCAGCTCCTCCAAGGCGGGAAGATCCACGTCCTGGAAGGCGATCTCCATACCCCTTGCGGCGGTTTGGTATGCGGCCTCTTTCTTTTCGGTGTCGTAGCAAGCCTGCTCCAAGGCGGAAAGATCCTCTGCCGTGCAGGATTCCAAGGTCTGCCCGATGGCGGCCAGAGCGGCAAGGACACGGTTCTTCGCCTCCTGCTCCTCAGCTCTTGCCCCGGAGATCAGCAGCTCCCGCTCTCTTGCCAGCGCTTCCCGCTTGGCCTCTGCGGCGGCAACTCTCCGGGCATAAGCTTCCCCTGCGGCCTTGTTTTTCCCTGCGGACAGGAAGTGGCGGATCAAACAGCTCACGCCCACCGCCAGCAAAGCGATGCCCACGGCCGGGAAGGCGAAGCACAGCCCGATCCCCGCCGCCAAGGCAAGTACACCCAGCACCAAGAGCAGATACCCTCCCTTGGGCGGGGCGGCCTCTTCTGCCGATATCGTTTCTTCCTCGTGGGGAAGATTTTCCATAGTCTGTAATTTCTTTGCGGCGGCGTTGTATCCCCGCAGAGCTTCTGCGGCAGCACGCACGTCTGCCGCCTGCACCTCCCTGGAGATTGCCTTGGCCTCCAGGTAGTCGGCCTCCGCTTTTTCCGTTTCCGCCTGCAAGCGGCGGAGGTTCTTCAGCTTCAAGGCGGCATCATAGCGGCGGAGGTTTTCCAGCTCCTCCCCCGTCTCTGCCGTGCGTTTTTTGTTGGCATCCAGCAGCTTCTGCTGTTTTTCTTCCTCTTCACGGAAGGCGGTCAGCTCTCTGCGCTCCTCCCACGCATCGGAGAGGGCGGTTTCCAGCCCTGCAAGCTCACGCTCCAAAGCGGGGATCTTGCCGTTGCCCGCTCTGCCCTTCAGCTCGTTCTTGGCCTTGGTCAGACGATCCAGGGCTTTTTTGGAGCTTAACTGCTCCTCGGAGGAGACGGCCACGTTCTGCAGCTGCTCCGCCAACACCCCGTCCTTGATCTGGGGGGCGGTCAACTGCTTAAAGAACACCGTGCGGGAAAACACCTCCTCGGAAACCCCGAAGAGATATTCCCCGGGCACCTCTCCCGCAGGGAGGGTCTTCCCCGTGGCAACCTCGGTGAGGGTGCAGGTCTCCTTGGTGCCCGCAGAGGAGCGGGCCACGCGGTACAGCTTTTCCCCTGCCCAGAGGGTAACGCTTCCCTCTGCCAAGGGGGTGTCCCAAGGGGTGTATAATTTTTTATTGTTTTCCGCAAGCTCCTTTTTTCTGCCGTCGGTGAAACCGTAGAGCACGAACTTCAAAAAGGCGGCAAGGGTGCTTTTTCCGCTTTCGTTGGGAGCGGTCAGGACGTTGATGCCCTTCTCCGGCTCCAGAACCAGATTTTTCAGCTTGCCGAAGGAGATGATCTCCATGCGGGTAATTCTCAGATCCTGCATCCTCCTCACTCCTCTCCCGTAAATTCCGCCACGTTGCGGTCATCCAAGGCCAAAAGCCCGTATTTCAACGCCTCGGGGGGGATCTCCCCTTTTTCGATCTTTTCCGACATCAAGCGGTAAAAGACGCCCTTGAGGGTGTTGGCGGCCTCCAGCTCGGTGAACTTGGGGGCGGGAACGGTGTGATCCTTGATCTCGATGGAGGCGGGATATTCCGCCCCGCGGGAGATCTCCTCCGGCTGGATGAGAAGCCCTTCCGGCACTTCTCCCGTCAGGATCATGCGAAGCACCGTCTCTCTGCCGTAGGGAACGGCGGTCTTTTTCAGCTTTTCCACCGCTTCCATGCGGGTAAGCCCCGTTACGTCCACGGATACCACCTCGTAGCGGTGGTTGGAGACGGGGATAAACTTGGTGGCAACGTTGCCTTTTTCCATGGCACCGAACAAAAAGCCCTTGTAGCCCGTCTCGTCAAAGCCTCTGCCGCGGATACAGCCGGGGTACGCCCAGAACACCTCTCCCGCCTTTTGCAAGTCGGTGCCCTTGTGGATATGCCCCAGGGCTACGTAGTCAAATCCGCTTCTCTCCAGATCCGCAAGGGTGAAGGGGCAGTAGGGAGAGCCGTTGCCCCCCTCCAGATCCCCGTGACAGCAGAGGATATTGATCTTGGAAGGATCCAACTTGGGATACCCCAGCACGGGGTTGGCACCGCCGTTTCTGCCGTCGAAGCCGAAGCCGTAGACGTCCACACCCAAGTCCTCCAGCCGTACCCGCTGTTTTTCACTGCCGAAGACGAAGACGTTTTCCGGCAGGTGCATGGTGCGGTAGGGAGAGCCCGCAGTCAGCGGGTCGTGGTTACCGGGGGAAATAAAGAAGCGGCATTCCGGGCAGGAGGCAAGCTCCCGCTCCAAAAGGCTCAAGGTGTCCGCCGTGACGGCGTTGCCGTCGAAGAGGTCGCCGCTGATGAAGCAAAGCTCCACCTTCTGCTGGCGGATATACAGCATCAGGGAGGACAAGTCCCCCCTCAGCTCCGTGCGGCGGCGTTCCGCCTCTCCGGGAGAACGGAGGGAAAAGGGTGCGTCCAAGTGCAGGTCTGCGCAATGTAAAAATCGTATCATAGATCCAAAATCCTCTGTATTTATACGGTGATAAAGGCACTCATGGTTCCCCGCTCCGCCCCCATACGGCGGTGGGAGAAGAAGTATTCCCCGTGGCATCGGGTGCAGGTATGGGCTTCGTCAATATGCTCGGGCGCAAGCCCCGCGCGTTCCAGCACAAGGCGGTTGGCATGGGTGAGATCCAGCAGGTATTTTCCCTGCTCTGCGTCGGGAGTGAAGCAGGCTGCAAAATCCCCGGCTTCAAAGAAGGCGGTGTACACCTCTTCCCCCACCTGGTAACAGCAAGCCCCGATGCAAGGGCCGATGGCGGCAAGGATGTCCTTGGGGTCACTGCCCAGGGAGACCATCTTTTTTACAGCGTTGCCGCAGATCTCCGCTACGGTACCCCGCCAGCCCGCGTGGACGGCGGCACAGATCTGTTTTCGGGGGTCAAACAACAAAACCGGCACGCAATCCGCACTGCGCACGGAAAGGAGAAGATCCTTGGTCTTGCTCACCAGGCCGTCCACCCCGAAGTCGAATTTCGGCTTCACCGTGCCCACCCCGCGGTGGGTATCGTCCACGGTCAGACAGTAGGCGGTATGGGCTTGGTAGGAGCGGCACACGTCCCCAAGGGAAAGGCCAAGCTTTTCCGCCGCGATACGGTAGTTCTCCATGACGTTTTCCTCGGTGTCGGTGACCTTCCCCACCCCGGGAGCGAAGTTCCACCCGCCGAAAACCCCTTCACTCACCCCGCCGATACGGGTGGCGAAAAAGTGCTTTGCCCCTGCGGCGGTCAAAAGCGGTGATTGGAGGAAGATCTCTTCCCCGTCTTTGCGGATTTGGAACCGGGTGTTCATGCAGTCGCCCCTTTTTGGTATAGTCTTCTATATTATAGCAAACTCATTCGGGAAATGCAATAACATTTTGTAAAAAGAAAGTGATAGAGCCCCTCGCTTCGGAAGAGAGAGGTGGATTTTCTTTCTAACCATTCTTGACATTTCCCGAAAAATGGGCTATAATAACACCAAAGGGAGAAAGGAGGCGTTTCCCATGGTTTTAGACCGCAACGGTAAGGAAGTGCAGGAGTCTGCCGCCCAGGCGGGGTTCCTCGGCTTTTTGTACCGTAACTTCTTCGGCCGCGTGCTGTTGCGCCTTCTCCGTGCCCGCTGGGTCACCCGTCTCATGGGTGCGTATATGGACAGTCCTCTTTCCCACCCCAGAGTGAAGAAGGCTCTGAAAAACGGGCTGGACATGGAGGGGGTTGAGGAAACGCATTTCCCCAGCTACAACGCGCTGTTTACCCGCAAGCGCAAGGACGGCACCTTCCCTTTTTCCGATGATCCCATGGACTTCTGCTCCCCTGCGGATTCCCGCTTGACGGTGCATCCCATCAAGGAGGGCACCGCCTTCCCCGTGAAGCTTTCCCCCTATACGGCGGAGGGGCTTCTGGACAGCAAGGAGGAGGGAGCGTATTTCCGGGAGGGCTACGCCTTCGTGTTCCGCCTTTGCCCCGAGGATTATCACAGATACGCATTTTTCGACGGGGGAAGCTTGCTTTCCACCCGCTTTGTCAAGGGCGCGTTCCACACGGTGAACCCCGTGGCCTTGGAAAAGCTGCCCGTATTCCACCGCAACTGCCGCCAGGTCTCTGTTTTGGAGACGGAAAATTTCGGCAGATGCGCCTACGTTGAGGTGGGCGCCATGATGGTGGGCAGGATCGTCAACCACGATAAAACCAACTTCTCCCGTGGGGAGGAAAAGGGCTACTTCGCCTTCGGCGGCTCCACGGTGGTGGTGCTGACCGGGAAGGACGCCGTCACCCCCTGCGAGGATATTCTGAAGAACAGCAGTGAAGGCATCGAGACCTACGTCCGCGCAGGAGAAACGGTGGGCAGAGGGCAATGATCTACTTTGACCACGCCGCCACTGCACCCTTGCACCCCAAGGCCAAGGAAGCCATGGCAGAGGCCATGGAGGTTTTGGGCAACCCCTCCTCCCTGCACACCGCAGGGAGCGGAGCAAAAAGACTTTTGGAGCAAAGCCGCGCCGCCGTGGCGGAGGCTCTCGGCTGTGAGCCCGGAGAGATCCTTTTCACCTCCGGAGGCACGGAAGCCAACGCCCTGGCACTCCACGGCAGGAAGAAGATCCTCACTTCCCCCATGGAGCATCCCTCCGTGGCAGGAAATTGCGGGAACGCCTTGCTTTTGCCCGTCACCCCAAAGGGAACCGTCTCCCTTGACACCGCGGAGACAGCCGTTAAAAGCGGGGTGGACTTGGTTTCCTTACAGCACGCCAACAACGAGACGGGGCTGATCCAGCCCATAGAGGAGCTGGGAGCGCTTTGCCAAGCCTACGGCGTGCCCTTCCATTCCGACGGGGTGCAGACCGCGGGAAAGATTTCGATCTGTCTGCATCGCTTGCCGATTTCCCTTTACAGCTTTTCCGCCCATAAGTTCGGCGGCCCTGCGGGGGTCGGGGGCTTGTACCGCAAAGCGGGCACGGCAACAGAACCCCTCTACCGCGGCGGAATGCAGGAAAAAGGATCACGCCCCGGCACGGAAAGCGTTCTGCTGGCCTGCGGCATGGCGGCGGCACTCACAGCGGCAGTAGAAGAAATGGCAGAAACGGAAGCCTATTTGACCTCCTTGGAAGAAGAGCTGCTGCACGGGCTCACCGCTTTGGGTGGCATTCCCACCGGGGAAGGGCAACGCATTCCCGGGCATATTCATATCCGTTTCCCCCACCGCGACGGGGAGGCGTTGGCCTCCGCGTTGGATCTGCACGGCGTGTGCCTTTCTGCGGGAGCGGCTTGTCACAGCCGCAGCCATACCCCAAGTGAAACTCTGCTTGCCATGGGCTTTTCCAAAGAGGAGGCATCCTCCGCACTGCGGATCACCTTAGGGCGGGAAAACACCCATGAGGAAGTACACACCTTCCTTGCCCTGCTGGAAGACTGCTTAAAGTAAAAAAACAAAAAACACAAAATACAAAAAGGAGAAAAACAATGGAAGAACTGAACAAGGACGTTATCCTGGAAGACGAAGAGATCGAACTGGACGAGGTTGATCTGCTGAACGAGGAGATCGCTGACCTGGAGGAAGAGCTGGACGAGTACGAGATGGAAGAGGCTGCACGCCGCGCTAAGAAAAAGAAGCGCATCATCCTCATCGCAGGCATCGCAGTAGGTCTGGCTATCGCCGCTGTTCTGGTTGCCATCTTCGCAGGCAAGAAGAAGGAAGACTAAGTCAAAAGGAAAAGAGCTCTCATTACGAGGGCTCTTTTTTCGTTTCTTATCATGCCACGCTCTCAAAGAACGCTTTGCGGTTTTCTTCCAGATCCAGAGTGATCACGAAGCGCTTGTCCACAGTGGCGTACTCCCACAAGCCCGGGAAGGGCAGGCGTTGGGTTTGGATGGGACACCCCTTCAACGCGCCCATGGAGAACAAAATGGAATAGCAATCCCACTCCGTAAGGTCGGTGCGCACCGGGGGCAGGGTGATCTCCATGATGGAACACCACAACGCCGATTAAAACCAGCACGCACAAAAGACATACCGGTGCCAACACCGAGATCAGCACAATTCTCCCGACCCGCTGTTTCCTTGTCAAGGGCTCTCCGTCGGAAGAGGCTTTCTTTCATTTCTTATTTCCTTTTGGTGACAACAAAGGGCTTGACCTTCTGATAGATCTCCCCTGCGCGTTGGTTGCCGAAGTTCTTCACCAGAGCGTTGTTCAGCCCAAGCTTGGTCTTATACTTTTCCAGAGAACCCTTCACAAAACGCACCTCGGGGTCATCCGCCACCAGATCCCCCAAGAGGGTCTTCAGCTCCTCCTCGGAGGGAAGCTTGGAGGCAGGGGCGTCTTTCTTGGGCTCTGCCTTTTTAGCCTCTTTTTTGGGCTCTGCCTTAGGCTCTTCCTTGGGCGCTTCCGCCTTGGGCTCCTTTGCAAGGACTGCCTTGGGCTTCTTGGAGGTCTGCTTTTTCTTGGCAGGAGATTTCTTTGCAGGCTTGGCGGGCTCTTCTGCGGGGGCTTCCGCGGGAGTTACCTCGGCAGGAGCTGCCTCTGCCGCCTCCTCTGCGGGCACTTCTGCCACGGCCTCGGGGACTTCCTCGGGGACTTCCTCGGCGGGAGTTTCCGTCATCTCATAGAACTCCACGGTGATCCCTTCCTCGGTCTCCTCGGGGATCTCCCCGGCAGGCTCTACGGGGATCTCCTCGGCAACGCTCTCCGGAGCATCCTCCGCGGCCTCCTTGGCCTCGGGAGACTCTTCCTCCTTCTCCGGGCGGACGATCTCTCCTCTCACCACCTTGGAAAGGGCGTAGGAGGGATCCTTCAGATAGGGCAGGAGTCCGATGCAAAGACCGTCCTTCCGCCAGAAGTTCACCACGTATTCAAAGCCTCTGTCGTAACTGATGATGAGATACTGCCCCATGGGATCCTTGGCGATGAGGTAGCCCAAATAGGTCACCAGCTGGAAATCCAAGGCGTTGTGTCCCCCCACCAGCACCTCGCGGTACTCGATCTGCGCAGGACATTCCATCAAACGGCGGTGAAGATCAAAGGTCAAGCGGTTTGCGTTCTCGCTGTAAAAAATGATCACCTTATCCTCGGCGGTCAAGCGGGAGATGCCGTTGAGTCCGCCGGTCTTTACGTTCTCGTAATCGATCATGTAAGTTGCCATAAAAAACCTCGTATAAAAGCCGCAAAAAATGCGGAAGGATCTTTCTGTAAGAATTTACGTCTCAGTATATCACAAAACCGCTTTGCTGTCAAGTTTTGTCGCCTATATCTCTGCGCAGAAAAACGGTCAAGCGGCGCAAGGGAGATCCGCAAGCAAAAGGGAGAATATGAAATTTTTCTTTCTCGAAATTGCAAAAAGAGGCGTTTTTCTCTTGACAAACCCGCTCCGATGGAGTATGATAGGAGCATATCTTTCATAATGGCAAAAAATTCGTATCACATAGAAAGCAGGAACACACAATGAGTTTTCAAAGTTCTTATCTCCAAAAAGTTTACGAGCAGGTAGAAAAGCGCGACGGCACCGAGAAGGAATTCCTTCAGGCGGTCAGAGAAGTGCTGGAATCCCTGGAGCCCGTGGTTGCCCAGGATCCTTCCATTGAGAAGTGGGGCATCATGGAGCGCTTGGTTGAGCCCGAGCGTATCATCACCTTCCGTATTTCCTGGGTTGACGACAACGGCCACGTGCAGGTGAACCGCGGCTACCGCGTACAGTTCAACTCTGCCATCGGCCCCTACAAGGGCGGCTTGCGTCTCCACCCCTCCGTTAACCTTTCCGTTATCAAGTTCTTGGGCTTCGAGCAGACCTTCAAGAACAGCCTGACCGGCCTGCCCATCGGCGGCGGTAAGGGCGGCAGCGACTTCGATCCCAAGGGCAAATCCGACCAGGAGATCATGCGCTTCTGCCAGAGCTTTATGACCGAGCTTGCCAAGCACATCGGTGCTGACACCGACGTTCCCGCAGGTGACATCGGTGTAGGCGCAAGAGAGATCGGCTTCCTGTACGGTCAGTACAAGAGACTGCGCAACGAGTTCACCGGCGTTCTC
>JAEIGA010018135.1_pt1 | contig 10722 bp, 9 predicted proteins | sample 9270691 | NCBI WGS metagenome assembly JAEIGA01 (sample SAMN17057246, study PRJNA624740) | gut metagenome | biome: biome; isolation source: fecal sample | host: Bos grunniens | place: China: Xizang | collected 2019 | reverse complement strand
GCTCATGTTCATGAGAAATGTTCTGGGGTTGGACTTTATTCCTGGTTGATGGCATATGACATAACCTCCTATGTCACGAAGATATGGCTATGTCACGCATTTGAATGAAATCTTTCAAAAAGTTCTTCAAAGTTGTAAAGGGTTGTCAACGAATTGAAGGATAAGCCTTCAAAGTTGTAGATGAGTTGTAGAAAGTTGTACGCAAAACCAAGCATTAGCGCAGGTTTTGATGAAATGGCCCGCGACGAGGCGAGACATGGAAAGGCTTTCGCCGGACTGCTTGAGCGCTACTTCGGAAAGTAATTCAAACAAGTTTCAAGATGACCTCTTCAGAGGTCATCTTTTTGTGCAGAAACAGAACTTGAAAAAAACAGAAAACGGCTCACGGAACCTATAGTACCGCAAATCATTCCTTTAAAAAGCATTAACAATGATTTGACGCTGATATAATTTCCGGATATAATATACACAGATTCTATACGGGAGGTACCCAAAGTGAATACTGATCGCAGAAATATCTCTTACACACAGAATATTGAGCGCAAAATCCCCAGCCATATCCGCCTGCTGAAAATTCTTCTGTATCTCTCGGTTTTTCTTCTGGTAATCATCGGAACAACCAAAGGCCCGCTGTGGCTGATCCCGACGCTCGGCACGCTGTTCCTCTGCTGGTACATGATGGGCGAAGCCCGGGTCAACTATGAATACCGGCTCGACGGATATATGTTCAAGGTGCTGCGCGTCAGCGGCATGAACAGCAGAACCAAGGTAGTTGATTTTCTGAATCTGGATCTGAACAATCTGATCATCATGGCGGAAGAGGGCGTTTCGCTGCTGGATGAGGCCGAAGCCGCCTCGGCTGCCGCTGTGCCCAAGCGCATCACTTACGACGTTTCCGCGCACGACAAAGACAAAGGCTGCTTCGTAGCCTATGCCACCGGCATCGGCGAAGAGGCCGGCCGCCAGCTGAAGATCTATTTCAGTCCCGATGCCGAACTGTGCAATTACCTGCGCATGCTCTGTCCCGGAAAGGTGCATCTGCAATGAGAACGAACAATACGGCATTTTTCTGGCTGCCTGAAATTTCCGGCAACCAGACATACCGTGATTACCCCATTCACGAAGAATCACTGATTCTCGCCATGATTGACGTCATATGGGCGCCGCCCTACAGCAGCGACGCCTTCCACTGCCACAACTGTATGGAAATCGGACTCTGTCTGGAAGGAAAAGGCATCCTTCACATGCAGGAAGGAAAGGAGCAGCCTTTTGAGCCCGGTTCCGTCGTCATCGTTCCGAAGGGGATGCGTCACCGTCAGCAGAATATGGGACAGCCGTCCACCCGCTGGCGGTATATTGCCATAAATGAAGATCTTCTTGCCCAGGATGTGCCCGCCCGCTGCCGCGTTGAAATCGGCGGGCTCCTTCGCCGGGCAAGGTCAAGCGGCATCTTTCTGGCCGAACATGCGATGTCAAAGGACATCATCTGGCTGATCCAGCGCATGTTTGAAATCAAATGCAGCTGCGCTGACGAAGGGCTTGCCGAGCTTGAGGCCATTGTGCTGCTGATTCTCTCCAGCATCGCGCGCGACAGGAGCATAAGCGCCATCACCGCGGATTCGCCCTCCTCCGCTACGCACATCGTCGATCCGGCGCTGCTGCTGGTGGCGGAAGCCTATCAGCAGGATCTCAAAGTTGTGCAGATGGCCCGGTCCTGCGCGATGAGCGAAAGCCATTTCCGGAAAGTATTCGTACAGCTCATGGGAATCGCTCCTTTGGAATACCTGAACCGGTACCGGATCAAGCGGGCGATGTATCTTCTTCAGACCACCGCCGCTCCCATTTCGCAGATTTCCGAGGAATGCGGTTTTCTTTCCGTCACCACTTTCAACCGCAATTTCCGGCACTACAACAACATGTCTCCTTCTCAATGGCGTAATGAAAACGTCATATATGAGCAAATCGATCAGAAATAATTGTGCAACTGCAATACTTTGATTGAAAATGCATCATACAAAATCGAATTTGCATAATCTGAATTTCACTTATGTGATATAATGTATGTGAAAATCGGTGGGCTGCCCTGTTTCGTTTTCCGAAAGGCGCCTGCCGAGAAAATAGCAAGGAGGATACCCAAATGAAGAAATTCGTTGCTCTGCTTCTCACCCTCCTGATGGTTCTGTCCTGCACCGCAGCTTTCGCAGCTGAGGATGGCAAGATCACCATCTGGACCTGGGACCCCAACTTCAACATCGCAGCCATGAACGTTGCGAAGGAAATGTATGCTCAGATCAACCCCGATGTCGAAGTCGTCATCGAGGAAGTCCTGTCTGCTGACATTGAGACCCGCGTCATCACCGCCGCTTCCGCAAGCGACATCTCCAACCTGCCCGACATCATGCTGTGCCAGGACAACTCCTTCCAGAAGATGGTCCTGAGCTACCCCGAAGTCTACGCCAACATCACCGGCAAGTATGACTTCGAAGGCTTCGGCGCAGGCAAGCTGGCCTACTCCGTCGTTGATGGCCAGAACTACGGCATCCCCTTCGATGCAGGTACTGCTGTTGCAACCTACCGCATCGACTACCTCGAGGCTGCTGGCTACACCATCGCTGACCTGACCGACATCGACTGGGATCGCTTCATCGAGATCGGTAAGGAAGTCAAGGCCAAGACCGGCTATCCCATGCTGTCCGGCCAGGCTGGCGCAGTCGACACCGTCACCATCATGATGCAGTCCGCCGGCGCTTCCATGTTCAACGAGGATGGCTCCGTCAACTTCGTCAACAACGAGATCACCAAGAAGGTTCTCGAGTACTACAAGATCATGGTCGAAGAAGGCATCTTCATCGAAGTCAACACCTGGGATGAGTACTGCGGCACCCTGTCCAACGCTTCCGTCGCCGGCACCATCAACGGCTGCTGGATCCTCGGCACCATCATGGGTTCTGCTGACCAGGCCGGCAAGTGGGGCCTGACCAACCTGCCCAAGCTGCCCGGCTTCGAGACCGCTACCAACTACTCCAACAACGGCGGTTCCTCCTGGGCTCTGACCAACGGCACCGACATCGATCTGGCTCTGGACTTCATGCAGATGTACCGCAACGTTGAGTTCTACAACGCCATCCTGCCCACCACCTCTGCTATCGCCACCTGGGCTCCCGCCAAGGAAGGCTCCAACTACACCGCTGGCAACGAGTTCTACAACAACGAGCCCATCTTCGCCACCATCGTTGAGTATACCTCTCAGGTTCCCGCAAACCAGACCGGCGCTTACTACTACGATGCACGTGACGCTCTGGGCACCGCCGTTACCAACTACCTCAACGGCGCTGATCTGGAGTCCGAGCTGTTCAACGCAGAAGACACCGTCAACTTCACCATGGGCTTCTAATGTGATCGGCTTCTGATTCACATCCATGCAAAACACGCTGCCGCCCCGGCAACCGGGGCGGCAGTTCTCCACTAATCAGAAATTCCCGGCGAGCAGAGAGTATCTTTGCCGATTCTGCCCGGGCAATTTCCAGAGAGGCAGGTTTTCCGACGATGAACAACACGATACCCGCACAGAAGAATAAGCGCTTCTGGACCATCGAGCGTCGGCACAGCGCAACCGGCTGGATCTTTCTGCTGCCCGCTGTACTGCTGATTTTCATCTTCAGCTTCTGGCCGATGTTCCAGGCCCTGCTGACCTCCTTCAAGCGCGGTCTTCCCACTGCGCTGCAGTATTCCGATCCGCTCTGGCGCAACTATCAGCGCATGCTCAGCGACAAGGTCTTTGTCCAGTCTGTGACCAACACCATCACCTACCTGATCATTCAGGTTCCGATCATGCTGGTGCTGGCCATTATCCTGGCATCCCTTCTCAACAACAAGGACCTGAAATTCCGCGGCCTGTTCCGCACCTGCATTTTCCTCCCCTGCGCAACCGGTCTGGTTGCTTACTCCATGATCTTCCGCACCCTGTTCACCTATGATGGAATGGTCAACAGCGTTCTGATGAACTTCGGAATCCTCAAGGAGCCCATCAACTGGCTGAACCAGCCGAACACCGCCCGTGCAGTCATCATCCTCGGCCTTGTCTGGAGATGGACCGGCTACAACATGGTCTTCTTCCTCTCCGGCATGCAGGGAATCGAGTATTCGATTTATGAGGCTGCCCGCATCGACGGCGCAAACCTGTTCCAGCAGCTGATCCGGATTACCATCCCGCTGCTGAAGCCGATCATTCTGGTTACGGGCATCATGTCCACCAACGGCACGCTGCAGCTCTTCGATGAGTCTGTCAACCTGACCGGCGGCGGTCCCGCCAACATGACCATCACGATGTCGCATTACATCTACAACACCATGTTCACCAAGAACCCGAACTTCGGTTATGCAGCTGCAATGTCCTTCGTGATCCTGATTATGGTCGCCATTCTCTCGGCGATCGAGATGAAAGTGGGTGACAAGCGATGAAGAACGGCGCTTTCAGCAAGTATTCCATCCGTTTTGTAATGTACGCTTTTCTGATCGTCGTTTCCCTGCTCTCGGTCTTCCCGCTGTACTGGGCTTTCATTTCTGCGTTCAACAACACGCAGCAGATTCTCGGCGGACGCATGATCCCCAGCAATCACCTGATTGAGAACCTGAAGAATCTGTTCGCCCAGCAGGATGTCTGGAACGCGATGAAGAACTCCTTCGCCACCTCCATTCTGCAGACGGTTCTGGCGCTGGTGGTCAGCTCCATCGCCGGCTATGGCTTTGAGATCTACCATGACAAGGCCAAGGACCGCGTGATGGCAATCATCATGCTCGCCATGATGGTTCCCTTCGTTGCCGTTCTGGTGCCCCTGTTCCAGCTGTTCTCCAAGATGCATCTGCTGAACACCTGGGTCGGCTTCTTCCTGCCCAGCCTGGCAACCCCGTTCCTGATCATGTACTTCCGCAACAGCGCGCGTACCTTCCCCAAGGATACCATTGAAGCCGCCCGCATTGACGGCCTGAACGAGCTTCAGATCTTCGTCAAGATGTTTGTTCCGATGATGAAGCCGACCTACGCTTCGGCTGCCACCATCACCTTCATGGGCGCATGGAACTCCTACCTGTGGCCGAAGGTTATCATGCAGGTCAACGACGCCACCACCATGCCGATGCTCGTCTCCAACCTGATGGGCGGTTACGTCATCGACTACGGCGTAGTCATGGCCGGCGTTACCCTCTGCTCCCTGCCGACGATCGTTATCTTCTTCCTTCTGCAGAAGAGCTTTACCAACGCCGTCGCAGGCGCGGTCAAGTAATCATCCCCTGAAGCTGCTCTTTTCCTCAAAGGGGCAGCTTTTCTATGCAAAAACATTGCAATCTGGAGCCTGTTTTGTTAAAATATAATCATCCAATAATTCATTTCAGGAGGCGTCTATGTCCGTTTTCGAAATCAAAAACTCCGGTTTTTATCTCGATGAGAAACCCTTTCAGGTGATCTCCGGCTCCATCCACTATTTCCGTGTGGTTCCGGAATACTGGCGCGATCGCCTGCTCAAGCTCAAGGCCATGGGCTGCAACACCGTCGAAACCTACATCGCTTGGAATTTCCACGAGCCGCGCAAGGGCGAATTCAACTTCACCGGCATGCACGACGTGGAGGGCTTCGTCCGACTCGCGCAGGAAGTGGGCCTGTATGTGATCTTGCGTCCCTCGCCGTACATCTGCGCCGAATGGGAATTCGGCGGCTTCCCGGCATGGCTGCTGAAGGAGGACGGCGTGCGCCTGCGCTGCTATGATGAAAAATATCTGAAGCATGTCATGGATTACTATGACGAACTGATTCCGCGTCTTGTGCCGCTGCAGGTCACCCACGGCGGTCCCGTGCTGATGATGCAGGTGGAGAACGAATACGGCTCCTACGGCGACGACAAGCAGTATCTGGCTGCGCTCCGCGACGCCATGATCGCCCGCGGCGTGGATGTTCCGCTGGTAACCTCCGATGGTCCCGAACACGACATGCTCATGTGCGGTCAGTGCGAAGGCGTGTTCCAGACCGGCAACTTCGGCTCCCACGCCGTCGAGCAGTTCAAGGTGCTCGAGGATTACGGCATCGCGCCTCAGATGTGCATGGAATTCTGGTGCGGCTGGTTTGACGCGTGGGGCTTTGAACACAAGACCACCGACGCAGAATCCGCAGCCAAGGAATTTGCCGACATGCTGCGTCTGGGCCATGTCAACATCTACATGTTCCATGGCGGCACCAGCTTCGGTCTGCTCAACGGCGCCAACGATTACAACTATCTCTCCCCCGACGTAACCTCCTATGACTACGACGCGCCCCTTTCCGAGGACGGCCGCATCACTGAAAAGTACCGCCGCTTCAAGGCAGCTGTCGAAGCGCATCAGGGCCATCCCGTGCCGGAGATCGAAATTCCCGAAATTCCGCGCAAGGCCTACGGCGAGGCAGCGTTTGAAAATTCCGCGGATCTGCTGGAAGCCGCGAAGGCTGTTTCGCCCGTGCACAGCGTAACCCCCGTGAGCATGGAGAGACTCGGTCAGGATTACGGCTACATCCTCTATCACACCACGATGGTGCACGAGAAGGAAATCCGCAAGATCCAGCTGGTGGACGCCGGCGACCGCGCCAAGATTTATCTGGACGGCAAGCTCATCCTCACGCTGTACGACCGCGAGCTGGAGTGCGCCCACGAATTCGAAACGCCGGTTCCGGTGCGCAAGGGCGCAAGTCTGGACATCCTGGTGGAAAACATGGGCCGTGTCAACTATTCCTATAAGATCATCAAGCAGCGCAAGGGCATCGACAGCGCTGTGGTCATCAACAATCATCAGCACTACGGCTGGGACATCCACTGTCTCGACGAGCGCGCGCTGCGCGAGCTTCCCCTTGAGCAGGCGGCCGCAGACGGCAAGCCCGGCGTCTATGCGCTGACCTTCGACGTGGATACGCCCGCCGATACCTGGCTGGCGCTGCCCGGCTGGGGTAAAGGCGTGGTCTTCCTCAACGATTTCACCCTCGGACGTTTCTGGGAAATCGGTCCGCAGAAGCGCCTGTACATCCCCGCTCCCCTGCTCAAAACCGGCGTAAATACGCTGCGCATCATTGAAACCGAAGGACATGCGGGCAAAGCGATACTTGTAGACGAACCCGACCTCGGCGATTAACTGCTGTAAACATCGCGCTGCCGCCCGTTCATGCGTGATGTTCATAGGCCGGTTAACAGTCTTTGCTCTGCTGTGACTGTTAACCGGCCTATTTCTATTATATTTGCGAGGAAAACATTATGCAGACTTTCAACTTCTTCTTTAAGACGATTCCCGAACAGGAGATGTGTCTTTGATACTATCAACAATTCTTTTGCCAACAAGTCCTGTTCCACCTAACACAAATACTTTTTTCATCATTTACTGCCTCGTCAAATCCAAGTTTGTCTAACTGAATTATACTTTCGCAACGGAAAAAAAGTAAACCAGCTTCCTTCCAGACCGACCATACCGACCACGCCGGAATCGTTAGTCTGTACGGCTTGAGGAACATACAGGCAGATTTCTCCATATATTCACCGAATCGTAAAAAGCGCAGTATTTGCAATGGTTTTTCGATTTTCAGCCATCCGTTAATTTTGAGAATTTCCAAGCCATCTTCAGTGGTTTTCATCCGTATAGCGTGACAATCACATGGCCAAGCCAAGAGTTTTCCCTGGGTTTGGGACTGCTTCCAGCAAAGGCCGCAATGAGTTGTATTCATTTTTTATTTGCATACAGAACAGGAAATGTGTATACTTGAGAGGAAAGCAGGTGGAAATATGGATACGGCACATATCTTTTCAGTCATTGAATCACTGAACGACGAATACTGCGACCTTTGGGAGAAAGTCTGCAATATGGAAAGCCCTACCGACTATAAGCAGGGCGTGGATGCGGTAGGTAAAGTGTTTATCGAAATCGCCCGGCGGAAGCAGTGGGCCGTGGAAATTTCAGAACAGGAAAACGCCGGTGATCCCATCTGCATCACCATGAATCCTCAATCCAAAGAATCTCCCATCGTCTTTTCCGGTCATATCGACACGGTGTATCCCCTGGGTTCCTTCCCCACTCCCGCCGTGTATCGCAAAGACGGACGGATGTACGGACCCGGCGTCATCGACTGCAAAGGCGGCGTTGTGGCTGCTGTGATGGCTATGGATGCGCTGATGCTGTGCGATTTCCGGCAGCGGCCGGTGAAACTGATCATTCAAACCGACGAGGAAACCGGCAGCAAAACCAGCAGCGGCCAGACCATCCGATTTATGCTGGAAAAAGCAAAGGATGCCGTTGCCTTTCTGAATCTGGAGGGTGTCCAGTATGGCACAGCAGTGCTGTCCAGAAAGGGAATCCTCCGCTATCGGTTCACTGTCACCGGGAAAAGCGCCCATTCCGCAAAATGTCTGGAGGGTGCCAATGCCATCTGTGAGGCAGCCCACAAGATCATTCAGCTGGAAAAATGGAAGGATCCGGAGGGCATCACCTGCAACTGCGGCGTGATCCGGGGCGGAAGTGTTCCCAATTCCGTGGCTGAGGAATGCGAATTTCAGGCAGATATCCGTTTTGTAAACCAGGAGCAGTATCAGGAAGCCGTGGAGCAGTGCCAAAAAATCGCTGAAGGATCCACAGTACCCGGCTGCCGCTGCCGTTTGGAACTGGTGAGCCAGCGGCCTGCCATGCTTCTGACGAAAAAGAACGAGGCGCTGTTTGCGAAAATGAATGAAATCTATGCATCCAGCGGTCTGCCGGTTCTGCGGCCCCGTCACTGCCTCGGCGGATCCGATGCCGCCTATACGACACAGGCAGGGATTCCCACTGTGGACAGTCTGGGTGTGGACGGCGGAAAGATCCATTCTCCTCAGGAATTTGCCTACATGGAATCCCTTGCGGACTGTGCCAGACGTCTGGCCGCAATGGCTTTGTATCTGTAAGCAGCAAAAGGCTTGACCAAACGGTCAAGCCTTTTGCTGTTGGAACAGGATAAGGGCGTCGATTCAAGAATTCCGGAATCGATCTTTCAGACCACACAGTTCGCTAAATTGGAATTTGAAAACGAACTTTTCTGAAATCATTATCGCTCGCTGTAGTTCCGGGTGCCGAATCTTTGCTTGAATCCGCTGTGTACCAGCAGCGGCGCTTGCTTGTAATTTTCTGTCATATCGATACTCATTCCTCCTTTGATTTCAAGTGCGTGAAAGAGGTGCTCTGCTGCTCTTTCTATAATAATTATACTACAAGCTGCATCAGAAGTGAAATGTTTGACACCTGTCAAGTATCCGACCATTCCAAATCGCTTATCAGACGGTTTATTAACCTGCGAAAACTTGCATAATGGTAGGCAATGCCGTATAATATATATGGATGGAACGTTAGGAGGAGGCTGATACGATGAACATCAGAGAAATGCGCATGATGACCGGTTTGAGCCAAAGCAAGTTTGCCGACCTGTTTGAACTTCCGGTGGCTACGCTGAAGGACTGGGAAATCGGCAGAAGAACCCCTCCGAGCTATGTGGTCAGCATGATGCAGACTATCCTCGAGTACAATGGAATGCTTGCTGCGGCTGCTGCGGCAAAGGAAGAGCGCCGAAAAAGCGTGCAGCGCTGTCTGGCAATCCTGCTCACTGCCACCGACGGTCCGAACGAAGCGTTCATGGACGCGCTCGAAGCATACATTGAGGGCAACATTTCTCTTTCTGAAATGGAAAAGAAAGTCGACCGACTGGAATATATTGGGGTGTAATCTATGAACGATATCACCGGTGGAAGACATTGCTATCCCGGCACGAACGTTCTGATCAACAAGTACCGCATTCATGACGGCGATATTCTGGAAAAACTTGAAATCCAGAAGGTTGCAATCAAACTGCTGAGTCTCGATCTGCATCCGCAAAAGGTGAAGGCGACTTTCGATGTCAAGCATTTGAAGGCGATTCACGACTATCTCTTTGGCGATCTCTATGAATGGGCCGGAGAATTCAGACACGAGAATTTCTATAAGAGCGAGCGTGTTCTGTCGGGCGGCTCTGCCGAATACGCCAATCATGAGGAAATTGAAGGAAGACTCAAAAAACTTCTGAGCCGCCACAAACGTCTGGACTGGCAGTCTGAAAATGATATCAGCAGAACGGTTTCTGAATTTCTGCTGGAACTTTGGAGCATCCATCCTTTCAGAGAAGGCAATACCAGAACCTGTATCACCTTTCTGTGGCATTATCTGAACGCACGAGAGATCAACTTTCAGGTTGAACTTCTGAGAAACAGCCCGAGGTACGTTCGAGATGCACTGGTTATGGCGAACTACGGTATGACGCAGTATCTCACGAAGATCATCTCGGATGCGTTGGAAAATTCTACACAGGTTCCGGCTATCGGCGATATTCAGGCAGAGGATGAAAAGGGTTCCGAAGAACAATATCAGATTTCCAAGTCCGAATATGAACTGTTCAAAGAGAAATATCGTATAAGCAAAAAATAGAACCATTACGAATACAGTATTCCATAGTCATGGATACTGTATTTTTATGTTCAAGTACGATTTTCTATGTTTTTCTATGCTCACTCTATGATTTTCTATGTTCATTCTATGATTTTTTCCGTTTTTCTATGTTCTATATCAGTTTTTCTAAGATTTTTTCAGGTTCACTTCAGGTTTTTTTCAGATGCATATCAGATTTTCTCAGGTTTTATCAGCTGAACTTCAGATTTTCTCAGG
>JAEIGA010018134.1_pt1 | contig 10722 bp, 19 predicted proteins | sample 9270691 | NCBI WGS metagenome assembly JAEIGA01 (sample SAMN17057246, study PRJNA624740) | gut metagenome | biome: biome; isolation source: fecal sample | host: Bos grunniens | place: China: Xizang | collected 2019 | reverse complement strand
GACGAATTGAGAGTATGGAGAAGCAAGCTAGGACTCTCAGCATTCTCTGACATCTGGCGTGTCGTAAGCGACAACGCAAACGACATGATCGACATCTTCTCTAAGGCAGAATTGAAGTCAGACGCTGAGATCGAAAAGGCTAAGAAAGTGATCGAGATGCAGGTCGCTAAGGAAATGCACGAGATCAAGAAAAATCAGCTAGAAGAGGAATCCAAGGAAGTCGAAGATGCTGAGAACTATCTGAGCAAACCTGGCACAATCTCTTCTGGCGGGTACTATCCTGGCAAATACACTCTAGACGACAAAGATCCGTTCAAAACCTACGACGAATGGAAAAAGTGGTAGTCATATAAATAACGTATGATGAGACTTTTAGACATTGATGTAGATGATGACGAGTGTTCCGCTCTGTTCAAGATGAACAGCCAAAAGTCTGCCATTAAGGTCAGAGTCGAATTCTCTAAAGCGCTAAATGGCGAGCTATCCAAGTATCGTGAGTTTTTCATGGGCTGCTGGTGTATCGGAAACGCGTTCACTTTCGCTTTCGACAACAACATTCAGGCGCTCGATGCGTGCGTAGACTGGCTAAAGTCTTGGTGCTTCAGAAATAGAGGTTTACAAGAAGCCGAGAAAATTCTAAATTCTGTGGGTATGAAACTCATCAAGGAGTAAAAATATGGAATGGGAAAATATCGTAGTCGATGAAAAGCACATGAGTGTATTGTTCGAGTTCGCAAACCCGTGGCAGGCTGGGCGAGTCAGCAATGAGCTATCGAAGGCTATTTGGGGAAAGGGTGAACTTTCCGACCTCGACGGCTACGTCAACGGAACTGTCTGTGCAGGAAAATATGTAGCTGTAGCTACTGACGCTTCTAGAGAAGAGATTGACTGCATCATCGACTTCGTTCGTGAACTCAGCAACGTAACCAATGAGGACTTCTCGGTGGGAGTAAGCGGTCCGACTGGACTCAATCAGGGAATTCCTCACGGCGGTCCTGGCAAGGGCTGTCTGCCTAAGCCTCTGTACAATCCGAAGGCGAAAGCAGTTCCTCCTAAGAAGGAAGACGACAAGGACACCGAAGAGAATCTCAAGAAGCTGAGAGCTGCTAAGAAGCTCCTCAAGACCGAAGGATATGTCCTCGAACGTGCAAACGCAGCTCCGCTGATGGATCCGATGGATCAGTTTGAGAACTATCTGCATTGGAATTGTGGATTCGACTGGGATGAGATTGACCTCCTTGTAGACGCTAACAGCGAGATGATCAAAGATAAGCTAGAACAAGGACTTAGCTTTGAAAACATCTCTGCTAGTCTCGACGACAGCTGTCTATGATTCTAAAATAGCTCACCTACTAGCGTAGGAAGAGTTCCTGGAGACGGACAAAATCCGTCTCCTGTTTGTATAGGGTTTACAAACTGCGATATTTTGCCTATATTTGACGTGTATGACCAACTTCGACATGACAATCGATGAAGAGAAAGGAAGCCGAACGGTAAAGCTTCTGTACTCTCGTATTGTGTACGAATTGAATCAAATCGATCCGAGAATGAAGTTCAGTGTAGTTGACGATGATGGTACATTCAAGGCAGACTTCACTCTTCCGATGAGCGTAAAGACATACCGAATGTCACGTACTCTTCAATCTGTAATCAAAGTGAAGTCGTCAAGACTGTCCGTGATGTACCGCATCAGATGGATCAAAGAGCCGTGGAGCACTGGCGCTAAGAGCTTTTTCGAAGAGATCCGTAGAACACATCCGCGAGATCTGAATGAGCTCTATCCGATGCACATATCGCCGACTACGTACTGGCACCAGAACGTCTACAACCCAGGAAATACTCTAGACGACTCTACCGTATCAGAGATTCTCAAATGGGGAGCTGGATTAGGGATTCCGCCACAGAACTCGCCGTTCGGAATCCTAGAGTTCAGTCCAGAAGCCGTAGTCAAGATCGCAGACCGAGTACAGAAGTCACTGGAGATGAGATAATGTTCAGCGTATCGATCGACAAGTTCAAGAGAATGCTAGATCTGAGACGGGCACGATACAAGCGTTCGCTAGAGACTACGTTCCCGTTCTTGGACATCGAGTATGGTGACGGAACTTCTCTCGAACTCGAGGCAGAGAAGAAAGAGACCTCGCTTCTTTTGCGCGTAAAGGCTGACTACATCAATCTGCCACCAGAGGAATGGAAAGTCGCAAAGGAAATCAAGTTCATCCTCTATAGCGACATTCTGGGCTCTACACAGTCCTACATCGCTTCGATCTACATGTTCGACGACGACAACGAGAATCCAGGGATCCGTAAGCGTGCTATGAACAACGTGGACATGCTCTGGTCGCTCTTGTTCAAGACTTCTACTCCATCTGGACTCGGTGACGAAGAGCTGCTGGACAGGTGTCTGAAAGAGATCGACCGCAAGACGGCGTCTGGCCCGCTATCTATGTTCAACAGCTACAAGCGAGAGGCGCCATCGTTCCAGTTCTTCAAATCCACTCTCACAGACGCGATCGTCGACTTGGACCTCGAGATCACTGGAGAAGCTACTATGGACCTGATTCAGAGATTGAAGCACGACCACGAGCGTCTCGCTAAGAAGTTGATCGAAAAGAACGAAGAGCAATCGAAGAGGTGGAGTTTTTAGAAAAATCTCTAAAATAGGGTTTACGAATTCTCTGGAAATACCTATATTGTCAATACAAACTTTCGTTCAACCTGCCAACCAAGGACTTAAAAATGGCAAAGAACACACTCGAACTCTACGACCGCATCGATGACCACGATGCAGAACGCGCAACCTCCCTACTCCTCAACCCGAACGACAAGAAGCTGTCTCAGTGCCTGAACGGCTACGATCGCGCAACTTCTGCCAAGAAGCGCCGTCGTCGCACTGCCCTGCTCGCTGCACTCTGCCTGATCGATCAGGAAATCGGTGTCTGGTCTGTCGGTCGCGCTATCGAACATCTCTGCGACACTTCTAGCATCGACGAAGTGAACGAAGAGTCTATCAAGGACTTCATCGCGTATATGAAGATGGACCCTAAGGGTCAGAAGATCATGCGTGAAGTGGTGCAGAAGCTCACTAACACGGCTGTCGGGGAAGATCAGATGAAGACTGCTCGTAAGTACGAAGTCCGTCTCGGCTTCATCGAACACAAGCCGAAGACCGAAGTTCCGTTCAGGATCATCTGGGACTAACGAAGATAACCTAATGGAACTACCAGAACGAAATTTCGAAGTCAGACTATGGCGGGAGGATCTAGTAGGATTTTACCGCTATTTTCTAAAGACGGTCGTATTGGATCTTGACGGTTTCGAAAGAGACTTAGACACTTTCGAAAAGGACAGCACGATCTCGATACGCAAGTTCCGGACGGCTACGCTAATCGGAATCTCTCTTGTGCGGGAACAGCTCTTCGACAAGCGATGGATGCTAGAGAAGCTGCTCGGTCCCGCTTTCCGAGGCTACTTCTCAGACAGAGAGCGCATGAATCTCTTTCTTGACGCTATCATCTCTACTCCAGAAGCGAGACAACACGTCAAACGAGCAAACGAATATCTCAACTCTAATGTCGACTGGAAGAACCTAGCTATTCAGTCAGTAGAGGGACAGAAGTCCATCAGGGTAGCTATGATGCGTTCCGCAGTCAGGACTCACAACGTCAACAAGTGCTTCGTTCCTTATTACGGAAGAGGAATCAGTGTCGTATGGTAGAACACGTATTTAGAGAATTTCCCGATCTACAGTGCAACCTCCATCAATCTATCGGAGATGATGGGTTGTTTCTGATGTGCAGCATTCTACTCAAGCGAGATCTAGACAAGCTGTTCAATGACATGAGCTGGTACGAGCAAACGAGAACCGAGAAACAGATCTTGCAGAGAAGGACTGCCATCCTGACAGCTTTCGCGTTCATGGAGAACACGCTTGATCTAAAGGAGCGAAGACACTATGCTAGAGAGATTCTCGCATACATTCTAGAACTGTCAGAACGGTCAGTGCGTGACTTCACATGCACTGGACACATCGCGTCAGCAGCAGATCGGCTAAAGCAATTCTCAGATGAAGACATAGACAACATTCTCAGAACTTACCGTGAGCTCTACTATCCCTTGAACTTCTTTCGATCTGCCGTCCGAGAGTTCGGAAACTTCGAGCACTGGGATCTCGACTTCGCAGAAAAGAAACTCTACAAGTCTTACGAGATCAAGTGCCTGAACTATAACTACATCGGAAAAGAGTGGTATGAGAAGAGCTCTACTCCGCAGACGATGTATGGGACTGGTCCTCACGCGATCATCCACATAAGATGGAAGAACTATGATTTTGGCAAATGACGAAGGTAGATACGATCCTCTAGAGATTCACGTCATCAACACGATAGGCGATAGAGACATGGTGACTCAGATTATCGGAGAGCTGCTGTTGAAGCGCAGAATATTCACGCCCAGTCTCGACCTACAAGACGTGACTGCTATGCTCTACGCTGCTGCGATCATGAAGTACACAGAAGAGCCGGGCTGGAGAGTCAAGCACGTCAAGGTCGCTACTGGACTATCCGAGCAGGCTAGCGAAGAGGTTCTGAAAGTGATGGAGAATCACATTGGTACTGTTGACGCGCTGATCTCTGCGCTCCGATGGATGGAGAATCTCTACAATCTCAGCACTGAAGAGATCAAGCTGTTGCGCTCTTACCGCATCAGACGCATCAACATGCCGAAGACGCAACAGGAATATCCAGTCGAGTTCAACGGACAAGAGCTTAAGCACGACTTCTACCCAGTCTCGGATGTCTGCTACGGAAATGGCAGATGGACATTCAAGATGTCGACAAGGATAATGACGAACGATGGAATTGTGACTATATTTTGGGAATAAGCGGATAAATACTCTCAAAAGAGGAAATTATGAAAGTTATCAAGAATCCAGAATGGACCGAAGAGCAAGTCAAAGCGTTCGAGCAGAAGATCAAGGACAACGACGGCTACTGTCCGTGCGCTTTAATGAAGACGAAAGATACAAAGTGCATGTGCAAGGAATTCAGAGATCAGATCAAGGCTAAAGAACATGGCACTTGCCACTGCGGATTGCACTGCCTAGTGGAGAGCTAAATTATGGCTAGAACGATTTTTGGAGATATTCTAGAGGGAGTAGTAGACATGGCAGAGCCGTTGACTGACTTGGCTAGCGATGCTGTTGACTACGCTAAGGACGTGAAAGATGACGCTAAGGACTGTCTTGGAGATCTGATCGACACTATCTTTGGAGACCGTTAGCATGGTATCAATCCTAGACGTTTTAGTGACTCCGACTGATGAGGCTGTTCTAGACCGATGCGACATCGAGTGGAATAGGCTCGATCCAGTGATGTTCGACATCGTAGATCTGATCATGGAAGACAATAGCGGATTCGAGCTGCAGAATCAGATCGACGACGCAGAGAACTTCAAGATGGCTGGACAGCCATATTATCAGCGAGTCAACTTCATTCTCGGCACTTGTCGGCTTCTCTGGAACGAAGACATGATACGAAAAGCAGTCAAAGAGTTCTTCACTGTCCAGAACAATCCAGTAGGCGTAAAGTCAGACGGCAATGGAAATTACGAGCAGGATGCGCTAGAAATGTTCATCGCTAGAATGACGAAAGCTGTCATGACTAACGACAGAATCTTCAAGGTGTGCGCTACTATCTTCGAGTACTACATGGGAAAGAAGCTATGGAACGAGCCAACGCACGACAAGACTCTACGCATTACGAGAATGAAGATCCTTCGCGGACACAAGCAAGATCTCGACTTCAACCACAAGAAGATGTGCCTAGATGTTCCAGAGCTCGACACTGAGAAGACGACAGTTCACGACGAGAACGGCAACGAGATCGAAGTCAAGGGTCTCATGACTGGCGCTACTGATGGCGACTACATCGACAATACCACTGCAAGGTGGATGTCGGTGAACGACGACCAAGACCAAGTCCGTGAAGACTGGAACAGAATCCTAGGAAAGTAAAAAGATCGAAATTGTCACAAATTCAGGGTTTACAAGAACCCTGAATTTTCTTATGTTTTGCACATGGACAAGATCATTGATGCTTTAGATGGACAAGAATTCTACGAAAGGCTCAGGAACGAGCACAACTTGAAGAGTTACTCTTCTGTGCTTGAGGTTATCGTAGAGACTGGATTCTTGGTCAACCCGTGCGAGGATACGCTGCAAGCTTGTGTGCGACTAGCAAAGAAGTACTCGGATCTAGAAGACTACTATCGTGCGACTCCACTGCTCATCCTGATGGGCTACTATGACACGCTGCCGAGAGGCTTCGTATCTCGCTGCGTGAAGGTGCTGTTCGACACAGAAAACAGCTGGAATCCGAGACCGTATTGCCTTCACTGCAATCACGAGCTCGAATTCTTAGACGTTCTGTGGCGCAAACCTGGCTTCCAGCAAGAGTTCAACATAAGCATGATGTACTTGATGCAGAACAACGGAGATCGAGACGTCAAGAAGCGAGTGAAGGCTTTCCAGATGCGTGAAGCATGGATGAAAAATCTTCAAAAAACTTGAGAAAATCTCAATTTAATGGGTTTACATTTCTCCGCAAAATACCTATATTGTTAATACAAACTTAAAACAAGGACCAACAACATGGAAAAGAACCAGATCCGCGAACTCCTCCTCAAGGCTGCCGAAGCTTACTACAACGGTCAGGAAATCATGACCGACTCCGAATATGACGCTCTGATCAACAAGCTCAAGGCCATCGATCCGACCGATCCTCTCTGCGCAAACGGCATGGCTGCTTCCGACTCTAACGGCGACGAAAAGAAGATCAATCACACCATGACTACCGGAACCCTCGCTAAGTGCGCTAACGCCGAAGAACTCAAGGGCTGGGCTTCTAAGAAGAACCTCAAAGAACGCTACAGCCTCGAACTCAAGATCGACGGCTCTAGCATGGAACTTCAGTACGTCAACGGGAAGTGCGTCAGGGCTATCACTCGTGGCGATGGCGCTACTGGTCTCGATCGCACCGAGACTCTCAGCCTCATGAACTTCCCGAAGTCCATCGATCCGAGCTTCACTGGCTCTATTCGCGCCGAAATGGTCATCTACAACGAAGACTTCAAGGCTCGCTTCGCTCACAAGAACGCTAACCCTCGCAACGCTGTCGCTGGCATCATCAACCGCAAGTTCGAAACCCTCACTGCCGAAGACAAGAAAGATCTCCAGTTCATTCACGCTATCTGCTACGACGTGATGGACGACCGCGACTTCGACACTCAGACTAAGCTCATGGCTTGGCTCGAACAGCAGGGTTTCGAAGTCTCTCCGCACTTCACTGTCGAAGGCGTCGATCTGCTCTCCAAGGCTAACGAACTCCGCGAAAATCTTCGCACCCGCATCGCTAACGGCGAAATCAAGTTCAACTGCGACGGCGTCGTCATCAAGGCCGACATCATCGACCGTGAAGACCGTCAGCGCAAGACTCCGAAGCGCGACGTAGCTCTCAAGCCGGAACTCGAAACTGCCGTTTCCGAAATCATCGACATCGCTTGGGAAATGGCTGGCTCCACTCTCTCTCCGGTCGCTATCATCAATCCGGTCCAGCTCGAAGGCACTACCGTCTCTCGAGTCTCGCTCTCCAACATGGCTAAGATGATGGATCTGGGCGTCGAAATCGGCAAGAGCGTTCTCGTCAAGAAGAGCGGAATGGTGATACCTCAGCTCGTTAAAGTCTTATAAATAAAAACGGGACAGATGGCCTTCAACCATTTGGGAGAGATGCTCTATCTCTCCCTTACCTTTGTGTATAAATAACTTATACGGCCATTGAAGGTGGCCTAAAAGGTAAAAATGAACTATAGAGCAATATACACCAGTCTGGTGTTTTCTGCGAGAGCGAAGCACCGTACCAAGTCTTCAGAAGAGTACTTCGAAGAACATCACATCTTTCCAAGATCACTATTTCCAGAGTATAAGAGGAACAAGCACAATCTTGTCCTATTGACGGCTAGAGAGCATTACATTGCACATAAGCTGCTGTGCAAGATATGGCCTTCGAGGGCTATGTATGCAGCTATCTGGCAGATGTCTATAAAATCTAAGAAATCTGACAGTCCATATAAGTATGTCGTCAGTTCTAGAGAATATGAATGGGCGAAAAAGCTATTCTCCTCAGAGCTTAAAGCAAACCATTGGGGAATGGACTTCGTTGAGTTCAATAAGCGCCCGGACCGTCGAGCAAGGTCTAGTGAAGTTGCTAAAGAGAACTGGAATAATCAAGCATTCAGAGATAAGATGCAGAAGATGGTGAAGGAGAAAATCTGGAGCAAAGTCAGATGCACCACGACTGGACAAGTGTTCGATTCTATTGAAGAGGCTAAGAAATACTTCAATATCAAAGCGTTTCACATATCTTCAGTCTGCCAGGGCAAAAGGAAGTACTGCGGAGTCGATCCTAAGACTGGCGAGAAGCTGCACTGGGAGTACGTCGGAACTAGCGAAAGGAACCAGATATACAAAAATCGAGGGTTTACCAGATTTAAGGGTTTAGAAAATCAGTAGAAAATCTTATATTTTACTCGTAAAACTCAAACAAAAGGACCAAAATTATGGAAAACAACAATAATTTAAAATTCAGCTGGTGCTATGCCTTCTTCGGTATATTCGGCTTCTTCTTTCATCGCGTAAATATGGAAAAGCGAAAATTCTGGAAGTCTGCAGGTGTCGATATTTTATGTTGGGGATTTGTACTAGGCGTTCTTAATAAGCTTACTAAATTGATTCCTAGCACAACTTTTACTGACATTTTGCTAACTGTGATGATAATGACTTTATGGGGTTTTGTTGGTGCTTGGAGATTTAATAAGTACAAGAAGGAAAATCTCGATGAGACGATTCTAAAACGTCGAGAAAAGTATGGGATAATCTCTGGAATTATAATTTACTCGATCTTCACAATCGCATATATCATTTTGATCGGTTATGCAAATTCAGTAAGCAGTAACATAGAAAATCGAACACTTGTATACTACGAAAATGGATACGTCTGCGATAAATTCTATCAAGTAGGTGGAGCAAATACGAAGATCGATACAAATAAGGAAGTAGAAAATGCACTTCGTAAGATCCATACTTACTGTCCGAGCGATGTTTTTACTTCTGATACAGTAGATGTAAAGTCGATTATCGAATTATATCCTCAATTAACAAATTGGGATTTTAATGCACATTTCATTCATACATATCCAACAGAAAATGGAAATACTGCATATATCTTCATCAAAAGAGTCAAAATCTAAAATGCTTAACGGACAAATTATTCCCATGATCGACAAGGTTCTCGCTTAATTCTCGGAGGAGATTGAGATGGCTTACAAAATCAAACACAATCCGATGGACAATAAGCAGCTCGACTATGCTGCAGTAGCTCTCGACTACATGAAGCATCCAGAAGAGTCTCTCGTCAAGATCGCTAACATCTTGGCCGATGAGCTCGAAGCTACTGCAATGTCTGGCTGCTATGACTTTCCGACTTTCCTTGAACAGGCTGCAAAGGATATCCGAGAGAAAGCCAAGCGTGGCGAGTACACGGCTGACTCGCTTCTCTCTGAGATGGCTCAGAAGGTCATTCACATTCAACAAGTACCCGAAAACCGCTACGAGGACTAAATGGCACTCACTTACTACGAACGAAAGGTCATCCAGAGAACTGTCGGCGTACTGAACACGATCGGCGTCTCGTTCGAACGAGTCACTGCTGGAATTCTCAATGGCAAACGAGCAATCTGCGCCGTTCTCACTCCACAGACCAAGTCTGACGAGATCGCTAATCTTCAAGAGAATCTCCAGAAGTGCTTCCGCAAAGCTGACGTGATCCTAGGCAAGGGCGCTACCCGTCCTCATGCGCCAGAGATCCGCTATCCGACAGTATATGTCGTGATCAAGGGAGCTAACCGATGAGAGACTGGAAGGTGTTCCTCGAGTACAACATGAGAGACATCGAAATGCAGCAGAAGGTGCATGACATGATCGTCGCACGTTACCGTCTCGAATATCTGCCACGCTACGGATCTGCATGGTACAATATGATGCTGCTCGATATGACAATTCCTCACTACAAAGGAGAAAATGTATGACCGGTTTTCTAGCAATGATCATCGAAACCGCAGATAAAGAGAAGCCTCAATTCTACGGAACAGCGACATACAGACCGTTTCCGGAAAAGTACACTAGGCTGAAAGTCTATAGCGAGAATAGCAGCTACGGAAAGTACAGAATCGCCATCAAAGTAGAGACTCCAGAGTCGAGACGAAGCAAGTTTCCAGTGAAGTATTACGAGAAGCAGTATGTGCCGCTCGGAAACAGGCGAGACGCTCGATCTTGGTTCGACACTGAAGAGAAAGCTGTCGAAGCCGCGAAGGAAGTTCTGAATTGGCTCAAGGAGCCTCTGAAGGACGCAGAGCTGTTCGATCAGAACGGAGAGCCGTGCAGCAACATCCAGGCTGCAAGATTCGCACTCAAGAAGCGCAGTGACGAATGGATCGTGAAAGATCTCGATGAGAGATACTTGCTCGACGGCATTCGAGAGTCTACTAGAGAAGAGGCTATCCGAAAGATGAAGATCTTCGGAACTGATCGTGGAGAAGTATTTGTATGTGCATGAGGTATTTGAATGGCTAAAGTAAAGCACCTAAAGAGAACCTATAAGACCCACG
>JAEIGA010018133.1_pt1 | contig 10722 bp, 9 predicted proteins | sample 9270691 | NCBI WGS metagenome assembly JAEIGA01 (sample SAMN17057246, study PRJNA624740) | gut metagenome | biome: biome; isolation source: fecal sample | host: Bos grunniens | place: China: Xizang | collected 2019 | reverse complement strand
GCCAACCCCGAGCTCAACGTCATCGTCATCACAGGTGACGGCGACTGCACAGCGATCGGCGGTAACCACTTCATCCACGGTGCGCGCCGCAACATCGACCTGACGGTCGTTCTCTTCAACAACAACATCTACGGTATGACAGGCGGTCAGGCATCGCCGCTCACACCGACGACGCATAAAGCAACGACGGCTCCGTACGGTGCGGTAGATCGCCCGTTCGATCCGTGCAACCTTGCCGAAGCGGCAGGTGCATCGTTCGTTGCCAGAAGCACGACGTATCATGTCACGCATCTTACCGACATGATCGCCAAAGCCATCGATAAAAAAGGCTTCTCGCTCGTAGAAGCTATCACGCAATGCCCGATCGGCTACGGCCGCCGCAACAAACTCGGTGACGGTCCTGCGATGCTCGAAGCAATGCGCGATACGGCTGTTATGAAAGCGGCGTACGACAAACTCGCGCCCGAAGTACAGCAGACGAAATACCCGATCGGCGTATTCTGCGACAAAACGATGCCGGAATACACCGAAGAGTACAGAAAGATCCAGATCATGGCGGGAGGTATTGCAGAATGAAACAGATCCGTTTATCCGGCTCGGGCGGACAAGGTGTGATCACCGCCGCTATCATCATGGCGGAAGCCGCTGTCGCAGAAGGCAAGGAAGCTGTACAGACGCAGTCCTACGGCCCTGAAGCACGCGGTGGTGCCTCCAAAGCGGAAGTCATCATCTCCGATGCGCCCATCTACCATCCGAAAGTAACGACTCCCGACCTCCTCTTGGCTATGACCCAACAGGCGGCGGACAAATATATCAAAGACCTCGCGGCAGACGGCATCCTCGTCGTTGACGAAGACCTCGTACCGAATCCGCCTGCACACAGCACCATCATTCGTGTGCCGATCACGCGTATGGCAGTCGAAGAGATCGGCAAAGACCTCTTCGCCAACATCATCGCACTCGGCGTCGTAACGAAACTCTCGGGCGACGTATCGCTCGATGCAGTACGCGAAGCAGTAGCAAATCGTGTACCGTCTGCGACACTCGAAAGAAATATAAAGGCATTGGAACTCGGCTTCAATGCGGCTGAATAACAAAAAAGAGAGGATAGCTCGTCTATCCTCTCTTTTTCTTTCGTTTCGTCACTTTTTATAAAAGATCGCAGACCGATTTACAAATGCAGAAAATCTGTTATACTTAGATAAGACGGTAAGACCGTCATTTTATCGCCACATTATGACGGAAATACATATGCCGTATACGCGAAATGCCGATTATCTCCCCCGAGCAGACCGCGTAAGAAAGGAGAATGATATGGGAGTATTTGAACGAATCGATCCTGAAAACATGATGCAGGAGCTGAGTCGCCTCTTTGGCGCGGATGATCGCATAACGGGCATGATACCCGATACGGAAGGCGACCCGAGCAGTGCCGAGAGCTACGGCGGGCAGTATTACAAACGACAGCTCGCTCCTGTGGTCAACAGACGATTTCCGCTTGTAAGACAGTTTTCGAACTACGGAAGAGAGCTATTGTCGCCTGATGGCAAGAAGGACGGCTATACAAGCGATCCTTCGAGCGATTTTGTCAAGGGCTTATCGCTTGCCGAGGACAGCGAGATGTTTCCCGACAGACAGATCCGCCTTGCCGACGGGACGATAGGCAGTGAAGAGAAGGCCCGCGGCTACAAGGGTGAAGGAGTACGTGAGATGGTACGCGGTATCGGATACGGTATGGCAGACGTTCCCGATTCTGTTCTCGGTCTTGCCGTAGATGAGGACAGCGTTTTGCGTGCGCCGACACAGGCCGCCAAACGTGCGCTTCGGTATGAGCCGACAGGAGACGAAGCCGTAGACAGCGCGCTCGTAGGGATGCATTCACTGGGACGCGGTATCGGTGAGACTGTCGCCACAGGTATGAGCGCGGGGCTCATGAACCAAGGTCTGCGCAAGGCGGCACCGCACGTTCCGCGCATGGCGACCTTGCCCGAATCGGTAAAAGGTATGATACCGAACTCGGCCTACAATATGATGGGACGTGTGCCGCATATCGAAGACGTGCTGAATACGAAGCTCGGTTCGGATATTCTGAACGTCGTAACGGAAGGTATCGTCGATGTTGCCATGATCCATCAGATCGCACAGGAAGAAAACTGGGGCAGTGAGGAGCTTGAAGAAGTGCTCCAAATGGCGACCGTACTTGCGGTGGGCGGAGAGTTCTTGCGCGGACTTCCGACCAAGAAGGACTGGACGCTCCCGACACCTGTGCAGTATCCGAAAAAACCGCCCGAGCCGACGAAGGAGAGCATCAATCCGCACGTGCCGAGACTGAAAGGCGAAGGGAAGGAGCTCGTACGCGATCGGTACAACAGTCCTGTCTATATTTTACCGGAGGGGTATGTCGATCGCGAGACGAAACAGCCGCTCCCGAAACCGCCGATCCCGCATCAGATCGGGACAGGGATCGCCTCCAAGAATAAAATGCCGCGCAGAAGCGATGCCTTCAAGGAAGCGGAAGAAGCGGAGCGACAGAAGCAGGTGCAAGATATCCACAACGAGGAGATCGATGTATATGTGACGCAGTCGCTCAACAAGCAAAAGACGAACGAGTATATCCAAAAATACGGCGAGATCCCGCCGATCCCGGATAACCCCGACTTGTCGCCCAATGACAGCTTGATATTGGGGCAGGAGCTTCAGCGAGTATTCGGCAAACGAGCACAAGTCGATGAGGTCGACCAAAACAAATTCCGCATCACGCTCCCGAACGGGATCGAGCTCAGCGCACAGACCGAGAAGGATATCAAGGTGCCGTCAACGAAGAGTGCCGCCATCCGCAGACAGTACGATCTGCCGACTCGGACGAAGTTCAAGCTGAAAGGCTATCTCGATCAGGTCGATTCCGAAGCACTCATCCGACTGAGCAGTCTGCATGATGTCGATACACTGCAGCATGAGGCAGTCCACTTCGCACTCAATACCGTCACGACACGCAAGGAAAAACAGATGCTCGAAGAACTGTTCGGCACGAATGAAGAACAGCAGGTCGCAGGCATCATGCCGGCGATCGCCGATGAACGCAATGCCCGAGCAGAGCATCCGATGCCCCTCCTGCGTACTGTCTTGCGTAAGATGGAAAACCTCGGCGGATACGTCAAGTCGTTCGCCGAAAATGTCCCGACAGCCATCGCCAAACGCAATCTGTCGTATCTCGAAGGCCGCCCGCCGAAAGACATCCTTCGCGACTATGCGGAAAGCTTCGTCGACGGGTCTGTCTGGGGTCGCGATATCGCACCTGTCATGCGGGAACTGCTCGACCGCAACCGCGAAGAGATCATGGATGCCATCACCAAGAACCACAGCCGATATTTCACAGAGAGAGAACGATTCGTCGTGAGCGCGCACTCGCCGAACATCATGTCGCTCCTGCCGTATGACAATGCACCGCTCATCATCGACAACAGCATTCTCGACAAGGTCCTGCTCGAAAAACATGGTAAGGAGATCAGACCCGAGCATCTGGCGAAACTGACGGAAGAACTCGAACAGCCGATGATCATCATTGACGGCAGATGGAAGGCAGACCAAAAACCGCTGAAAAAAAGAGAGGCCTATCGGGAAAAACATAAGGACACGTACAACTTTATCCTCGGTATGGAGGACAACAACAAGACGAACATCATCGTCCCTGTCGGCTTCAACTACGACATGAGCGGTAAAAACAAAGAGAAGGTCAATAAAGTAAAGAGTGTGTACGGCTACGGCACAAACGACAAAAACTATTACAGAACGAACATCCATGAGATCATGGACATGGTCAAGCACAAGGACTTGGTATATGTCGACAAAGACAAGGTCCTCGAAGCCGTTCGCAAGCATCGTCCCAACAAGTTTGAAGAGATCCGCGACTATCTCGACAAAAAACTTCCGCCGCACGTGCATACGGTCGAATCGTATCGCGAATATCGCAAACGCCGCGGTATGAAACCGATCCGCGAATCACGCAACTGACGCAACATAAAAAAAGCAGACTCCGCGGAGTCTGCTTTTTGTTTATCAGTCGGGCTGTATCGACGGCTGGCTCGTAACGACCGACAATGCAACGATCGTCTTGGTGCGGGCAATGCCGTGATGTGCTTTGATCTTGTTGAGGAGCACTTCGAGCGTGCGGGTATTGTGCGTGATGACCTTGAGCGAGAAGTCAAAATCACCTGTGATGTAGAGACATTCCTGGATATCGGGCTCGCCTTTGACAAATTCGGTGAAGCTGTCGCTGTAGCGAGGGCTCTCCAAGCCGACGAACATGAGCGCGATAAGCTCCTTGTTCAGTTTTTGCGGATTCAAGATCGCGCAATACTTCTCGATGACACCTGCGTTTTCCAATTTTTTGAGACGCTCGCTGATCGCGGGCATCGACATACCGATCTCGGCGCTGAGGTCGGAGATCGTTTTGCGTGCGTTTTGCTGCAAGAGTCGAAGGATTTTTACATCAATATCATCCATAAGTAGTCACCTGATCCCTTTTTATTATTTCGTAATGAGCTCTTCGTGTGAACATGGATAAAAAAATAAAGCTGATGACTTATTATACCATGAAAAACAAAAAATATAAAGTAAAAATTAGAATTTTCTTATATTTTATAAGTATAGGTAAAAAGAAAAAAATATAAACGGCAGGCGCTCATAATAACAGGAAAACGGTATCGGTGATAGAATACAATAAGGTACGGGATTTTTATTCGGTATATGGTAAACAAGAAGGGTCTGGAAATAGATGAAGAAAATAAACACAAAAATAAATATACGAATGAACAAGCTCATTGCCATTATGGTCATCGTACTGATCGTGGCAGTCGGTCGTCTGGCATGGCTCCAGCTGGTCGTGGGCGATGATATGACGGCGAGATTCCAATTCCAAAGCATTCGCGAATATAAGCTCCAGTCGCCGCGCGGCGGTATCTACGACCGCAACGGACGCGAGCTGGCGATCAGCGTCGAAACGAAGTCGCTCTTCGTCGATCCGAAGCTTGTCATGGAGAATTCGAAGAATATGGCACCGCGAGAAGCGGCAGAGCTTATCGCACCGATCGTCGAGATGCAGCCCGATGATATCATGAAGCTCATCGAGGGCGGCGGTCAGTTCGCGTGGGTAAAACGTCATCTGGAGACAGATACGATCAACCGCATCAACGAAGTGCGCAAGAATACGAAGATCAGAGGCTTCGAGTATTATCCCGAGGTCAAACGATACTATCCGCTGAACTCGGTAGCGGCGCAGATCCTCGGGTTCGTCAATCAGGAGGATAAGGGGATCGTCGGTATCGAGAATCTGTATGACGATATCTTAAAAGGCTCGGTCTCGATGCAAAAGGTCACCGTCGACCACAACGGTCGTGCGATCGGGGAGTCGGTCCACCTGCCGAAATTCATCCGTGACGGGAAAGCGATCTATCTGACGATCGACAGTCAGATCCAATGTATCGCAGAAGCGGCGATGGATGAAGCAATGATCGTGAACAAGACGAAAAAAGGTGCGGCGATCGTTGTCGACCCGAGAACGGGTGAGATCTTGGCGATGGTAAGCCGTCCGACGTTCGATCCGAACAAGCTCGATAAGCTGGAGAACGATCGACTGGTCGTCAGCGGTATCACGCACGGTTATGAGCCGGGATCGACGTTCAAGTCGGTCGTAGCGGCGATGGCGATCGAAGAAAAGGTCGTTTCGCCCGATGAAGTATTCCACGACAGCGGATATATCGAGGTATCCGGTCACCGCATGAAAAACTGGGACGGTAAAGCGCACGGCAATGTGACGTTCACCGATATCATCAAAAACTCTCTCAATACAGGCTTTGCCAGAGTCGGGCTGAGACTCGGCGGAGACCGCCTGCTCTCGTATGCCGAGAAGTTCGGCTTCAATCGCAGAACGAACATCGAGCTGCCGGGTGAGGCGAAAGGCTTCTTGTTCCGCTCGGCTGACGATATGGTAGATTCGGATATTGCGACGATGTCGATCGGTCAGAGTATCCTGGTAACGCCGATACAGGTCCTGATGGCAGTATCGTCGCTTGCCAATGACGGGGTGCTCCTCCAGCCGCGTATCGTTCGCGAGATCAAGAACGCCGACGGTTCTGTCTATGAATCGCACAAGGATAACATCGTCGGTCGTCAGACGGTATCTGCCCAGACGGCGAATACGATGAAAGTACTTCTTGAAAAAGTTATCTCCGAGGGCGGCGGAAGCAAGGCGCAGATACCGGGATATCGCGTTGCGGGCAAGACAGGTACCGCGCAGAAGGTAGAAAACGGCGTATATAAAGACGGCGAGTATATCGCCTCGTTCGTCGGATTTGCTCCTGTAGAAAAACCGCGTCTCGCGGTGATCGTCGTCATCGACAATCCGTCGGGCAACAGCTACTACGGCGGTCAGGTAGCCGCACCGGTAGCGAAAAAGATCATGCACGAGTCGCTGAGATATCTCAATATATTGCCGAACGAAACGACGTCGACCGTCCTTCCGCGCAATGAGAGACAGACACCGAAGGCGATGCCGAGCGTGAAAGAAAAATCGGGTCTCGTGATGGTGCCCGATGTACGCGGCAAGACGATGAAAGAAGCGATGCGCGTGCTCATGACGGCAGGTCTTACGATGATCCCCGAAGGCACGGGTATCTCGGTCAGTCAGGATATTACGCCGTATTCGTCTGCCAAGGCAGGATCGGCGGTGCGTGTCCGATTCGAACCGCGCTGATAGGGTAATAATAAAAGGGACGGCATATGCCGCCCCGTAAACGAGTCCGAAGGTTACTTTTGCATATTCGCTTCATACTGTTCGATCATGCGACGTACCATCTGACCGCCAACACGGCCGCAGTCGGCACTTGTCATGGTCGCCCAACCGTTTTGGCGGACAGCATCGGCAATACCCAACTCGGAAGCAATCTCAAATTTCATCTGATCCAAGGCGTTTTCTGCCGACGGATTGACAGGTTTTTTGCTTCTGGACATTTGATTCACCTCCTTTGCAGTTGTGTAATCGTAGTATGTCTCGGAAGAAAGATCGTATGCGAATGAAAGAGCGTGTAATTTGTGGCAGTTTTTTGTCAATACTACTCAAGATCGGATGATAAGTTTTAAATAGAGGTGACAGGTTATGTATCAACGTCCCGTATGGGCGGAAATAGACCTCGGCGCGATCGCGTCGAATGTACGAAATATCAAACAAAAGATCGGCCAAGATACGAAACTGTGTGCCATCGTCAAGGCTGACGCATACGGCCACGGTACGGTACAGGCGGCGCGTACGGCGCTTGCCGAAGGTGCCGACTACTTGGCGGTCGCGGTGCTTCGTGAGGCACAGGAGCTTCGTCACGGCGGTATCACCGCACCGATCCTCATCTTGGGCGCGACGCCGAATATTCAGGCGCGCGATATCATCGAACACGATGTCGAGCAGGCGATCTTCTCGCTCGATACGGCCAAAGCCATCTCCGAGATGGCGGTGGCGATGAACAAGGTCGCACGTGTCCATATCAAGATCGATACAGGCATGATGCGCGTCGGTATCCATCCCGAAGAAACGGGCGAGTTCGTCAAAGCCGTCATGGCGATGCCGAATATCAAGATACAGGGTATCTTCTCTCATTTTGCCATGGCGGATATGCGTGACAAAACGTACGCGATCGAGCAGCTCGAGAAGTTCCGCGAAGCAGTCCGTTTGGCGGAACGCGCAGGTGCCGATATCCCGCTCAAACATATCGCCAACAGCGCGGCGATCCTCGATATGCCCGAATCGTACTGCAACATGGTGCGCGCGGGCATCATCCTCTACGGCCTCTTGCCGTCCGATGAAGTATCGTGCGATATCGAGCTTCGTCCTGCGATGACGCTCAAAGCGGAAGTCATGTATCTCAAAGACGTTGCCGCCAATGTCGGTATCAGCTACGGGCACAAGTTCCACACCTCGCGTCCGAGCCGTATCGCGACACTTCCCGTAGGCTATGCGGACGGCTGGTCGCGTCGCTTGACGGGCAAAGCCGATGTAACGGTAAAAGGCAAACGCGTTCCGATCGTCGGTCGTATCTGCATGGACCAGTGCATGGTCGATGTGACCGACATCGATAAGGTAGATATCGGCGAAGAAGTCATCTTGTTTGGTGCGGGCGGCCGTACGGCAGAAGAAGTCGCCGAGTGGCTCGATACCATTTCGTACGAAGTCATCTGCATGATCGGCAAACGTGTGCCGAGACAATATATCGTAACGAGCGGTGAAGCTAGATAAGCGACAGCTCCGACAGATACTTGAGACAGTCTTTGTACAGGAAAAGACATGACGCAAACAGCGCCAAGTGCGGTGCGTCCGCCGAGGCGACGATATCGACGGAAGAGATCAGCGTTCCGTCGGCATAATAGAATCGAGTACCGATCTTTTGTCCGCGCGAGACGGGCGCGACGATCGGTTCATCCCAGACGGTCAAAGCCAAAGCGGCTTCGGCCGTTTCTTTTTTTACGAGCGCGTAGAGCGTGTCGCCGAGCTCGCCCCGTACAGTCGGCTCATATCCGCCGACAAGTGTCGCTTCGCCCGCGTCGTCGCCTGCCTGCCCGCCTGTGAGAAGCACGTATTCGTCAAAGCCCCACTTGAGGAGCGCGGCGGCATCTTGCCATCGGGTCGGGTCGTTGAGGAGGACGGCGATATAGCGATGACCGTCTTTGTATGCGCTTGCGACGAGGCAGGCACCTGCTTCTCCCGTCGTACCCGTCTTGATACCGTCGGCGGCAGGATATTGCCAGAGGAGCTTATTCGTATTGCGGAGCGACTGATGATGTGTGCCTTTTGTATCCTCCCAGTCGATCTCGGCCGTCCGTTTCGCGACGATATTCGCAAACGTCTCGTTCTCCATGGCGCAGCGTGCGATACGTGCCAGAGATCTTGCCGTCACATAATGGTCGGGCGCAGGCAGACCGTGCGGATTGACGAATCGGCAGTCGTGCGCGCCGAGTGCGTAGGCACGTGCATTCATCTGCTCGGCGAAGGCTTCGACGCTCCCTGCCAGATGTTCGGCGATGGCGACAGCCGCATCGTTGCCCGAACGCAGGAGAAGTCCCGTCACGAGCTCTTCGAGCGACAAGACCTGCCCTGCGGAAAGACGCATCCGCGAGCCTTTCGTTTTCGCGGCATCTTCGCTGACCGTCACAGGCTCGGCGAGCCGTCCGCTCTCGATGGCGATGAGTGCCGTCAATATCTTCGTCGTGGACGCGGGCGGCATCCGTTTGTCGCCGTACTTATCGTAGATGACTTCGCCTGTCGCGCTCTCCATCAAGACGGCACTGTGCGCGTGGTTGAGCACGGGCGCGGGCGCGCTCTCTCCGATCAGCGGAAATAGCAGGAGAGCCATGAAGCAGAGTATCATCATACGCACATCGCATCGCCTCCGAACCGTAAGATGGTCTATCTGTATGCGGCCTGCACAGACCGCATGCGTATTTTCGCCGATGCGCGCATAAAGATAGCGCGAAGGAGGAATGAAGATGAGGTCGGCAAGAACGATATTTTTCGGCTCTCTCGTCATGATGGCGGTACTGCTCGGTATCGGTGCCAACCGCTACGCATCACTCGACGAAGTCGTGATAAGCCGTGCGGAGACGACAGAGAAGGTCGTCGCTGTCACGATCGACGACGGCCCGCATGACAAGGCGACACCGCATATGCTCGACGCCCTTCGCGAGACGGGCATCAAGGCGACGTTTTTTATCTTGGGAAAAAGTGCGGAAGAATACCCTGACTTAGTACGGCAAGCGATAGCAGACGGTCATGAGATCGCCACACACGGATACAGTCACCGCAACATGGCGCGGATGTCGCGAGCCGAGTGCGAGGAAGAATGGGAAAAAGCAGAACGCATACTGGCGGAGCTCGGCGCACAGGCGAAGCTCTTTCGTCCGCCCGGCGGCGCGTACGGCGAGGCACTTGTCAAAGGGGCGAAAGAGCGCGGATACCATGTCATCTTGTGGGACGTCGATACACGTGACTGGCAAGTACCGTCTGCCGATACCATCGCAGAACGCATCTTGGCAGATGTACGCGCAGGCTCTATCATCCTCCTGCATGACGGGCAGTATCCCATACACAGCGCCGACGCGCTTCGCAAAGTCGCATCCCGCCTGAAGGCAGAAGGCTACTCGTTCGTCACCGTCAGCGAGATGCTCGGCATATCGGGCGAAGCGGAGTGAGGCTCGTGCGTGGCATAGTCGTAGTACGGCACGAGCGACTGCCAATAGACGGCGATCCGCGCGTCATAGCGATGCACCGCGGCGGTACGCTCATTGCGAAGCGCTTGGATATGTGCGAGCAGGTCGGGCGTGAACGTGTACGTCTCCGACTTTGGTACAGTCAGCGGTCTTGCGTATTCGGCAAGGCGGGTCGCGACCTTGACATTCGTGCGTCCTTCTTTTAAGAGGACGGCAGGCTCCAAGCGGTCGGAACCGCGCATACGATGCACGAGACAGTTCGGCTCAAATGTCGTGATGACATTCGCGTCGTCTCCCGTATAAATGAGCGCCGTTTGACAGGACGGACACGCGGACGCGCCGTTTGAGAAGCAGGCATGGCAAGAAGCACAGACGATTTCGCTCATAGGAACACTCCTTTTCGATTTTTGGGAAAAACTTCATTTCTAGTTTGCCCGTAAAATGGTACAATATAAGCAAAGAGAAACCAAACGG
>JAEIGA010018132.1_pt1 | contig 10723 bp, 9 predicted proteins | sample 9270691 | NCBI WGS metagenome assembly JAEIGA01 (sample SAMN17057246, study PRJNA624740) | gut metagenome | biome: biome; isolation source: fecal sample | host: Bos grunniens | place: China: Xizang | collected 2019 | reverse complement strand
ATATCCATCCGAAGGTATCAAGATATGTTGCATTGTCAGGCTCAGCCTCAACCGTACGCTTGCTCATCTGATAAGCCTTCTTCAGGTTCTTGCCCTCCTCGCTGAGGTAATATGCATAATTATTGAGCACATATACATAGTCCGGATTTATCTTCAAGGCCTTGTCGTATGCCTTGTATGCCTTTGAAGAATCACCCAATCTATAGTAGACATCGCCCTTGGTAGACCATGCCCTCAGAGTCTTGGAACTGTCCCTCGGAGCAGCTTGAAGCACCTTGTCACAGATTTCCAGAACGGCATTGTATCTTTCAAGGTTATAGTCTCCCACGCTGGCCATTTCGAGGAAGGCTGTTTCTTTCGGAAATGCCTCGAATGCCTTGCGTCCTTCCTGAGAAAGCCTTTCCCACATCTGTGCATACATAAGGAATTCAACCAAGGAAGCCCTTGCTGTAAGGCTCTCGGGATAAGTTTCGGCATTCAGGCTGAACCAATCTGCGGATTCCTCCATACGGTCAGTTGTGTAATACCAGATTCCGGCCAGGCCCATCATAGTGCTGTCGCCCGGATGCGCCTGCGCCGCCTTATTGACTACAACATCCATCTGAGGCATGAATGACTTCATGAATTTCGGATCCACCCTCTGGATTATGGCTGTCAGATAGTCATTCTTGCCCTGAGCAGGAGTCGCCGGATCAGAAACAAATTTTTCCAGGACTGAAAAATACTCACCGTATTTCCTTGTCATCCTCAGAGTTTCAGCCTTTCCAAGCAGAGCCGGAGCATAATCCGGAGCTATATCCAAAGCCTCATTGTAGTAGCTGAGAGCTGTAGAATCATTGTACATGGAAATCTGCCAGTCAGCAAGCGCTGTAAGTACATATGGCGAGGAGTAATCCTTGTTATATTCCTCCAACGATTTGAATGCTTCATCCGCGCGATCCATACCTCTCAGGAGATTGAATCGGTAAACAGCCGTGGACTCGGTCTTTCCGAAGACTGTCTCGATCTCATCGAGCGTATCCAGCGCTTTCTCGAACTCTTTTCTTGCCGAATACAGGTCGACAAGTTCGAAATACAGGTCGCTCTTCTTCGGAAAATCCTTCAGAAGACCTTCATAGATGTCGATTGCCAGTTCGGGACGCTGAGTGGCTGTGTAGAGAATTGCCAGTCTGTGCCTGTACCAGAAGTTTGACGGATCCAGCTCGTTTGCCTGCCTTAGATACACTTCGGCGAGCTCGGCATCATTTTTTGAAAAATAGGAAAGTGCAAGATAATAATATGCCGCATCATTGTCAGGATTCTGTTCCACAACAGACTTGAGCAGCCTTATGGCTCCATCAAAATCCCTGCTGTCATACCTGGTGACTGCTGACATTATAGCGTTCTCCTGCAGAGCTTCCGAAGTCTGGGCAAAAGCATCTGCAAAAGAGCTCAAAAGCAGCACCGTAAAGCTCAGGAATATTCTTTTCAATTGCATCATAGTTTCACTGTGGGGTGAAGAAAGAGTACAAAAATAATACTCAAAATCCGGAAAAAATATACATCTTTGGAAAATTTTGCCCCATATGCAACATTTCATGTCCGAAGTGCATCTTTTGGGGGCAGCGATCAGATGGAAGACGCTTCGGACTTAAACGACTTTAACGTGACTGAAACCTTTGACCATCAGCTGATTGAATCCTGCAAAAAAGGAAATCGGGCAGCTCAGAAGATCTTATACGATCGTCTGGCGACCCGTATGTTTCCTGTTTGCATGAGATATATCGGCGACAGAACAATGGCAGAGGACGTGCTTCAAGACGGGTTTGTGACATTGTTCACAAGATTAGACAGTTACAAGGGAGAAGGGTCGTTTGAAGGATGGGCAAGAAGGATATTCGTGACTACTGCCTTGATGAGTCTGAGGAAGAAGGACGCGTTGAAGATGAGCGATGAGCTTGAGACGGTAAGAGGCATGAAGGCTGAAACCGCATCCCAGATGCAGAACATAGGTTACAAAGAGCTTATGAAGCTTGTAATGTCGCTTCCTCCCGGATTCAGAACGGTCTTCAACATGTATGCGATCGAGGGATATTCCCACAAGGAAATAGCCGAGATGTTAGGCATAACAGAGACGACATCAAGGACGCAGTTCAGCAGAGCAAGGTCCTGGCTGCAGAACAAGATACAGGATATAGAAAATGTTTGACGGACAGCATAATAACGATTGGGATCTTCAGATGAGATCCATTCTCGAAAGCGGACAGGAAGAGGTTCCTGCCCACATTTGGGACGGGGTTTCGTCTGAGCTCGACGCAATTGCGCGACGCAGAAAGACTGTGGTCATCTGGAGGCGTGCTGCAATCGGTCTGTCAGCCGCTGCCGTGTTGGCTTTCGGACTCTTCCTGAATCACCAGCCGGCTGAGATATCAAGCGAGACAGTTGCACAAATCGTCAGACCTGTGCATGAGTCGGAGATTTCCATAGCAGAACCATCAGATGAGGGCAACACACTCACTGCCATGGTCCCTGAAATCATCAGAAAGGCTCAGCCTGCCCTTCCGGTAAAGACAGCCTCTGCGGCAAAACAGACAGAAACTCTGATTCCTGACAATCAGCCTGCTCCTTACGAGCCGGAAATCTCAGAAGAAAAGTCCGACATGCCTGAGATTGCACCAGAAGAGAAACATGAGTTCAAGACTCAGGATAACTGGGTGGAAGATGACACCGAAATCAAGGAAAGAGCCACAGATTTTTCTCTTGTTCTGTCAGGAATTGCAGGAACAAATTCAGCACAAAGCAATGCCAGGACAGGTGTCATCAGAAGACCGACCCTTTCTGCAGCTCCTGTAAAGACAAGCGTGACCCAGACAGAGCCGGGCGACACCTACAGCATTCCGCTTTCATTCGGAGTCGGAACGAAGATAGGATTCAACTCAAGATGGTCACTCGGAGTGGGAGTGAACTACACCCTTCTCAGCCGCAAGTTCTACGGTGACTACACCAAGGTCGAAGACAGCCATATAGAAAGCATCAAGTCCGACATCCGCAACACTCAGCATTACATAGGAATACCTGTCAACGCATATTACAACATCGTTGAAAACAAGTTCGTGAACTTCTATGCTTACGCAGGAGGTACTGTTGAAAAGTGCGTGTCAGATGAGTATCGCGTTCTGACAAAGGACATTCTCCACAAAGAAAGAGTAAAGGGGGTACAGGCTTCGGCAAACATCGGTATCGGTGCCGAATTCATGCTTGGCAACCACCTCGGAATCTACATCGATCCGAGTGCAAGATACTATTTCAACTGCAATCAGCCTAAGAGCATCAGAACAGCACAGCCACTGATGCTGGGATTCGAAATGGGACTTAGAGTGAGACTCTGATCATCGTCCCTCGATTATATTTCTCGCCAGAGTATTGGCACAGACAAAATCCTTCAGTTCCTGACATTCAGTTTCGAGGATAGAGTTCCTGTCACCCTGCCACAGGAGGGTTCCCTTGTATATGAATCCGATCTTATCACCTATCTCAAGGATTGAGTTCATATCGTGAGTGTTCACTACTGTCGTCATATTGAACTCCTTGGTCAGATCACTGATGAGTCTGTCGATAAGAATCGAAGTGTAGGGATCCAGGCCTGAGTTAGGCTCATCACAGAAAAGAAATTCCGGGTTCAAGGCTATTGCGCGTGCAATACCGACTCTCTTCTGCATACCGCCACTGAGCTCATTAGGATATTTGTTGTCCGAACCTGTCACGTTAACCTTTTCGAGACAGTACTGCGCCCTCTCTTTTTTCTGGGCATCAGACCAGTCCGTGAAAAAATCCATCGGAAACATCACATTTTCAATGACTGTCGAAAAGTCAAAAAGTGCACTTCCCTGAAAAAGGATACCGATCCTCTGCCTGAGCTTCATCTTTTCCTTCAAGGTCATGTCATCCATCCTTTTGTCACCATACCAGATGTTTCCGCTGTCAGGCTGCATCAGACCGATGAGATTCTTCAGAAGTACTGTTTTTCCAGAGCCGCTGGCACCGATGATCATATTGCACTTGCCCGGCTCGTAAGTGACCGAGATATCTTTCAGGACGGGAGTTCCATCAAAACCCTTATATAGATTTTCTACTTTGATCATTGCAATCTGTCATTAATACAGCATGAGCTGGGTTACTACAAGGTCGACAAAGAGGATGAGAATGCTTGTGACTACTATCGACTTAGTGCTGGAACGTCCCACTCCGAGAGAACCTCCCTTGGCGTAATATCCATTGAAGGCAGCGATAGACGATATCATAAAACAAAACAGCGACATCTTGAAGCAGCTGTAGAAGATATAGAAGCCGTTATAGAAGGCTTTGATTCCAGTGATATACGACGGAGGAGGTATTATATGTGTCGCCTCGACCACGATCCAGCCGCCGAGAAGACCAAGACCAAGGCTCAGAAGCATAAGCAGCGGACTGAGGATTGTTGTAGCGACAACCTTTGGCAGCACCAGGAAGCCGGCCGAATTCACACCCATCATCTCCATGGCATCTATCTGCTCTGTGATTCTCATACTTCCGATTTCGGAAGATATGTTGGATCCCATCTTTCCTGCAAGAATAAGGGCAATCATCGTTGAGCAGAACTCAAGAATAAGGCTTTCCCTTACCATATAGCCGATATACATCTTATCGATTATAGGGTTCTCGAGATTTGAGGCAGTCTGAATGACGAGGACACCGCCGATAAACAGGGAGATGACTCCGACAAGAAGAACTGACGAAAGTATCAGCTTGTCGGACTCTATTATCAATTGCCTCCAGAAAATCTTCCACTTTTCCGGTCTTCTGAAGACTGCTTTCAAGAAGAGCGCATACTCTCCTACTGCTGCGAGTGACTTCCTAATCATCTTAACTCTTTAATTTCCGGCAGCAAAGTTACCACTTAAAAATAAATCTTTGTATGCTAAGATTTATTTTAGTGGCAGATTTCCGCCACATTTTTCTTTTTCTTATCGTCGGTTCCAGGCTTCATGACAATCTTTGCCTATGGCTGTGACAGAATATTCGACACGACAACTAAATAGAAATCAATATTATGCTGACTAACATTCAATGCGCCAAATGTATCGGAATCGATGCGGTCCCGGTCACCGTCGAGGTAGACATCGCTACCGGAATCGGTATTCATCTTGTGGGACTGGCTGATGCTGCAGTCAAGGAGAGCCTGCTCAGAACAATTACCTCCTTGCAATCCTTGGGATTCAGGATTCCGGGAAGAAAGATTGTCATCAATCTTGCACCGGCAGACATGCACAAGAAGGGCAGCGGATATGACCTACCCATCGCTCTGGGAATCATCGCTGCTTCCGGCCAACGGGACCTTCCACATCTGAAGGACTTCCTTATCATGGGCGAATTGGGCCTGGACGGTTCTGTAAGGGCTATATCAGGAGCCCTTCCGATTGCGGAGCTGGCATTCCGCAAAGGATTGAAAGGCTGCATCCTCCCCGTAAAATCGGCACTTGAAGCGGCAGAGTATGAAGGTGTGGAGATATATGGTATTAAAGATCTCGAAGATGCACTCTGCATACTGGCGGGAGAAGAGTTGTGCGAGCATCTTCATATAAGCAACCTGATGAAGAATCCCTCAACAGATCAAGCCCATGAAACAGGAAATCATCTGCAAAGGGAGGCAGAGGATAAATCTGGTGATGATGAGAACGGCTATATGGATTTTTCGGAAATCATCGGACAGGAAGGTGCGAAAAGAGGGGTAGAGATTGCGGCGGCAGGCAACCACAACGTGATTTTGCTTGGCAGTCCGGGCTCGGGTAAAAGTTCCCTGGCAAAGGCCCTAGCCGGAATTCTTCCAAAACTGAATCTCGAGGAATCTCTCCAGACCAGCAAGGTCTACTCAGTCGCGGGACTCGGACACACCGGAAGAGGTCTGATGAAAACCCGTCCTTTCAGATCGCCTCATTACAGTGCATCTGTAGCAGCTCTTCTCGGAGGCGGCTCGGACAACATAATGCCCGGTGAGATTTCTCTGGCACATAATGGAATCCTCTTCATAGACGAATTCTGCGAAACGCCCAAAAGGGTCCTGGAGATGCTTCGAGCACCTATGGAAGACCGAAAAGTGACCATATCACGCCTTAAGACAAAGGTGGAATACCCTGCTGATTTCATGCTCGTGGCAGCCACCAATCCTTGTCCTTGCGGCTATTGGGGAGATGGCGACAGATGTACCTGCACTCCTTCCAAACGCATGGCATACCTGAGCAAGCTGTCCGGCCCCATAATGGACAGGATCGACATACAGTTATGGGCCCCGAGAGTTGATGCGAGAAAGCTTGTGAACAAGAAGCCAGCAGAAAGCAGCGCAGTAGTTGCTGCAAGAGTGCTTAAAGCCAGGAAGATTCAGATGATGAGGTTTGCTGAAGAAAACAGCAAAGCTGAGAGTCTTGAGAAAAAGATATTCTGCAACTCAGCCATGAACAGCAGACAGATAGAGAAATACTGTCCGCTGTCAGAGGAATGCAGATCCCTGCTTGAGCGTATCATCGAACGATTCGGGCTTTCCGCACGCGCCTGCTCTCGAATAATCAAGCTCGCAAGGACCATAGCTGACCTTGCCGGATGTCCTGATATTCTTCCCGAACACCTGTCGGAAGCTGCCGGGTACAGGTTCCTTGACAAACAGAATATTTTTGAATAAGGAGCTTGAATTGCAGAAGAATTATGTGATTTTGTAATATCTTTGCAGCCATGAAACAGGAAGTACACATACAGAACATAGCCGACCTCGACAGGGCTGCAAAGGAATTTCTCGAAAAGATAGGAAACAGGACACTCGTTGCATTTTTTGCACCTATGGGATCGGGCAAGACCACATTCACGACTGCAATATGCAGGGTTCTCGGCGTTACTGATCCTGTGGGATCACCGACCTTCGCCATTGTCAACGAATACATGAGGGCAGACGGTGATTATATGTACCATTTCGATTTCTACAGAATCAACAAACTCGAGGAAGCCATCGAGATTGGTCTGTATGACTATCTCGACAGCGGATGCCTGTGCATCATGGAATGGCCTGAAAACATTGAAGACCTGCTTCCTGAAGACACCCTCAAGGTATATTTCACAATCAACCCTGACCAGTCCAGGACCTTAGAGTGGAACGACTGATGAGACGGTACAGATGTAGCCGTTGACATCCACTTCATCCACATCCCCATCTTTCCATAACAGAGGTCTGTTTCCTGCAAGAGATGACAGACCGACTGTGAGCATACCGTCTGCCATATCGATGGATTTCTCTCCAAAACAGGAATATTCTTCCGGTATATCGAAGATTTCACCCATTCTGAACACACTTCCCCTATCATCGACAGACCTTGGATTCAGAACACAGGCGACACCGGCATCACCCGTCCATATTGACGAAACCACAGCCCCTGAGGCAAAGCTCTGACAAAGTCTGCCATCCAGCCACAAAGCACTTGAGATTGCAGATTCTGAAGAAAGGATCATCTCCACTCCGATTGCATCGCCAGCACTGAACACCTGGCCCGACACTATATTTGTCCCATATGGCAGGGGCAAGGCCTGCAGACCAGTTTTTGAAATAAGGACCGGCTCTGCTATACCTGTCAGCGATGCCAGGCAGCAGACAGCTCCTTTATGGAAGGAGACATCCCAGACCTTCTTCACATCCTCTCTCAGCGCAGTCTGCTCTACTGCCCCGTTCTTGAAACAATAATATCTCTCCTTGTTTCCTTCCGAGGAAAGTATCTGCTCACTGAAAGCGAAAAATACACTTCCCTCATGACATATAAGTCTGGAGAATGTATACCCGTTATCACGTTCCAGGACAGGTTCTCCATTCACCCTGTATGTGAACCCTTTCCCGTCCCTTTTGTGACAAAGAAGATGAAGAGTGTCCCCTTTGAATATCATATCCTCAACAGATTCCCTCCCTTCAAACGAGAGGAACGGCTTTCCATCCTTCTTGATTACAGTCTGATTGTCCGCTGCAAAATCCGTATAAAGATGTCCGTCAATGACTCTGTGCATATCCGGGTCGTCACTTACAGAATAGACATCACCGACGGGGACCTTGAGTACCGGCCTGTCATCAGCAAACACCACCAGGGAGCACCTGACACTGCCCTTCTCGGGATTGCGCCTCCAGTCATATCCTTCAGGATAGTCAAAGGCCGTGACATAGGTCGTACTCTGCGAAACAGCCGTCCCTCCGGACGAAGGCCCCACCCACACTCCATTACTTTCATCCTTGACAAAATCTCCGAATTCCGACACCCCGCAGGCCGCTGCCGACAGCGCAAGAGCTGTCGCAAGGCACATTCTTACAATCCTTTCCATATGAATCTTTTTTGCTTCAAAGAAAGCAATTACAACAAAAAGAGTCCGAATCTTTCACCCCAGATTCGGACTCTTTCGTCACTTTTTTATCTTTTTTATAAAGATTCAATCTTTTTTATAATCCCTGACCGGATCTTACTTCCTGTATATCGCAAACAGTGATGAACCAGACCCGGACATAGAGGCATACACGGCACCCGAATCATAAAGAGACCGCTTGATTGCCGCCAGTTCCGGATACTTTGCAAAGACAGTTGTTTCAAAATCATTTACAAGAGACTCGGCCCAATTCTCAACAGGTCTTGCAAGAATCTCCATCAAAGGTATTTCCGGAATCATTGGCTTGATGCCCCTGTATGCATCTGCGGTAGAAACCGACACACCCTGAGGAGTAAGCACCTGCAACTCATATGATGCAGACTCGTCAGAAGGAGTCTGGCCATAATCCAGTCCGGTCAAAGAAAACTCACTCAGCTGCTCACCCCTGCCCTGACCGACCATCGGGCGATTGTATATGAAGAAAGCACAGTCACTTCCAAGACGGGATGCATAATCCGCCATCTGGCGCTCTGTAAGATTAAGATTACAGAGTTCATTGAGCATCTTCAGAGCAAATGCCGCATCAGCAGATCCGCCACCGAGGCCTGCACCGACAGGTGAGGTCTTCTCCAGAAAAATCTTCACAGGAGGAAGCTGATGGTCTTCTGCCAGAATAAAATATGCCTTGGCGCACAAGTCCTTGAGAGGTTCCCAGTCCACACCTTCGCGACGAGCTATGGTAATCATCAGCTTTCCGTCATCTGAAATGCCCTGGACCAGCTGCGGATGTTCAGATTCATAAACAGCGACACCGTATGCACCGACCTCGTCCTTTTTTGACGAAGAACCGGCTGGCTGAGATGTGCCATATTTTTCAAAAAGAGCGGCAGATGTTCTGCTGAAATCATCGCCTACGATAATCTCCAGAGTGTCGCTTATGCCGAAATACGGCACAAACAAAGTTTCAAGATCGTGAAATCCGTCCTCACGCTTGCGCAGGACATTCAGACCAAGATTTATTTTGACATTCGGGTTAGTAATCATATTTGTCCAGAGTGACACCTGTACTTATTCAGGCGTTACGAATAATCTTTCTGATATCAGATTCAAACTGAGCTGAAGCGGCTTCACGCTGTGATTCATCCGTAACATGCTCCAAGACGGGAGCTATGAATGAAATCATCTGAAGGACCTTTGCATCCTCAAGAGAAATTCCGCGCGAACGCATATAGAACTGTTCCTCTTCATTAAGACGACCGATTGTGGCTCCGTGAGAACATTTGACATCGTCTGCATAGATTTCCAGCTGAGGCTTTGTATCGACCCTTGCGCCGTCGGAGAGCAGGATATTATGATTTTCCTGATAGGCCTCTGTCTTCTGAGCGTCCTGAGCAACGATTATCTTTCCATAGAAATCAACCCTTGAACAACCTCCTGCAATGCCCTTGAATAACTGACGGGAATTGCAATGAGGCACCTTGTGATGCATGTCCACAGCAATCTTGACTCTCTCGTCTGCACCACAGACATATGCTCCATAAATATCAGCCTCTGCTCCCTCGCCCTGAAGTTCCACATCCAGATGAAGATCGCAAGACGCTCCCGGCAGAATCAGCACGACAATATCCACCTTGGCATCCCTCTCCAACACAATCTCTCGTGGAAGAGAGTTCAGGCCGTCTGACTGCACAGAAGAGATGCCGTCATACACGTACACTTTGTGCACGAGATCACCACCTTTTACGAACAACTTCTCCATAACCTACATATTATCGTAACCCTTCTCCTCGATTTCCGCTACAAGCTCCTTACCGGCAGTCTTGACAATACGGCCATCCTTCAGCACATGCACGACATCCGGAACAATGTAATCAAGAAGCCTCTGATAATGAGTAATCACAATAGCCGCCTTCTCAGGAGTATGAAGAGCATTGACACCGTTTGCAACAATGCGAAGAGCATCCACATCAAGTCCGCTGTCTGTTTCATCAAGAATCGCAAGAGTAGGATCGAGCATTGCCATCTGGAATATCTCATTACGCTTCTTCTCTCCACCTGAGAAACCTACATTGACTTCACGCTTGGCAAACTCCGGTTTCATCTGCACGAATGCCATCTTCTCACGCATCAGTTTCAGAAAATCTCCTGCCTTCATCGGCTCGAGACCCTTACCCGCTCTATGCGCATTGACTGCAGTCTTCATGAAATTGGTGATAGTCACACCAGGAATCTCTACAGGATACTGGAACGACAGAAAGATGCCAGCCCATGCACGCTCCTCCGGAGACATTGCCAAAAGATCCTGTCCGAGAAATTCGATTCT
>JAEIGA010018131.1_pt1 | contig 10723 bp, 3 predicted proteins | sample 9270691 | NCBI WGS metagenome assembly JAEIGA01 (sample SAMN17057246, study PRJNA624740) | gut metagenome | biome: biome; isolation source: fecal sample | host: Bos grunniens | place: China: Xizang | collected 2019 | reverse complement strand
CGCTGAATGCATATATCAGCAGAGCTACGATTGCTGCCGGAGATACCATAAGTATGTTCGAGTAGAACTTGCTTCTCATGGAGCATCCTTGTGTCTGGGTTGCAGCAATGGTTGTATCCGAAATGAATGACAGGTTGTCGCCGAAGAACGCGCCTCCCACGACGATGGCTACCATCCACGCAGTGTCGCATCCTATCTGCCCGGCCAGAGTAGTGACAACGGGCGTGAGCGCGACTATGGTTCCTACCGATGTGCCTATTGAAAGCGAAACGAAGCAGCTTGCTATGAGTATGCCGGCCGGGAGATAGTTGGCGGGTATCGTGCTTCTTGCCACAGCGACGGTCGCATCTATGGCTCCCATGGCCTCGGTTGTCTTGGCAAAGGCTCCTGCAAGCACGAATATCCACACCATGTACATAATGCGGGTGTTCGCAGCACCTTTGGAAAAACTGTCGATTCTTTCGTTTATGCTTCCTTCCTTTGCAATGGCAATTGCATATATCGCCGCAACAAGGAATGCTACAGCAATGGGTATTCGGTAGAAATCACCGGCTATTATTGAACCGCAAAGATATACTGTAAGCAGCACTATTATTGGGGAGATGGCGAATAGCCCGCGGAGTGCATTGAGTTTCTGCATGTTGTTGTGTGGTATGGTTCTTGTGCAAAGGTATGTAAAAATGAGATATTGTCAAAAGGGTGCCCAGAAATACATCAAGGGTTGCATCAATTGATGCAACCCTTGATTGTAAAAGTATCAGATATATTCTTATTTAACAAGAACTTTGTCTGAGCGGATAACGCTTCCCTTCTGCATCTTGACAATGTAAACACCTGTCTGTGCTGCAATGGATGTCGGGTTCTCTACATATTCAACGAGCTTGCCGTCTGCTGTGTAGATCCATGCCTTGTCTGCATTGCTGAAGTCGATGGTGCCATCGCCGGCCTCTACAGTAGAGATTTCACCGCCGATAACTTCCTCAACAGATGTGTTGCCCTCAAGGCAGTCCGGTTCATCAGCAACACCCTGATCGCGTGTGTCAGCTGCCTTACGGCCTGGGTTAGTACCGGTAATCTTCACGCTGAAGTCAATTGTAAAGCCCTTGTTTGTCAGGCCTGTAGGGTTAAATGCACCTGCAAACCATGCATCAGAGAATACAATGCGCAAGCGGCTGTCGCCAGGAGTTGCATCTGACGGTACGTTGAATGTAAATGTGATACCTGGGGCCTGGATATCCGGTGTTGCGGACTCGTGTGTTCCGACAAAGAAGATACGTTCTCCCTCCGGATCAACTTCTGTGATGCCCTTGCCTATCTCAGCCGCAGTTCTCTCTACAGGAAGCGGGTGGTCGAAGTCGCCGCTGCCGTTAAGGTCGAGCCAGCCACCGCCGTAGCACCATTTAAGACCGTCATCATAGTTTGCACCTCTGATAGTCATGGTAACTGTCTGTCCCTGATTGATTATAAGGAGATGGTCGCGTGCATCGGCATACTGTGTGCCGTCTGCAACCGGGCTGCTTGCTGTATAGTTCAGGTTCTGTGTTGCGCCTGTAGTTCTAACAAGGTCAACATAACGCTGTGCACGTGCGTTTTCAATGCCGTTTGAAGCAGGGTCGATCTGGCTTATGCCGTATGAATCTTCCTCAACTTTTTCTGGCAGGTCTGCCTGTGGAGCGCGTGGAACCTCAACCCAAACAATCGGTGAGTATGTCTTGAGGTCTGTAGAAACAGAGCGTACACCAATGAACGGAACATCGTTAACGCTCTCGAACTCAATGTTGCCAATGAATGTTGCCCACTGTGATGTTGTACCCACCTGTGCAACTTTGCCGTCCTCACCAACCTTGTACATGATTTCGAAGTGGCTGATGTTTGCCTCGTCGTTGTAAACCAATCCCCAATCGGCACGTGTCTTGGCTTGTGCCTCGACGTTCCAGTGCAGCTTCAGGTTCATGGATGTCTTAGTCTCGTTCTTTACTTCTGCAACGAGATCCTTGACTGCAGCCGGGTCAACCCACACGTCATCATTGATTTCGAGTTTTCCTACATAAAGCTGGTAGTTGTTGTTATTGCCCTTCACGCGAAGACCGATACGCTCGATGACATCGCCTGCTGCAATGCCGGTGAGGCTGAACTTCTTCTCTTCCCATGTATTGCCTGAAACATTGCCTACTGCATACTCCTGCCAAGCAGTGCTGCCCTGCTTCTTTACGATAAGATAGAGATTGGTTGCCTGTACGTTCTTCAAGGTCTTTACTGCTACCTTTGCGTATGCACCGGCACCGGCCTTGAGTGATGTCTTGTAAAGGATGATGTCTGTACCTGTTGATGTCGCAGCACCTGTAAGCTCTATACAAGAACCTCCAGTGTATGCATCAAGGTGTGTGTAGTTTACTTCAACGTCAGTACTTACTGTTGTAGTATTGCTCTTGTAACGCAACCAACGGTATGTAGGAACGATATCCTGTGAACCCATGTTGTACCACTCGCTCTTGTGGGCCATCTTGCCTTTGAAGAAGTAGCGGTCGCCGTTACCGAGTGTAAAGTGTGTGCCGAACGGGAGGTTGCCCTGGATAGCAGAACGCTCCGGAATCCAGTGTGCGATGCCGGCAAATGTCTGCAATGGCTGCTTGCCGTCGGCTGCTACCCAGTTGTTGCCTGTGTTGCTCAGTGCAGGCAAGTTTGCCGGGTTGCGGTTACCGCCGGAGAAACCACGCTCAAGCAATCTCTGGTAATTGCCCTGGATGTCATATACACCGTCACCGGCGTTGAAACTGTAGAAACGGCTCTGGTCGTGCTCACCCCAAAGGCAGATACCGCAGTTGTTGCCCTCAAGGTTTGTCCAGCGACGGTCCATGCTGGCAATCCAAACACCTGCATAAAGGTCGTCGGCATAACCGCCGTTTGCGGCGGCAACAGCATTGTATGTAGAACCGAGGTTGTATGCAATGTCGTTAGCCTGGTAGTTGAGCATAAGGTCGTGTGTCCTGCCGTTTGCAGTTGTGCCGTAGAGGGCATTGATTGCAGATGAACCGCTAGTGAGTTCTGATGTGCTTGTATAGATTGCACTACGGTAGTTGTCGAAGCCAACCTCTTTTGCACGAGCCCAAAGGGCTTTGTGGAATGCGACTATATCTGAATTGCTCCAGCTGTTGTCCTCCCAGTTGTAGTTGATACCGTCGGCACCGAAGAACATCAGAATGTTGATAAGAGGCTTCACATATCTGTAAGTGCCGTCGCTCTCCTTCTTTGTAATCATCGCGCTGAACACTTTGTCGCCGTCGCCTGTCCAGCTCTCGAAGAATGCGATACCGCTCATGATGTTGGTACCGTTGCGGTGAGCTGCATCAACCCATGAACCGGGAGCCTGGAAGAATCCGTGGTTCCATGAACCGAAGAGGTTCGTGTATTGCCACATAGAGAATACGTCGGCATTGAACTTTGCCTCAGGGTGGCCTACTGCGCCGTCCTTACCGTAATCCATCGGAACGTTCATGAAAAGGTTTCTTCTCTCAAAGGTGCTGGTCCTTAAACGGTCGGCACGGCTCATTATTTCTGCACGGCGAACGTGTGAACGTATGAATGCGATGTCTGATGCCTGGATACCGGCTGCAGCGAATTCTGCAGCTGTCGGGTAGTTACGGCCATCCTGGAGTACATTGTAGAAAAGTTCAAGCAGTGCCTCTACTCCAAAACCTGTAAAGTCATAGACTTCGTCTGTTGAAACTGAAGAACCGCCTTCTCCTCCTGTCTCTTCGTCTGTTACCTCTTCAATAGTGTAGCTGTTGCCGGCATCAGTTGTTGAATAGGTGTTAACAACAAGACCTGTATCAGTCTGGTCGGGATCCTGTGAGTTGAGGTAGAAATTTCCAAGCTTAAGCTTCCAAGGATATGTTGCGTTGCCTGTATTAGAAATTGTGAGGTTGGAACCGCGGGTTGCGTTGAATGTTATGGTGTTAGCAGACATACACATAACGTACTTGCCTGCACCAACACTGTAGAGAAGGTAGGTTGAACCGCTCTTCTTGATACTGAACTGCTGGTTCGGGTCCTGCGGATTGCGTGTAACACCTGTTACAGTCTTGCCGTTGCTTGAGGCAAGAGTATTTGAATGATACAACAAGAACGCACGCTCCGAACGAATAGTGTAAAGTTTGTCGTCGCTCAACTGTGACAAATCAGTCACCTTTGCTGCCTGTACTGAGAATGCCATGCACAGGAAAGCGAAGAACATCATGTAAATCTTTTTCATAGATTTGCTTTTAATGGTTAGTATAAAATATTTATCTCAATTCTGTTTTTGCCGACAAAATACATGTCAAATGCCTTGTCTGCTGTTAATTTTTGCATAAAGAAGCCTACGTGCTTGCGATATGTTATTTCGCTGACATCTTATGCAATATATATCAAAGCAAATATAGTTGTTTTATTGGTAAAAATAGGATATTCCTGGATAAATTTTATCAATTTTATAGTTCTTTCCGGAACACTGCTTTCTGAATCAGTATATCTGCAGTATGATGATACGGTTTTTAAAAAGTCATCTTACACACAAAAAAGGACCTCTTGCCATGAAGAGGTCCTTTTTTGTGTTGTTATGTCTTAGAAGTTCGGTCCTTCAACATCCCACCATAGGCGAGTTGCCTGTTCGTCCGGGCCTCCAAGTGCAGGAATACCGCTGTATTCAACCATATTCGATGCAACCGGGTCTGTCGGAACCCAAGGAATTCTTCTTATCATATCACCCTGGTTGATAGAACCGTCACCGTCATCGGCGTTAAGAACCGGGAACATCTTCGGGTAACCTGTACGGCGCATCTCTGTCCATGCCTCTGTTGATAGAGGGAATAGTGCAATGTACTTCTGTGTAATGATCTTTTCGAGCTTTGTCTCCTTGTCGTCGCCGTTGTTCCATGCAACACCGATCTTTGTCACGCTTGGCCATGGAGCTCCGTCTCCCATCGGGTCAATGTTTTCGTATTTGATTGGTTTTGACAAGGCCTTGTATTCATCCAGGTAGTCTGCGTACTGTGAGCCGGAGCCTGGGTCTTCAATGTATGCATTGTCTATACCGCGATTATAGAAGAACTCTGCATCGCCACCCATGTTCCATCCACGGAGTGCGCCTTCTGCACGCAAGAAGTCAACTTCGGCCAATTTGATAAAATATATAGGGCAACGCTTGCTGGCAATGACCTCTGTGCTTATAGTTGAATATGCCTGACGTTTGTTGAGGGCGTATGTCTGTCCGTCACCGACAAGGACACCTGCACGAATACCGCATATTCGTGAACCTGCAGGCAATACTTCACCTGTCTTTCTGTTAGGGATGTCATTGCTGTTCGGCAGGAAGAGATATTTCGAATAAGGGTGGTTAAGGCTCATAAGCAAGCTTTCGAATGAAGCGCACAAGCGGAGGTCGCCCCAACCGTTTGCAATGTTTGCAATGGGGTGTGTAAATTGGTTGATTACAGGGAATACACCGTGCTGTTCATACGGGTCCTCAATGACACCGTCTCTTACAGCTTCCTCAGCCCATCTGCGTGCTGTTCCTGGCTCTACCTTGACAACGTGCATAGCCATACGGAGCTTCAATGAGTTTGCAAACTTTATGTATGAGTTAAGACTAGACTCTTCGCCATAGCATGTTGTGAAGTTCTCGGCAACAATTGTCAGAATCTGCTCCTTGTACCAGTCGGGGCGTGTCTCGAAGTGCTTCAAGCAAGCAACGATGGTATCGATGTTCTCTACAATACCGTAGTAGATTGTCTTGACATCATTGTACTCTTCAGGTTCCTGTGAATTCTTCTTGTCTTCAAGGTATGTGTAAGGTCCTGACAAGTCGGCCTGCTCCTGCGCTATCAAGCAATAGTATAGCAGGTTTATGGCCTTAATCTCAGGAAGAGAGTCTATCAGCGGGTGATTGAGCATTGGCATGAACGCGTTCTTTGCCATTGTGTATGCACCGAGAGGGCCGCCGTTGAACTCTGCGGAAATGTTGTATGTCGAAGTCAATGTTCCGTACATGAAGTCCTTGTGAGGAACTGTAAAGTACTGTGCATAGAGATCCGGTCCAAGACTGTACTGGCGCTGGTAGGCATGGTCGCCGGGAAGCTGTCCTTCCTTTCCTCCTCGCATCATGTAGATACCGCTGAGGCACTGGCCGAAATACATGTATTGGTTCTGCAATGTGTCAATTGCTGCCTGTACGCCCTCTTCAGTCGGCTGGGTGAGGTATGGAATATGGTCAACGTTTCCTACATAATGGGTTGTTTCTGTCTGCATCATATTCAAACTCGCCTCATCACCAGGATCGTCGTAGTCGAGACACGATTGCATTGCCGTTGCGGCAAAGAATAATGAGCCTGCTAGCATTATATATTTTTTCATAATCGTACTTTTTTGTTAATAAACTATTGTTCTATCTGTCGTTTAGAGATTTACCTTGAGGTTTACTCCGAATGTGCGTGCCGACGGATAGTTGAATATATCGATACCGCCTAGACCGTTGGCTGTTGAGAGTGATATGTCCGGGTCAACCGGAGAATCCTTGTAAATAAAGAACAGATTGCGGCAAACCAGTGACAAACTGAGGTTCTTGTTCTCGCCGAAGAGGTTGCGGAATGTGTAGCCAAGTGAAAGCTCACGCAGACGGAAGTTTGTCGCGTCGTAGATATAGTCACCCACATAGCTTGAACCCACAAATGTATAATAGTCTTCAATTGAAACAAGGTCGCGTCCGTCATTCAAGTACATTCCTCTCTGTCCGTCTTCTGTGAAAATCTTGTTCCTCTCAGCATAGTCACGTGCATCGCCTGTGCGCTTGGATGAACCGATCTTGTCGAGGTAACCCTCTGTAAGTGAAACGACCTTTCCGCCGATACGGCCATTGATAAGGAAATAAAGCGAGAAGTCCTTATAGGTAAATGTGTTCGACCAAGAAAGCTGGTATTTGCTGTTTACGTTGCCGGCAAACTTCTGGAATTTCTTGTTGGCATCGCGTACGCGAAGTGAACCACCGTCTGTTACTGATACGTAACCGCCGAGTGATGGCTTGCCGTTATTGATGTAGATGTCACCGGCTTTGTTTACCAACTGGCTTATCACCTTGCCGCTCTCGTCCTTTACAGGCTTGTTGCTGAAGTATGTAGTCTCAACTTCTGTAGGAATGCGGTCAATAATTACAGTCTCTTTCTTTGTGTATTTATAAACGTCTTCCTTATAGCGTGTGAAGTCTGTTATGTAAAGGTCACCGTATGAAGAACCCTTTCTGTAGAGCAACTGTATCTTGCCTTCGGCAAATGAGGTAGCCATGTCCTTGCTGTTTCCGTACTTGTCTTTTGCTGTCTCCTCGATCTTGTTGTGGTTATATGAGAAGTTTACAGCGGTTTTCCAGCGCCAGTCCTTGTTTATCTTCCAATCATATCCGAGTGTAACCTCAATACCCTGGTTACGTATGATACCGCTGTTGACGGGCTGTGACTTTCCGTTTGTACCCATAACCTCCAGGTATGAGTTGTGCATCGCTGTATTATAATATGTAATGTCAAATGTAAGGCAATCGCGCAGGAACTGCATCTCAAGACCTGTCTCGAATGACTTTGTCTTTTCCGGTATCGGGAGGAAACTGTTTCTGGATGTTATTCCGGCTGTTCCTAGAACGTTGTTTGTACCTACATAGTTGTACAGGACGTTAGGAATAGAGTTACCTACCTCAGAGTAGCTCAAGCGATACTTTGCATAAGTAAACCATTTAGGGAGCTTTAGAATATCGCTGAGTATGACATTTGCACCGAATCCGTAGTAGCCGTAATTGTCGTCTGTTCCGGTGTATTCGAACTGCTTGAATGCACGGTACCAGTCTCTACGGTAAGAACCGTCAATGAATATGACATCTTTCCAGCCTATCTGTGCTGTAACGAGTGCGGCCTGGTCCCAGTTGCTGCTTTCTCTTTTCGATGTTGCACCAGATTTGCCGTACTGAGGCTCGAACATGTTTACGCTTGTCGGTATTCCTGTGGAGTTAATCTCTCCTTGTCTTGTCATGTCATCTGTAGCTGCTCCAATATATGTGTTCGTTGCGCTGCTCTTGATTGTGTGTCCGACATAGCCGACACTTGCAGAGAATGCCCAATCCTTTCCGAACTCCTTATTATAAGAGAGCATGTAGTCGGTGTAGATTTCATCTGTACGGCTCTTGTCAAGGTAGTATGTTCCGTAACGGTACATCTCATTCTCGTACCATGTAGTTGCGTAACGTCCGCCTTCGCTCTGGTATTTAGCGTGGTCGATAGATACACGTGCCTGGAAATTCAATCCCTTAAGGATATTCAATGTGGCATTTACCGATGCAGAGAAACGCTCCTCGTCGGTCTCGCTTCCGTTCATGTTGTTGAGCCAGTACGGGTTGTTGATTCCTGGAGCCTGGAATGCATACTGCTGCATTGGTCCTTCAAGAAGCACATGGTCACGGTGTTCAAAGAACCAACCGTCGTTCATATCCTCGTACCATGTCTGGGTACCTTGTCCTTCAGCATCTCCTGAAGACCACCAATGACCATTCTTGGAGTAGTTCTTCTTGTAATAGCCCATGTCAATGTCACGAGGCGCTGTGTACAGGTGATATATCGGGTTGCCTAATGTACCGCCGCCGACACGGTTCTTTGTCTTTGCCTGGTTGTAGTTCGCATTCACGTTGATTGTGAGGCGTTCCCAAGGCTTGTATGTCTGTCTGAGGGCGATTGTGTTACGGTTGTAACGGTTTGTCTCAATCATACCTTTTGAGTGGGTGTTTGAGAAAGAGGCATATGTCTGTATCTTTTCCGTACCGCCGGACACTGAAACCGAATTAGTGGTGTTGAATCCCCAATCGTAGAAGTCGTCGATGTCGTCATTCGCGTAGTTGCGGAGGTGTGCCTTCATCATGATCGGTTTTCCCTCTTCGTCTGTTGCCTGGAAATACTGCTTGTCTGCTGCATATTCATATACATGTTTCCCCTTGCCACTTAGACGGTCACCCCAACTGTTATTTGACAATGACTGGTTGTTGGCGAAGTATCCGCCGTACAGATTCTGCAGGTCCGGGGTAAGCAGAGGCTTGTCAAATGTTGTGCTGGAGTTGAATGTTACTTCCATCTTTCCCTCTCTACCTTTCTTTGTGGTAATCATGATGACACCGTTGGCTGCACGTGAACCGTAGAGGGCTGCTGCATTCGCACCCTTAAGGACGTTCATTGATTCAATGTCATCGGGGTTTATCATAGACAACGGGTCGCTGCCTTCTGTGCTGCTGTACTTTGTCAGAGCTGCAGGATCGCTCACCTGGCCGCGGATGCTGTTTGTCATAGGTACACCATCGACAACGATAAGCGGTGCATTGTCGCCCATGATAGACTTGTTTCCGCGAAGAGTGATCTTTGATGCACCGCCGGCACCACCGGCACTCGGTGTGATTGTGATACCTGATACCTTACCCTCAAGTGAGTTTATGAGGTTTGCATCGGGTGTCTTCATGAGCTCGTCGGCCTTAAGGAGCTGTGTCGCATAGGTAAGAGACTTCTCCTTACGCATGATACCCATGGCTGTTACGACAATCTCGTCAAGCATCTCCGACTCTTCCTTCATGACGAAGTTGAGTGTTCCTCCGTTCCAGACCTGATCGTCGCAGGTATATCCCATAAGGGTTGCACGGATGGTAGAACCCATTTTTACGTTCTGCAACTCATAGTTTCCGTCAAAGTCAACGGCCGATGAGTTGGTTGTGCCTACAACATAAACGACTGCACCGAACATGGCTTCGCCGTTGTCTGCTGTTACGACACCTTTAACTGTGCCATACTGCTGTTGCTGCTGCATGGCGGTTGTCTCTGCCCAAGCATCAGTGGGCGTCAGGGAAATTGTGATTCCCAAAACAGTTGCCGCTAGTAGCGACTTTCCAACCGATTTGAATTTCATATAAAGTTAGTTTTATTCGGGGTTTATTGTCCCCTTGAGTTAAGATTATCTCTTCTGTTTGGTGTGTTTTTGCTTAAGTTTTATTATTTTAATAATAATTTGCTAATCTGCACCGACTTCAAAAATACGGAATATTTTGTTTGTACGAAATTTTTAGCGGTTTTTTTGTCTAAAAGACAGATAAAAAATCTTTTTTGGCAGATTGTAAGCGTAAAAATGCTGTCAAACTCTAAGAAAAAAAAGCAGAGAAACGAATGATTCTGTTTCCCTGCTTGTTAATTTTATATAAAATCAAATTACTTGATTTCCCAGATTTCGTTTGTTTCGATAAGTTCGCTGAATGAGTGGTACTTCTTTGCATTTTTCACCTCCTCGACCTGCGCATGCACTGCGTCGTTGTATGTCATGGCCTCAACATCGCGTATCACGCCGAGTGCAATCGGGAAGTCCGGGCCCTCCATAAGGGCGAGCTTCAGCTGCAATGTGGTGTCCTTGCAGTGTGCATCGTGTACCAGTATGTCATTCTCTGTAATGCCGTTCTCTCCAATCTTCACAACCTTGAGCCCGAATCCCTCCTGCATAAGTCCGAATTCCCTGTTTTCACCGAAAATCATCGGCTTTCCATGCTCAAGGTAGATTGCGTTCTTGGCACGTCCGTCCTTGGTATATACGCTCTCATGCGTGCCGTTGTTGAAGATGGCGCAGTTCTGGAGAACCTCGACAACGGATGCTCCCTTGTGCTGCGCTGCAGCTTTGAGGCAACCTACGG